>MDSV01142724.1_pt1 | contig 13390 bp, 13 predicted proteins | sample 810851 | NCBI WGS metagenome assembly MDSV01 (sample SAMN05326640, study PRJNA326480) | marine metagenome | isolation source: seawater | place: Atlantic Ocean: North East | collected 2012 | reverse complement strand
TTATTAAAAAGTAAATATATTATGAAAATATCTGTCTCTTCATCAGATGAGCTAAAAAGGCTCGATAGTTTTTTATCCCAAAGATTAGTTCAATTCTCACGAACAAATATCCAAAAAATGATTTCTAATGGTTCTATATTAGTAAATAAAAAAAACGTAAAGAAGAATTTCAGATTAACCTATAGCGATCAGATAGAAATTGATTTATCAAAAAATATAGATGAGAAGAAATTTTCATTAAAGAAATGGGATTATCCATTAGAGATATTATATCAAGATAAAGATTTTGCTATTATTAACAAACCTCGAGGTGTTATAGTTCATCCTGCAATAGGGAACTATGAGAAAACCCTAGTAAATATTCTTTTGCATAAGTTTGAAAAAGAATTAAACAATGCAATAGATCCATCAAGACCAGGAATTGTTCATAGATTAGATAAGGATACTACGGGTATAATGATTATTCCTCTAAATGATCATGCACATTGGAAGATTGCCGATCAGTTCAAAGAGAGAACTATTAAAAAAGAATACATAGCGTTGACATGGGGTCAATGGAATGAAGAGTCTGGAGTTATAGATAATATCTTAAATCGAAGCAAGAGAAATCCAATCCAATTCCAATCATCTGATAGCGGAAAAATGGCTTTATCACATTTTGAATTGATTAAATCAGGTCAGTATTTGTCTGCGGTGCGATTTTTTCCAAAAACAGGTAGAACACATCAGATTAGAGTGCATTGTAAAGAATCTGGTTTTTCTATTTTTGGAGATGAGTTGTATGGTGGAGGAATTAAGAAATCTAAAGAATTTGTCAAAGACATAAGAAAGAATTTAGAGAATTATTTTTCATCAGTTCAAGGGCATTGTCTTCATGCATATTCTATTGAGTTTGAACACCCATCAACATCAAAAAAAGTAAAGTTTTCTGTAGAGCCTGATAATAATTTTAATGCTATATACCAATCAATTTTAAACGATGAAATTTAAAGATTATCAAAAAGAATTTTTGTTGTTTTTAGAGCTTGAAAGAGGCTATTCAAATCGCACTATTGAAGTTTATAATAGAGATTTAAATCAGTATAGTATTTTCATAAGTAAGAGTAAAATTAATTATTGTAAAATTAACAAAGATTTAATCTTTGATTTTCAAGCGAGTTTAACTAATTCTATAGGTCCAAGATCTTTCTCTAGAATGCTGTCTACTATGAGGACATTTTATAAATTTTTACACACCGAAGGTGTTATTAGCGATGTTGTATTAAATGAGGTGAAATCTTATCCTTCTCCACAATACAAGAAATCTATCCCTAGCTTCTTATCAATGAAACAAATCCTTGAGGTGATTGATAATATTGATGACAATGATAAACTCTCTGAAACTATTAAGCTAAGAAACCAGTCTTTAATTATGCTATTCTTTACATCTGGATTACGCTTAGAAGAATTGCAGTCTGTTAACTTAAAAGATATAGATTTTTCAAATAAGACAATTAAGGTTGTAGGAAAAGGGAATAAGGAACGTCTAGCTAATTTTGACAGTAAAACAAGAGATTTAATCATCAAATATCTAAAAAGTTTGAAAAAATATCCTTTGATAAAGACAAACTTCAATAATAATTTGTTCGTCAATGAAAAGAATAAACATTTATCAAGATATAATATTCAATATTTGGTTATGCAAAACTTAAAAACTTTAACTCTGAATTCATATGGACCTCATGCATTGAGGCATTCATTTGCTACCCATCTTTTAAATAGTGGAGTAGAGCTTAGCGCTATTAAATCTTTGTTGGGCCATGAAAATTTAGCGTCTACTCAAATATATACACATGTAAGTGTGCAGAAGCTTCAAGAGACAATTAAAAAATCTCATCCAAGAGGAGAAAAATGAATTTAGATTATTTAAATATCAGTAATAGTAACTGGAAACATAATCCTGGCGCTAATCAGCTTATTCAAGACTCACTAGCTTTAAAAGAAGGAGTGATTGGACTAAATGGCGCTTTGATGGTAGATACTGGAGAATTCTCTGGACGTATTCCAAATGATAAGTTTATTGTTGATGAATCAGGTTCATCTGACAATATTTGGTGGGGAGATGTTAATCAAAAGATTTCAGAAAAGAATTTTGATTATCTGTTAGAAAAAGTCATTAAAACATATAATGAACTTGATAATGATTTCTATATTTTTGATGGGTTTGCTGGTGACGATAAGGAGAATAGTCTTAATGTAAGAATGTTGACTAAAAAAGCATGGCAGTCTTTATTTGTAAATAACATGTTTATAAGACCAAAAGATCAAGAATTAGATAATTTTTCTCCTGATTTTACTATCATAAATGCTTACGATGTAAAAGAAAAAAATTGGAAAGATTATGGGCTAAATTCAGAAAACTTTATTGTATTTAACTTAAAGAAAAAAATAGCAATTATTGGCGGAACAGAATATGCCGGAGAAATGAAAAAAGGGATTTTTTCTGTAATGCATTATTATTTGCCTCTGAAGAATATATTATCAATGCATTGTTCTGCAAATGTTTCAAAAGATTTAAATGAGTCAGCATTATTTTTTGGATTGTCTGGAACAGGAAAAACTACCTTAAGCACTAATGCAGATAGACCATTAATTGGAGACGATGAGCATGGATGGTCTGATAATGGTATTTTTAATTTTGAAGGCGGCTGTTATGCCAAAGCAATCAATTTAGATAAAAATAAAGAGCCTGAAATTTATAATGCTATTCAATATGGAGCACTTCTAGAGAATGTTGTCTATGATATGGAAACAAAAGAAGTAGATTTTGACGATAACACGAAAAGTGACAATTCAAGGATCTGTTATCCTATTGATTTTGTAGAAAATTCTTTGGGATCAAAAGGCCTTCCTAGTGCAGGACCTCACCCTAATGCAGTCATATTCTTAACTTGCGATGCTTATGGCATTATGCCACCAGTAGCTAGGCTTAATCCTCATCAAGCAATGTATCATTTTATCAGTGGGTATACAGCTAAAATGGCAGGAACTGAGACTGGTATAGTTGATCCTATAGCAGCATTTTCACCATGCTATGGTGGGCCATTCCTAGCTTTACATCCACTAGTTTATGCAAGATTATTACAAGAAAAATTAGGAAAATATGAATCTCTAATATACCTAGTTAATACTGGCTGGTCTGGATCAAGCGCAAAATCAGGTTCAAAAAGAATTGATCTTAAACTTACAAAGCACATTATAGATTTAATAACAGATGGTAAGTTAGATTTTAATAATTCAATAAAAGATAAGTTCTTTAATTTCGATATTCCTTTAGATTTAGAAGGCTTAGATAATGATTTCTTAGTACCTGATCAGGGTTGGAAGAATCCAGATGAATATTACAAAACTGGTAATATGCTTACCGATTTATTTAATAAAAACTTTAGTAAATTTGAAATATCAGATGAAGATATCCTGAATGCTGGTCCAAAAAATCAATCACAAGGAGTATAAATATGGCAACTTTAATTTTACGAGACACTCATAATGCATTAGAAGAGGAAATGAAATCTCTGGAGAAATCAAAAAGAGAGACTGCAATAAAGATTAGAGAAGCAGCTGATCATGGAGACCTTAAAGAAAATGCGGAATACCATGCTGCTAGAGAGAAGCAAAGTTTAATAGTATATAAAATACAATTGATGCAGTCGTATGCTCCATTCCGAATTATTGGAGATAGCGATATCGGAGTTGAAGAGGTAGGATTCGGAAATAAAGTTACAGTTCTCGAATCAGGAAAAGATAAAGCTGAAGATTATTATCTATTAGGCCCTATCGAATCTGAATTAGATTTATATCCATTGACTGTTAGTTACAAGTCTCCATTTTTTCAAGCTATAGTTGGAAAAAAAATTGATGAAGATTTCACGCTTGAAATACAAGGCGAAGACATAAAGTTTACAATTACTGCGATTGAAAAGATTTTTGCTTGTTCAGAATCATAAACTTATAGGATGAAAGACATTTTTTCCTTCAAATAATTTTGTTCCATTAACATAGCTATAATATTTTCTACACTCACAGGATAAATATTCAATATCAATAGGCTGAAATGCTCGTTTAGCCTCTGGCCAGTATTCTATTTGTAGTTCAATCATTTTTTCACATGTTTCTTCATGACTTTTTAATCCAAGATGTTTTTGTAATCGATCTAAGTAGGCAACTGCACCAATTCCTGTTGGGACATGACTTGTTGGTTTGATAATATCTGGTTTAAACCAAGCCAAATCAATAACAGCCATAAAAATAGGAAAATCATTTTGCATTTTAAAAAGAGCATTAATCGAATTAGTAGCTTTGATTACATTTCCTTCAGATTCTATAATAATTTGAGCTAGCAATCTTTTTATTTCTGGAAATAAATGTACTACCGCATCTAGTCTTGAATATTCTGATCCTTGCCAATATATTTTCTCAACAGGATAAGCTGTAAGATTGCACCAATTATCAAAAGAATTAAGTGTTTTAAATAGCTCTTTTGGCTTTAGTAACATATCTGAAGATATTTTATCCAATGTTTCTTGTTTATTACACCATCGAGCAAAAAACAATCCATGAATCAACATCGGTAAATCTTCCTCTAGATCTTTCACAAAAGATATAATAGCCTTGCTACCACGATCATCTTCTCGAAATACATTCAAGAATCGAGCTTTCTGAAAAATTTTATCATCTGTCCATGGATATATATTACCACTTTTTCTTGCTATTCTAATTTTTTCTCGTTCACGACAAAAACCAAAAAAAGCGGATACAGGATCATTCAATTGTAATCCATCGAGCGCATTAGCATAGAGATTATTAGCCTTATTCATCAGATTATTTTCTTGCATTAAGCATTAGATATAGACCAATAATTACAAATATTATATTTGAGAGCCATGCTCCTAGGAAGGGTGATAATACACCAGCATAACCAAGAGATTGACCAAATTTTAAAATAATAACATAAGCAAATATGGTTGCTAGACTTAACCCTCCTCCAAATGCCAATGTTGTGTTAGATCTAAAAACTGATAAAGGAATTCCACAAAAGATTACAATAAGGCTAATGAATGAGTATGCAAGCTTGTAATGTAAATCTACTTCCCATTTTAGTGTATTAACACCATTACTCTTTAAGGTTGCAATTTGATCTTTAAGTTGATTGTAGGAGCGTTCTTCTGATGAGCCACTTGTTTGGGTGATATCTTGAGGGAAAAAATTTAAACTCAATAGAGAATCTTCATTAGATCTTGCAAGGATAGTTTCATACCCCATTTCATCAAATTTTCTGATAGAAAAATTTCTTAAATTCCATTGCGATTTTTCTTTATTCCAAATACCTTTTTTAGCATCAATTCTTTTCTGCATTTTTCCATTATTCATTTCCATAAGATTTAGATTTACTATGACCTGATTAATGCTATTATATTTATCAATCGCAATTAATTGACTTCCATTTTTTTGGAAATAAACATTATCATAAACAGACTTATCTTTACGCTTACTTTTATTTTTCTGTAGATAATTTTTCTTTATTTCATTTTGTATCTTATTATTTTTTATAACGACCGTATTATCAAAAAAGAAAGATCCAATACTTAATAATAGTCCCAGAAATAGTACAGGAATTGACAGCCTATAAAGACTTAATCCAGATGATTTAAAAACTAGCCATTCTTTTTTTTGTACCATCATGCCATAAGTGAACACAGATGCAACAAGACATGTCACAGGTATAGTAACGCTAATCATGGATGGGATAGCAGCCATATAGTAATCGATTAAGATAGAAGTTGTTACTTCGTTATCTATAAACTTATTTAGGTTCTCGAAAATATCAACAATGAGAGATATTAATGTGAAGAATAAAGATACAAATAGAAATGTAATCGAAAATTCTCTAAGAATATAATAGTCAATTTTTTTCATTATATTGTAACTTACTTAATCATGGATATAATTAATAATTTTTTTGAACAATTTTCACCATTCATTTGGACTATTGTCTCTGTTTTGGTCATTGGAGGTGGATTCTTTTTTCTATTTTTCTCAAGAATGACACCATTTAATTATTTTATGCATGCTTTTGACATTTTATTAGGTAAGCATGATGACCCAAATGATGAAGGTCAAATTTCGCATTTTCAAGCTTTATCAACTGCTCTATCTAGTACTGTAGGTGTTGGCAATATTGCCGGCGTAGCAATTGCAATTACTGCCGGGGGTCCTGGATCATTGTTTTGGATGTGGATAAGTGCTTTTGTAGGTATGGCGACAAAGTTTTTTACATGTTCTTTAGGAATTATGTATAGAGGATATGATTCAGAAAATAAGTTGCAAGGTGGTCCAATGTATGTTATTGAACATGGAATGGGTAAAAAATATAAATTTTTATCTTATTGTTTTAGTGCAGCGGGATTAATAGGATGTTTATCACTTCTCCAAATAAATCAGTTAACACTAATCATTGCAAATGAAATCAATAATGTATCTATAAAGCCAGATGTAATAAAATTATTAATAGGAATTTTAATTGCTTCAGTAGTTTCAAGTGTTATTTTTGGGGGATTAAAAAGAATTGCAGATATCGCTTCAAAGCTTGTGCCGATGATGGTTTCTATATATCTTTTTTTTGGAATAATAATTGTTTTAATCAATCTATCATCAATACCTGAAGTTTTTATTAATATTATTAGGTCCGCATTTGATTTTGAATCAATTTATGGCGGTACTCTTGGTGTTATGATTATTGGATTTCAAAGAGCAGCATTTTCAAATGAAGCTGGAATGGGTACTGAAGTAATGGCAATTGGAGCTTCAAAAAATAATCAACCTATAAAATCAGGATTAGTTGCAATGTTAGGTCCTTTCATAGATACACTTATAGTTTGTTCTATTACAGGATTTGTTATTTTGTTAACAAATGATTGGGTTACTTTTGATGCTGAAGGCGATACAATAAAAGGTGCACTTTTGACCCAAGAGGCTTTTGCGAGCCATATTGGTATAGTAGGTCATTATGTCTTATTAATTTGTGTAGCAACATTTGCGCTATCTACAATGTTTGGTTATTCTTATTATGGATGTAAATGTTCATCGTATTTATTTGGCTCTCACTCGAAAAAATATTACAGGATTTTTTATGTTTTAAGTCTTGTTGTAGGTGCAGTTTTACCATTAAAATTAGCAGTTTCAATTGTTGATTCTATGTTTGCTTTGATGGCAATACCAACAATGATTTCAGCTTTATATTTAGCACCCAATATTAAAAAAGAAGCAAAGAAATATTTTGAAACTGTTTAGATAATAAATTAAAAAATGAAGAAAATTTATATATTTGATATGGATGGTACATTAACTCCCTCAAGAAGAGAAATGACTCCTGACTTTGAAGAGTTTTTTTCAAGATGGGCAAATAAGCATACTTTTTTTCTAGTTAGTGGAAGCAATCTTGAAAAAATTAAAGAACAAGTTCCTCAGTATATTCTAGATTTATCTGAAGGAGTATTTACATGTGGAGGTAATCAATTATGGTTAGATGGAGAACTATCATATAATCACAAATTTAAACCTTCAGATGATTTATTATCTTTCTTAAAAGAAGAATTAGAAAACAGTAAATATCCATTGAGATCTGGCAATCATATTGAAGATAGAGGCTCAATGTTAAATTTTAGCATTATTGGTAGAGATTGTTCTCTAGATGAAAGACTAGATTATTTTGAATATGATGTAAAGACTAAAGAAAGAGCAAATATTGCTAGTAAAATTATCAATAAATGGGATAATCTTGACGCTGTAATAGGTGGACAAATATCTATTGATATCACACCTAAAGGAATGAATAAATCACAAGTTTTAGATGAGATTAAGAAGTTTTATACTGATGAAGAGTATATTTTTATTGGCGACAGAACTATGGAAGGTGGAAATGATTATCCTTTAGCAAAAATAATGCATGATACAAATAATTGTTCTGTTTATCAAGCCGGGGAACCTTCTGCTGAAGATGGCTACAAAGATACTCAAAAAATATTAGAAAAATTAGGTGAATAACAAAGATATCCATAATTATAGAGACCTTTTTTCAAAGGAGCTCAATAAGCTACAAGACTTAGGAAATCCATCCTATCTTTATAAGCCTATTAAGCATATTATAAAATCTGAGGGTAAAAGACTTAGACCTATTATTGTTCAATTTTTAGGTGATTTATTTAATAATAACCATGACGATGTAATGAATGCTGCTATGGGAGTAGAATTATTACATAATTTTACATTAGTACATGATGATATTATGGATGAAGATGAACTAAGGCATAATGTTGAAACTATTCATCAGAAATGGGATAATGCTCATGCAGTTTTAGCAGGAGATGGCTTAGGTGCTCTTGGACCAATTTTTATTGGAAAAATTAAAAAGAACACTTTAAAAATTCTTATAAGATACAATGAAGTAATACTGGAAATATGTGAAGGGCAGGCTTATGACATGGATTTTGAATCAAGAGAGGCTTCTGTAGATGAATACTTGCTGATGAGCGCAAAAAAAACAGGCGCTTTATTTGAACTTTGCTTTGAAATATCTTCTTTAATTAGCGATGATTATGTGCAGTTCAAATCTGAACTGAAAGAACTTGGAAGAAATCTTGGTATTATTTTTCAAATACAGGATGATATATTAGAAATGTCAACTTCTTCAGAAAATATGGGTAAGAGCACCAGCTCTGACATCGAAAGAAAGAAAAAGACAATTTTATCTAGTATCGCAATAGATCATAATAGGGAAGAATGGAATAGCTTACAATTGAAGATTAAAGATAGCTCCTTAGATAAAAAGAAAGCAATTCTTAAAGACTACTATAATGAATCTGGCGTTATTGACAAATCAAATGCACTATTATTAAATTTTGAAAAAAAGTGTAATGATATCATTAAATTATTACCTAAAAAAGTTCATAATGATATGAATTATTTATTAAATATTATTGTAAAGAGAAAAAATTAGAATGCATAAAGAAATTCAAAGTTTTCCATCACAAATATCTCAGGCTATAAATGACACTAAGGATTTATCTATTGATTTAGATAAAATTCACAGAGTTGTAATTGCAGGAATGGGAGGTTCTGCTATTGCTGGATTGATTATGAAGGATCTTTCTCCACATTTAGAGATTATAGTAGAAAGAAATTATTTTCCAAATGCTATCATTGATGAGGATACCTTGCTAATTATATGTTCTTATTCTGGAAATACAGAAGAGACTCTCTCTTACTATAATCACGCATCAAGCTTGACAAAAAATATTTTTGGCATAACATCTGGGGGCAAACTTTTAGAATTGCTAAAAAATGATAATCATAATCATTGTCTTTTGCCTGAGGACTATCCACCAAGAGCTATTCTTGGGTATACTCTAACAGTATTAATAAAATTATTAGATGAAGACGAACTACTTGATCTTGTTAATATTGATTTACTTCAAGAATATTCTGATAGCTTCTCTATCCAAGATAGCGAAGTCTACAAAATAGCTCATAAAATTCACTCTACTTTCCCGGTTATTATTACTGAAGAAGATTTATCTTCGATTGGTTATCGTTTAAAGTCTCAGCTTAATGAGAATAGTAAGATATTATCTTATAACGTTACTTTGCCAGAAATGAATCATAATGATATTGTTGGATGGGAAAATAAAAAAATTGATAATAGTTTTTTCTCTTTAATATGGATCGATATTAGTTGGCCTGCAAATATTAAGCGAATGGATATTACAAAAGATATCTTGAAAAGTAAGATTTCATTGAGTCATCATATCGAGATTCCATCTGATATTAAAAATGATTTAAGCGGTCTATTCTACTTAATTAATTATATTGATTGGTTGAGTTATTGGTGCGGAAAATTAAACGATGTTGATATCAATACAGTAAAATCAATCGATACTCTTAAAAAAGAGTTAGCTTAAAATTTTTTCAAAGCTATAACTGAATTGTGTCCACCAAATCCAAAAGAATTACTTAAAGCAATATTTACATTTGATTCTATACTTTTATTTGGAACATAATTTAAATCACAGTCAGGATCAGGAGTCTCATAGTTGATAGTAGGAGGGATAATTGCATTTCTCATTGCACGCATACATGCAATTATTTCAATTGCACCTGTAGCACCTAGCATATGACCTGTCATTGACTTCGTAGAACTAACCAATAAGTTGTTTGCGTTATCTCGAAAAACTTTTTTGATAGCCTGAGTTTCTAACATATCATTGTAATGTGTAGAAGTTCCATGTGCATTAATATAGCTTACATCTTCTTTATTAATTTTTCCATCTTCTAGTGCTAATTCAATAGCCTTGATAGCACCTAAACTATCATTGTGAGGTTGAGTAATATGATATGCATCATTTGTAATTCCATAACCTACAATTTCAGCTAAAATATTTGCACCTCTTTTTTCTGCACTATCTAAAGACTCTAGAACAAGCATAGCTGATCCCTCAGACATAATGAAGCCATCTCTATTTTTATCAAAAGGTCTTGATGCTCCTTGAGGATTTTCATTATTTTTTGATAAAGCTTTCATATTTGAAAATCCAGATAAGGTTAAAGGAGTTACTCCTCCCTCAGCACCCCCACATACCATTGCATGTATTTGATTTGATTGGATTAATCTATAAGCCATTCCTATGGCGTCGCTAGCAGAAGAACACGCAGTAGAAAGAGAAAAATTTGGTCCATGAAATCCATATTTAATAGCGATTTGACCACCCGCAATATTTGGAATCATCTTTGGTATAAAATGAGGAGAAACACCTCTTTGGCCTTTCTTTATAAGCTTAGCTTGTTCTTCTTCTAATGTGTTCATTCCACCTACACCAGTCCCTAAGATTACACCTACATTTGAAGAGTCAAGACCAGAACTTTTAATTGCTTGATCTGCAGCTATCATAGCAAACATAGTATAGCGATCAAGTTTTCTAGATTCTTTATAATCAAAAAAATTTAGAGGGTCAAAATCAGGGATTTCTCCAGCAATTTTAACATTAAAATTTTCTGTATCAAAACTTTCAATCAGTCTAATGCCTGATTTTCCATCAATAAGATTATTCCAAAGATCTTTGGATGATAATCCGAGAGGAGAAATACTGCCTTCTCCAGTAATGACAACTCTATTTGACAAGATTATTTAGCGTGATTGTTAACGTAATCAAATGCAGCACCAACAGTCGTAATTTTTTCTGCATCTTCATCTGGAATTTCTAAATCAAACTCTTCTTCAAATTCCATAATCAATTCTACGGTATCTAATGAATCTGCGCCTAAATCATCGAGAAAGCTTGCTTCAGCAACTACTCTTGATTCATCAACACCTAATTTATCTACAATAATATTCTTTACTTTATCATTTGATGACATAATATTTACTCCTATCTAGTTTAACGATATTCCACCATCTATATAAAATGTTTGTCCAGTAATATAACTGGCTTCATCCGAAGATAAAAACAAAATCATTTTTCCAATATCTTCTGGTTTTCCAAATCTTTTCAATGGTATCCTATCTAAGTAATTATTTTTTACTGTATCTGTTAAATGTGATATCATATCTGTTTCAATTACTCCTGGAGCAATGCAATTAACAGTAATATTTCTTCGAGCTACTTCTTTAGCAAGCGATTTTGTAAATGCTAGCAATCCTCCTTTAGATGCAGAGTAATTACTCTGCCCTTTATTGCCATCTGTTCCTGATATAGAAGAGATATTAATAATTCTACCATTTTTATTCTTGATCATATCTTTTAATAGAATTTTTGTTAAATAAAATGGTCCATTTAAGTTCACATCTAAAACTTTATGCCATTCATCTGTTTTCATTCTCAATAAGATATTGTCCATATGAATTCCAGCATTATTCACTAGTATATCAATAGCATTAGCATTTTTTTTTGCAAAACTATATAACTTTTCTATAGATTTTTCATCTGATATATCACAACAGAAGGGAAGGATATTCTCAATATATTCAATAGATTCAAGAGATTTTTTTGATGTAGCCACTCCAATAACTTTTACTCCATTTTTTGCAAGCATTATAGCAATTGTTTTACCAATACCTCTAGATGCCCCTGTTACTAATGCTGTTTTATTTGAATAATTAAACATGTAAATATCTTTCTACATCATTATAACTATTAAAACTAGAAATATGCAACGATTCATCTATTTTTTTCACGATTGCTGATAAAACTTTTTTAGGTCCTATCTCTATAAAATTGTTATTTACTTTACTTAACTCTTTAATACTCTCAGACCATAAAACAGGATTGTCAATTTGTTCAGTTAATGCTTTTTTAATTTCATTGGCATCAGATCTTAGTACTGCATCATAATTTGATACAATAGGTATGCTTGATTCATTAAATACTGCATCAGATATAATGTCTTTTAGTTTAGGTTTTGCATCTGACATTAATTTTGAATGAAATGCACCGCTAACAGGTAGAGTAATAATACGTTTTGCTCCATAATTTTTTAGTAATTCTGATACAGAATCGATTGAATCTGCTGATCCTGATATAACAATTTGCTGATTTGAATTAATATTAGCAATTTGAGTGTCTGTTCCAATGCAAATTTCAGCTATTTTTTCCTGATCCATTCCTATAACAGCACTCATTTTACCTTCAGAATTCTTTTCACATTCACGCATTGCTTTTGCTCGAACATTCACAATTTTAAGCCCTGTTTCGAAGGAATAAGTATTGTTAGCATATAGGGCAGAGAATTCACCAAGACTATGTCCGCCAACAACTTTAGGTTCCTCATTATTTTCTTTTATTATATCAAAAAGAATACAAGAATAAATATAAATTGCTACTTGAGCATAGCTGGTTTTTCTTAAAACACTTTCATTGTTATCAAACATAATTTTAGAGATGTCATATCCAAGAATTTCATTCGATAAATCAATTTTATTTTTAGCTATTTTAGAATGCTTATAAAGATTTAATCCCATTCCAGGACGATGAGAACCTTGCCCCGAAAAAATAAAACAACTGCCCATTAGTTCTGATCGACTGGTTTTCCTTTATAGTACAGGATTCCGTCATGATAGTATGCATGATGCGGTAGATGTTCTTCTCCAGTATTTTTACACGTAACGGTATGTACTAAAGAAGACTTATAGTGAGTTCTTCTTTTCTTCGATCTTGTCTTTGACTGTCTTTTTTTAGGTAACATTTTTTTTCTTTAACTATGAGCAATATAAACAAATAAATCTTTGGAATAAAATAATTTTTATAATTCTATTTTATCTACCCAGCAATCATATCCTAGTTGATTTTTAATATCATTTGCA
>MDSV01002394.1_pt1 | contig 13390 bp, 16 predicted proteins | sample 810851 | NCBI WGS metagenome assembly MDSV01 (sample SAMN05326640, study PRJNA326480) | marine metagenome | isolation source: seawater | place: Atlantic Ocean: North East | collected 2012 | reverse complement strand
GTATCTTTATACGGATCACCAACTGTATCACCAGTTACGGCTGATTTGTGAGCTTCAGATCCTTTTCCTCCAAAATTTCCATCTTCTATATATTTTTTTGCATTATCCCACGCTCCACCACCGGCCGTCATTGATACGGCAACAAATAATCCTGTTATTATGACTCCTAAAAGCATAGCTCCTAGTGAAGACAAGGCTGCCTCTAAACCTCCAATTTGTAAGATTATGAAGTATAATACAATTGGTGATAACACTGGCAACAAAGAAGGAATTATCATTTCTTTAATGGCAGCTTTTGTTAATAAATCAACTAACCGACCATAATCTGGTTTACGTTTACCTTTCATAATACCTGGTATCTTTTTAAATTGTCTTCTAACTTCTATGACAACAGCGCCTCCTGCTCGTCCAACAGCCTGCATTCCCATTGATCCAAATAAGTATGGCAGCATGCCTCCAATAAGAAGTCCAGCAACAACAAATGGATTGGATAAATCAAAAGTTACATTTACTCCTTCAAGTGCAGAGCCTTTTACTGTTGAAAAATATTTAATATCTTCTGTATATGCTGCAAATAATACTAATGCACCTAAACCTGCTGAACCAATAGCATATCCTTTAGTAACAGCTTTAGTTGTGTTACCAACTGCGTCGAGTGCATCAGTAGTTTTTCTAACATTTTTAGGAAGTTTAGACATTTCAGCTATACCACCAGCATTATCCGTTACAGGACCGTATGCATCTAACGCAACAACCATTCCTGTTAAAGCTAGCATTGAAGTAACTGCAATAGCTATTCCGAATAATCCAGCTAAACTATTAGTGTAAAGAATTCCGGCGACTATAATTAAAGCAGGGATAGCTGTCGCCTCCATTGATATTGCCAGACCTTGTATTACATTGGTACCGTGTCCAGTCGTTGATGACTTAGCAACAGTTTTTACAGGCCTATAGTTTGTTCCTGTATAGTATTCTGTTACCCATATTAGCAAACCAGTAATAACAAAACCGACTACACCGCAAATATATAAATCAAAACCAGAAAAAATCGCTCCTGAATTATTATTATATGTACTATTAATTCCCACTATCGCATTAGTAACCGGGTACATTACAATAAGTGATGTTACAGCTGTAACAATAAATCCTTTGTATAGTGCTCCCATTATATTTTTACTTTTGCCAAGTTTAACAAACCAAGTTCCAATTATTGATGTTATTATACAGGCACCCCCAATAGCTAATGGATAAATCATTAAATTGTAATCTTGAGGTGAAAAAATTGAAGCTAATACCATTGTTGCAACAATAGTAACCGCATATGTTTCAAACAAATCAGCGGCCATTCCTGCGCAATCTCCAACATTATCGCCAACATTATCAGCAATCACAGCTGGATTTCTAGGATCATCTTCTGGTATACCTGCCTCAACTTTACCGACTAAATCTGCACCTACATCAGCACCTTTAGTAAATATTCCTCCACCTAGTCTTGCAAAAATTGATATTAATGAAGCTCCAAAACCAAGAGCAACTAGAGCATTAACGATTTCTCTACTGTTAACATCTAAAGAAACTAAAATTATGTAATATATTGTTATAGACAGTAGAGCTAAACCAGCTACAAGCAAACCAGTTATAGCACCAGATTTAAAAGCTATTGTTAGACCAGACTGTAAACTATTTCTAGATGCTTCTGCAGTTCTGACGTTAGCTTTTACTGAAATAAGCATGCCTACATAACCAGCTACGCCTGATAAAAAAGCACCTATAAAGTATCCTAAGCCAACTAAATAGTTAAAAAAGTAAGTTACAATAGCTAGAACAATTATTCCAACTATAGCAATTGTTTTGTATTGACGGTTTAAGTAAGCTTTTGCCCCTATTTGTATAGCTTCAGCAATTTCTTGCATTCTTGAATTTCCTGGACTTGCAGAAAGGATTTGTCCAGAAAGTAAATAACTATAGGCAACAGCTAAAACACCTGAAAAAGAAATTAAATATAATAGTTCTAAATAATTTATCATTTTTTAAAATGGATATGTGCCAAAAATATGTTAAAAACGCAAGACAAACTTACTGTTAATTTAATAAATATTGTCACTAATTATACTTCTCGAATAAGTTTTGATAGTTTATCTAAAATTGCGTTTAGATAGCTGATCTGGGCCTTTTCAAGGAAAAATTCAGAAGCTTTGATATATTCACTAATTATCACATTTTTTGGAGTATTGTGCTTAAACAAAAGCTCAAAAACTGCTGAAAATAAAATAATTTTTAACAATTTATCTGTTTTTTTCAAATCTATGTCTTCATTAATATGTTTTATTATTGTCTCCTCTATAAGTTCAACTCTTTCTAAAGTTCCCGAAACTACATCTTTGATATATTTCTTATACTGATTTTTTGGATAAACTATAGCCTCATCTGGATTCATCATAGATCCATATATTTTTTGTATAATTCTTACTCTAGGAGAGGAACTGTTAGAAAAGTTTTGGTTCATTTTCTAAAACGGAGACAACTGCGTTTGCTGCTTCGATACCTTTGTTTGGTTTTTTCAAATTTTTAAGACTCGAACTTCTTATTTTTGCCTGCTTTAAATTTAAACATGTAATGATGCCATTACCAATTGGCTTTTTAAATTCAATTGAAATTTTCATTATTGCATTAAAAGTAGAAGAACTAATTAAATCGAAATGAGGTGTGTCACCCTTTATAACACATCCTAAAACGATGAAAGCATCATATTTTTTTATATATTTTCTCAACATTATAGGTATTTCAAAAATTCCAGAAACATTAATTGTATAAACTCTCCATTTTTTTTTTTTCAAAATTTTTACTGCACTAAGTGTTAAATTTTTTGATATATCTTTGTAGTAGTTTGCATTTATAATTAGTATTTTTTTCATTTAATTATTTCTTGTTTTTTAATTCTTAGACCAAATCCCTCTAACCCGATAATCTTTTTTCTTGTTCTTGTTACTAATATCATATTTTTAACCTTTAAATCTTTTATAATCTGTGCTCCTATACCGTAATATCTCAATATAACATTATCTTTCTCATTTTTATCTATTTTGCTATTGTTAATTACAATCAAACCAAAATTAGAGTAATTAGACAAATATTTTAATGATTTTTTAATTTTGGGATGACTTGGAAAAGATTTTTCATTTTTAAAATTAGCTGAAATTACTCTAATACGTACAGGTTTTTGAAAATTGAATTTACCTTTTTTGATAACAAAATTTTTTGATTTATCGAGTTCATTTAAATATGTTATATGATCGTATTTTTCATTTTTACTAATAGAAATAGTTTTAGTTGAAATCTTATTAATTAAATTTTCGTTTCTTAATCGATAAGCTATTAAATCTTCTATAGATGCAATTTTAATTTTATGTTTTTTTGAAAATTTTTTTAGATCTTTTAATCTAGCCATTCTACCATCTTCGTTCATAACCTCACAAATAACAGCACTTGGATTTAATCTAGATAATTTTGATATATCTACAGAAGCCTCTGTATGACCTGCTCTTTCAAGAACTCCTCCAGACCTAGCCATTAATGGAAAGACATGTCCAGGGGACACTATATCGCTTTTTTTTGCATTATACCTAATTGCTGTTTTAATAGTTCTTGCTCTGTCATAAGCAGAAATTCCAGTTGAAATTCCTTTTTTTGCCTCAATAGAAATCGTAAAAGCTGTTTGCATTCTTGACTTATTAGTTCTAGACATTAAAGGAAGATTAAGTTTATCAATTTGATCTTTTGTTAAAGCTAAACAAATCAATCCTCTTCCATGTTTCGCCATAAAATTTATGGCTTTTGAAGTACATTTTGAGCCAGGTATTATCAGATCGCCTTCATTTTCTCTGTCTTTGTCATCTACTAAAATAAACATTTTTCCTTTTTTAGCATCATTTAAAATTTCCTTAATAGGTGAAAAAATTTTTTCAGTCATTTTAATTAGATAACTTTAAAATATATTTGCTGAAGATATCTAGTTCAACATTAACAATATCTTTTTTCTTTAAAGTTTTAAGATTTGTAAGCTTTAGAGTATGAGGAATAACATTAATTTCAAAATAATTTTTCATTACTTTAGAAATAGTTAAAGAAACTCCATTAATAGATACTGAAGCTTTTTCAATCAATAATTTTTGCATTTTTTTATTTTCTAATTCTAAAATTATAACCCAACTTTTTTCTATTACTTTAATGCTTTTAACCTTTGCCGTAGTATCGACATGTCCCTGAACATAATGCCCTGAAATTTTTTGCCCATGAGTTAAAGACTTCTCTATATTTATTATCTGTCCAACCTTTGCATTTTTAAAATTCGATCTTTTAATTGTTTCTTTAGATAAATAAAAAAGATAAGAATTATTCTTTATTCTGATAAGCGTAAGGCAGACACCGTTGCAACAAACTGACTCTCCTATATCTTTATCATTAAATTTGACGTTAGAATAAATCTCAATCACACGACTGCCTGAGACATACTTTGTACTTTTTCTAATACTCTTAATAGTTCCTAGATTATAGATTATTCCATTAAACATTTTTAAATTTTATTTTATAAAGTTTATCGCCATTTAGATTAACATTGATTTTGTCACTCAACTTAAGCTTTTTTATAAGATTAATCGACGTGTTATTTTTACCTATTTTTCTCAATTGATAGGAAGATTGGAAAACATAGATATTATTAATTAGCTTAAGTTTCATAAGAGTGTTTAAAAAAGTAAGCCCACTTTCAACTAAAATTCTACTATATTTCATTGTTTTTAATCTTTTAAAAAGACTAGTAAACTCAATTTTTTTATTAAGACTATTTACATTAATAATTTTAATATTTCTTCTTTTAAAATATGATAATTTCTGTTTATCTTTTGATGATGTGACAATCAAAATTTTTCTTTTATTTTTTTTCTTAAAGATTTTTAAATTTTTCTTTATAGATAACTTCGTATCAATAATTACCAAATCAGGTTTGTTTTTATCTAATCCGTCTATACGGCAATTTAAAAGTGAGTTATCACTGTTAATTGATTTAGATGTCGAAATTATAGCATCATGTTGTGACCTTAAAAGATGTCCTCTATTTCTGGAAAAATTGTTAGTAATCCATTTAATTTTACTTTTTCTTATAGTAAAAAAATCTTTTGATAAAGCGATTTTAGCATTTATTAAAGGAAGTGAAAAATTTTTATTTATGAAATAACTTTCATAAAAACTATCATATTTTTTTAGTTTTTCTTTTAAAAATTTAATTTTCTTATTTTTAAAAAAAATTTGAGCTTTTTTAGCTGTTCTTGGATCGATGTCATCGAAAGAATATATAACATTTTTAATTTTTTTTTTTGTAATCAAGTTAACACAAGGTGGAGTTTTACCATAATGTGTACAAGGCTCCATCGTTACATATAAGGTGGAGCCTTGATAATTTATCTTTTTATTTAACGCATTGAATTCTGCATGCGGCCTACCTTTTTTTGAAGTGGAACCAATTGCAATAACAGTATCGTTTTTTACTACGACGCAACCAACACTGGGATTAAGATCTGTTTTTCCAAGATTTATTTCAGCAGCACTAAAAGCTAATTTTAAATAATTTTTATGATTTCTTTTCATCTAGATTGCCCACAAATTGTTCAAAATCTTTTACTTCCTTGAAATTCTTATATACAGAAGCAAAACGAACATAGGCAACTTTATCTAAATAAGATAAGCCCTCCATGATAAATTTTCCAATAGATGATGTTGGAACTTCACTTTCACCAAGTCCTTCAACCTTCATAACTATTTTTGAAACAAAATTTTCTATTGTCTCAGAGTCAATAGGTCTTTTCCTAGTTGCTATTCTAACTGACTTTGAAATCTTATCTCTATCAAAAGGTTCTCTTTTCCCATTTCCTTTTATTACACTGAGTTCTTGAAATTGAATTCTTTCAAAAGTAGTAAATCTCATACCTCCGTGACAAGTGCATAATCTTCTTCTTCTTACAGCAGTACCCTCTTCACAAGGTCTTGAGTCTACAACGGATGTATCTTTTTCTCTACAGAATGGACAAAGCATAGTTATTAATTCTTATCTAATTACTATATATAGGGAAAGAAGAACAAAGATCAATCACCTCTTTTTGAACCTCTTTTTCAATTTTTGAGTTATTTGAGCCGTTTTTGCTTAATCCTTTTACAACTTTAGAAATTAAATCCGCTATTAACTTAAATTCTCCAGCACCAAAACCCCTAGTGGTGCATGCTGGTGTCCCAAGTCTTATCCCAGAAGTTATCATTGGACTTTGTGTATCAAATGGAATTCCATTTTTGTTACAAGTTATATTTGATCTGACCAAAGAAGCTTCTACATCTTTTCCAGTAACATTAAAATCTCTCAGATCAACTAGCATTAAGTGTGTATCAGTCCCTCCAGAAAATATTTTAAAACCGTTTTCTTTCAATCTTTCTGATAATATTTTTGCGTTATTAATAACATTTTTTGTATAGGTTTTAAAATCATCAGAAAGAGCTTCTTTAAAACAAACTGCTTTTGCAGCTATTACATGCATCAAAGGTCCTCCTTGTAATCCAGGAAAGATAGCACTATTAAATTTTTTAATTAATTCTTCATTATTAGTAAGAATTATTCCACCTCTAGGACCACGAAGAACTTTATGAGTTGTTGATGTGACCACATCTGCGTACTCTGTAGGATTAGGATAAGCACCTCCAGCTACCAACCCAGATATGTGCGCCATATCTACTAAAAGATAAGCTTTTACTTTATCGCAAATTTGTCTGAACTTTTTGAAATCAATTATTCTAGAGTAAGCACTACCACCAGCAATTATGATTTTAGGTTTGTGTTCAACTGCAAGTTTTTCAACATTTTCATAATCAATTAATCCATTTTCTTTATCAACATCATAGTGAACTGCGTTAAACCATTTACCTGACTGAGCAGGTTTTGCCCCATGAGTTAGATGGCCTCCTGAATTCAAGCTCATTCCCAAAATAGTGTCACCTGGTTTTATCAAAGCAAGATAAACAGCTCCATTGGCTTGGGCTCCTGAATGAGGTTGAACATTAGCAAATTTACAATTAAAAAGTTTTTTTACTCTCTCAATAGCTAAATTTTCTGATAGATCAACATGCTCGCATCCACCGTAATATCTTTTACCTGGATAACCCTCTGCGTATTTATTTGTTAATACTGAGCCTTGAGCTTCAAGAACAGCTTTTGAAACAATATTCTCTGAAGCTATAAGTTCTATATGATTTTGTTGACGTATAAATTCATCTTTTACACTATCAAATAACTCTTTATCAGAATCTTTTAAACTTGAACTAAAAAATTTATTTAAAAATTTATCAATTTTAATTGCTGTTGACATGTTATATCTTTTTTATCCTTTTTAAATGTCTGCCACCTTCAAATTTAGTTTTTAAAAATATTTCAATCAATTTTAAAGCATCTTTCTTTTTAGTCAATCTTGATCCTAAAGCAATAATATTAGCATTATTATGTTGTCTAGACAATCTTGTAGATCTCAAATTGTAGCATACAGCAGCTCTAATACCTTTGGTTTTATTAGCACTAATCGCCATTCCAGTGCCTGAACCACAAACTAATATACCAACATCGCTTTTTTTCGATTTAACCCTATTAGAAATTTTATGTGCATAGTCTGGATAATCTACAGAGTTATTATTTTGAGGCCCCAAATCAATTATTGAAATATGTTTTTTAATTATAAATTCTATAATATCTTGTTTAAGATTATAACCTGCATGATCAGATGCAATACAAATTTTTTTAAATAATGATTTCAATTTTTCTTAAAAGGATTTTCTAAAACACACGCTACTAAATGTATTCTCGATTGTTCACCACCGTTAAAAAAATTATGGTATTTAGTATTATTTGTTATTGTTACACGTCCATCTGCAGGTAAATGTTTTGCTATGTTTTCAATAACCATTGAACAACCTAAATTAGTTATAATTGGAATATGAAGTCTTGGTTCAGGATCTTTATGCCAGCTTAAAGTCGATCTAGGTTCCTTTAAAAGCAATCGTACTCTACCTAACTTAAATTTATTCTTTAATGCATTATATACTTCACTGAAATAAGTATTTTCAAATTCTGGAACAATTTGTGTATATTTTGACTCATCTATGGGTATATCTCTTGCAACTTCTTTCCCTTTTTCATCTGGAATGGTCCAATAAATTCCTCTAATATTATTTCCTTTGATAGAATTCTCATCATTTGGAATTTGATTAAGTGGAATAGCGCCGAAGTTTGTTACCCCTTTTGGTGATTTAAAGCCTTTATTTTTTAAAACTATATCGAGATCAGACCTCATTTTCTTTATATCAAATTGTAGATCAGGAACTTGATAAAAGTCTGAAAAATTAAGATGTGCCATAAAATCCTTTTATAATTACTTTAGTGCTATTTATAATATATCATTTGTCGCATCAAACAAAATTTTATAGTTTAAAATTATGAAAATATTAGGAAAGTTTCCCACAACAAGATTGCGAAGAGTTCGCAACTCAAGATGGATAAGAAAATTGATTTCAGAAAATCAACTAAGTAGTAGTGATTTAATACTCCCAATTTTTGTTAGAGAAGGGAAAAATAAAGTTGAGAAGATAAATTCTATGCCTGGTGTCTACAGATATACAGTGGATAAGTTAGGAAAAATTATGAATGAAGTGAAAAAATATGAAATTCCGATGGTAGCTTTATTTCCCTACACACCGCAAAAGAAAAAAAGTAATAACGGTCTCGAAGCTTTAAATGAAAATAATCTTGTATGTAAATCAATAAGGTACATTAAAAACAAGTATCCTAAAGTTGGTATTATGTCTGATGTTGCATTAGATCCCTATACAACACATGGTCATGACGGAGTTTTAAATGGTAAAGAAATAGATAATGATAAAACTATTAAAATTTTAATTAAACAGGCTTTACTTCAAGCTAAAATGGGTTGTGATGTTATAGCTCCATCAGACATGATGGATGGAAGAGTTGGTGCAATTAGAAAATCTTTAGATAAACATAATTTTAAAAATGTATGCATATTATCTTACGCTGCAAAATATGCTTCAAATTTTTATGGTCCATTTAGAAATGCTGTTGGATCGAAAGGTAACCTTAAGTATGATAAAAAAACTTATCAAATGGACTATAAAAATTCTAATGAAGCATTTCGTGAAATAGGTTTAGATATTCAGGAAGGAGCAGACATGGTTATGGTAAAACCTGGCATGCCATATTTAGATATTATTAAACAAATAAAAGATAATTTTAAAGTTCCTGTTTTAGCTTATCAAGTTTCTGGAGAATATAGTTTAATTAAAAACGGAATTAAAAATAATTTAATCAATGAAGAAGCAATTTTTGAAAGCTTGATAGCTTTAAAAAGGGCTGGCGCTGCTGCAATTGTTACTTACTTTGCAGTTGATATAGCCAAGAAATTGAAAAAATCTAATTAAAATAGTTTTCTAAATGAATTCTTGACTTGGGAAAAATAATATTATTTGGACTGTAAAATTTGTTCATAAAAATATTTCTATTAAAAATCAAAGATTTTTTAACAATAGTTTTATTTATCTCATTAGGGATTTTTTGGCTAATCATAAAGTTTGGTACTTCGTAAATATTATCTTCAATTTTTACTTTTTTAGACCCATTAATATTATCATCTTTATTGAAAAAAGAATTTAGATCAGGATCATATCCCAATTCTTTTATTAAATTAATTTCGAAAAAGATATAAGGAATTATCCAATTTTCTAAATCTAAAGAATTTAAAAACTTATCAAAAGAGTAATATACATTTTTATAAGGCTGAGATTCTGGCAAAAGATTATTTAATAAAGAGCAAATTGAAATCAAGGCTGATGTTTTTTCCTTACTATTAAAATAATTTGGTGAAATAGCTTTTATAAGCTCTGTTTTAAAATAACCAATTTTATTTTCACTCTTTAGATTATTAAATACAAACAATTTGTTAGATATTTGAAGATAATTTCTAATTTTTCTTGAATTACCTCCATAAACAATACCCCCTACTTTTCCTTTATTTAAAGTAAATACATAAATTATATTGGCATTTTCTCTAAATTTTTTTTTAGACAGTAAAAAACATTCATCTTCCCAGTTCATATAATCTTTAATACTTTTAGGAGTTTTTGTGCTGCATTTTGTTGTGCATTTTTTTTTGAATTACCTATTCCAATTAATTTTTTGGAATTCGGTATTTGCACTTCGGTTTTAAAAGTTGGTTTATGTTGTGGTCCTAATTTTTTATAAAAGTTATATTTTGGTAATACTTTATATTTTTTCAAACTGTATTCTTGTAATTGCGTTTTCGCATCTATTAATGGTAGTAATGAATTGTCTAAAAAAGATTTCCAAGAATTTAATACGAATTTCTCGGCAGATTTCAAACCTCCATCCAAGAAAATTGCTCCTATTATAGCTTCCAAACAATCACCCATTATTTTATTGGTTGAATTGCTTAAAGATTTATGTGAGGAACCTAAACGCATGTAAATTCTTATCTGCAATTTTTGAGCTATTAAAGAGCAAGTTTTCTTATTAACTAAATTAGCAAATTTTTTATCAATTATCCCCTCATGCTCATCGGGATAAATTTCTATTAATTTTTTTGATAAAATTAAACCAAGCACTCGATCACCTAAAAATTCTAGTTTTTCATTGTTATTTAAGTGATTGTAACTTTTGTGTATCAAAGATTGATTAAGTAATTCTTTATTCTTAAAATCATAATTTAAAATTTTTTCTAGATCTTTGTTTAATTTTTTCATTTTATTGTTTTAAAAAGCCTTTCAATTCTAAATGAATTTTTTAAATTCCAGAATTGTAATACACTCCCTTTTTTTGTGTCATTAGAGAAAAAAATAATTTGTGCTTTTCCAACTAGATTTATTTTATTCACATATCCTACGCTCTCCAAAAATCGACTGTCGTTTGAACAATCTCTATTATCTCCCATTAAAAAAAAGTGATTTTCTGGAACTTTAAATTTTTTAGTATTTTGTAATGTGCCATCTTTATTGTAAACCGCAAGATGTTTGGCGCCGTTAGGTAAAGTTTCGCTGAATGCTTGAACATTTAATAAAAATTTGCCGCATCTAACTTGTTTGATAGACTGAATTTTTTTTCGAACAATCTTTTTATTATTGATAAAGATATCGCCATCTATAAATTGAATTTCATCGCCTGGTAAGCCTATTAATCTTTTAATATAATCTGTACGATTATCTGCAGGCGTTTTAAAAACTACGAGGTCTCCTTGAGATGGTGCTTTATAAAATTTTCTATCATTTGATAAATTTGGACTAAATGGAAAAGAATGTTTACTGTAACCATAACTGTATTTTGTAACAAAAATTCTATCTCCAATGAGCAAAGATGGTTCCATAGATGATGATGGTATATAAAAAGGTTGAATTATTAATGATCTAATTAAGATTGCGATTATTAAAGCACCTATAATAGTTTTAGCATTATCTATGATTGATATAAAAAATTTTTTTTTCATACAGAAATTATAACCGTAGCAACAGCAAATGATTTTTCATCGGAGAGAGTTAAAAAAATAGAAAATTTTTTTTTTAAAATCTTTGAAATTATTTTTTTTGTTTTTCCTAATAGTTCAATTTGTGGTTTACCAGATTTAGTATTCTTTATTACAATTTCGTTTAATCTAATACCTTTTGATATACCAATTCCTATAGCTTTTGAAAAAGCCTCTTTTGCTGCAAATCTTTTAGCGTAACAATTAGTGCTATTTTTTCTAATTTTACATTTATTGATCTCGTTTTTATTAAATAAACGGTCTAAAAATTTTTTATTTTTAAGATGCTTGGTTAGCCTACTAATTTTTACAATATCTGTACCTACGCCATATATTTTAATCATCTAATAATCTTTTTAAACTTTTTTATACACTTTGAAATACTAACAAATATAGACTCTCCAATTAAAAAATGACCAATATTGAACTCTTTTATGCCTTTTACTTTTGATAATATTTTGGCTGACTTATAAGTTAATCCATGTCCAGCGTGTACCTCTAAGCCAATTCTATTTCCAAAATTGACTGCTTTTTTTATTTTATTCAATTCATTTTTGTAATTTTTTTCATCATTAACAAGATTGCAAAATCTACCGGTATGAATTTCTACACAATCTGCATCGTAAGATTTTGCTTTTTTGATATCAGATACATCTGGTTCAATAAACAAACTTATTCTAGATTTATTTATTTTTAACTTTTTAATAATTTTTTTTAAAAAAATTTTATTATAATTTAAATTTAACCCCCCTTCTGTAGTTATTTCTTTTCTTTTTTCTGGCACAATACAAACAAATGGTGGTTTTTGCTTTATTGCAATTTTTAACATTTCCTTAGTAGCCGCAATTTCAAGATTTAGTGGTATTTTCAATCTAGATTTAATTAAACGAAGATCGTTATCGTTTATATGACGTCTATCTTCACGTAAATGTATTGTTACAGAGTCAGCTCCAGATTTTTGGGCCTCTATAGCTGCTCTTAATGGGCTAGGATATTGTTCGCCTCTTGCATTTCTTACTGTAGCAACGTGATCAATATTTACACCAAGTCTTATTTTATTCATCAGATGTTTCTACTACCGGGTTTAGTTGGAACAATAGATGAAAGCGTTTTTGGTAAATCTTCTTTTTTGTAAGTTGGAATATCAAGTTCTATTTGGGAAACTATTTTTTTTTTAATTAAAGATTTACCTTTAGACCTATCAATAATACAGGCAAAACCGACTATTAAAGCACCAGAGTCTGTTACAATCTTGGAACATTCCAAGCTAGATTTACCTGTCGTAATTACGTCTTCAACAATTAATACTTTATTATTTTTTTGAATAGAAAAATTTCTTCTTAATGTAAAAACTCCATTAACTCTTTCAGAAAAAATTGTTTCTTTATTCAGTATCCTGCCAATTTCATAACCTATAACAATTCCACCCATTGCAGGAGCCAAAATCAAGTCAAAATCATTAAAAGATGATTTTATTTTTTCAGCGAGAGAGGTGCATATTTTAAATGCTTTGTTTGGCTTACTTAACAACTGAGCACATTGGACGTATTTAGAACTATGTAATCCAGATGATAATATAAAATGTCCATCTATTAAAGCTTTAGTTTCTTTTAAAATTTTTAAGGATTCTTCGTATGAAAGCATTTTTTTTCTCTTTATGGCGAACTATTTTAAATTTAAAATCATTCTGTTTTATCTGACTTATCAAGTTTGTAAAATTTTTCAAATCTTTAATTTGTAAATCAAAAGAAAACTGC
>MDSV01155046.1_pt1 | contig 13392 bp, 13 predicted proteins | sample 810851 | NCBI WGS metagenome assembly MDSV01 (sample SAMN05326640, study PRJNA326480) | marine metagenome | isolation source: seawater | place: Atlantic Ocean: North East | collected 2012 | reverse complement strand
GTAACACCTAATTTAATCAGAGGTTTTACTCGGCTTAACGTTTGTGGTAGACATGTCATAACCAAAAGAAAGTGACTATGTCGAAAGAAACTGAAAAAAAAGCTGAAGATAAAAAAACTGATGAAAAAGCTGGAAAGAAAACACTCAGCTTGGGCGGTACTTTATCGTTGAAAACTGGCGGCAGCACACCAAATGCCCCTACCTCATTTGAAGTAAAAAAACGTCGTGTAGGCGGCAATACTGTAAGCAGCGGACCTGCAATTAAACCACAAGAAAAATCTGCCCTAAGTGAAGCACAGCGTGAAGCACGCCTTCGTGCTTTAAAACAGGCACAAGAACAAGCAGACGAACAAAAAACTGAGTTACCAAAACCACAAGTTAAAAAACGTGAGGTTGAAGAAGAAAAACAGGATACAACTGAAACAACTTCAACCACACGCGCTAAACCTGTAGACGCACTGGCACAAGCAAATCTTAAACGTATGGAAGAAAGCGGTGTTGCAGGACGATCCACCTCAAGCCCTGCAGCACCTTCACGCACTTTTACTAAGGCTGATGCTGAAAAAGATGCTGAAAAGAAAAAAGTCGATGATAAAGCACCTACCAAGCCACGTGGTGATGATCGACGTCGTAGCGGTAAAATCACCGTTACACAGGTTCTAAACCAAGACTACGAACGGGACAGAGGCCCTTCTCTAGCGGCACAACGTCGTGCCCGTGAGAAAGAACGTCTCAAGCAAGCTGGCCCAAAAGAAACAGTCAAACAATCACGTGAAGTGGTCGTTCCAGAAGCTATCACTGTTCAAGAGCTATCTAACCGTATGGCTGAAAAATCTGGTGATGTTGTAAAAGCCTTGATGAAAATGGGTATGATGGCAACCATCAACCAAACAATTGATGCGGATACAGCCGAACTTCTCATTGAAGAATTTGGCCATACTATCAAACGTGTAACAGAAGCTGATATTGAGATTGGCCTTGAAGGTGAAGTTGATTCCGAGGCAGATCTTATCGCAAGACCGCCTATCGTAACAATTATGGGGCATGTCGATCATGGTAAAACCTCACTTCTTGATGCCCTACGCCAAACAAATGTTGTCTCTGGTGAGGCCGGTGGTATCACGCAACATATTGGTGCTTATCAAGTTGAAGTTGGCAAAGACAAAGACAAAGTGACCTTCATTGACACACCTGGTCACGCTGCCTTTACACAGATGCGGGCTCGTGGTGCCAACATCACTGATATTGTTATCTTGGTTGTTGCCGCTAATGATTCTGTCATGCCACAAACCATTGAGGCGATCAGTCATGCCAAAGCGGCTGAAGTGCCTTTAATTGTTGCTATTAACAAAATTGATTTGCCTGATGCCAACCCACAAAAAGTCAAAAACGATCTTCTTCAACATGAAGTGATCGGTGAAGATATGGGCGGAGATACCATGATGGTTGAAGTCTCAGCAAAATCGAAAATGAATTTAGATAAGCTACTTGAAGCTATTTTGCTCCAAGCCGAGGTTTTAGAACTTAAAGCCAATCCAAACCGCGAAGCGCGTGGCACGGTCGTTGAGGCTAAAATGGAAAAAGGCCGTGGCTCTGTCGCAACTGTTCTCGTTGATAATGGTACCCTTAAAAGCGGTGACATCTTTGTCGTTGGTGGTGAATGGGGTCGTGTTAGAAATCTATTCGATGACAAAGGCAAGCAAGTTGACAAAGCTGTCCCAGGGCAACCTGTTGAGGTTTTAGGTCTTCAAGGAACACCAGAAGCTGGTGATGAGCTGGTCGTTGTAAAAGATGAAGCACGTGCCCGTGCTATTGTTGATTATCGACGCCGTAAGAAACGTGATGTCGCAGCAGCTGCCTTAGGTGCTACAACGATTGAGCAGATGATGGCTAATAATAAAAACGCCAAAAAAGAGCTACCTGTTCTTATTAAAGCAGATGTTCACGGCTCTATTGAAGCGATTACAGGCTCGTTGAATAAGATGATCGAAGATAATGAAGAATTAGCCGTACGTGTTATTTATTCAGGCGTTGGCGGTATCACTGAGAGCGATGTAACCCTTGCCCGTGCATCTAATGCCTTTATCGTTGGTTTTAACGTGCGTGCAAATGCACAAGCTCGTGAATTAGCACAACGTGAAAGCGTCAATCTTCGTTATTACAACATCATTTACAATGTCATTGATGACGTAAAAGAAGTGCTTTCTGGTATGCTTTCACCGAAAATTCGTGAAGAGCTTATTGGTTACGCCGAAATCCGTGAAGTCTTCAACATTACTAAAGTTGGTAAGATCGCAGGCTGTATGGTGACAAGTGGTACTGTTAAGAAGGGCAATAAAGTACGTCTATTGCGTGACGATGTTGTTATCCATGAGGGCACACTTAAAACCCTTAAACGCTTCAAAGACGAAGTCAAAGAAGTGCGTGAAGGTATGGAATGCGGTATGGCTTTTGAAAAATATGATGATATTAAAGCAGGCGATGTCATTGAATGCTCTGATATTATTGAAGAAGCACAAACAATAGCATAGAGCTTAATGCCATGACGAAGAACCAGCTTTCATCAGAACGGTCTCAACGACAACTGCGTGTAGCGGAACAGATTAAGCATGTCTTAATTGATGCATTAAAGCGTAATAAATTTCACGACGAAGAATTACTTGAAGCTAATCTTTTTAGTGTGGCTGAGGTTCGTATTTCACCAGACCTTAAAAATGCGACAGCCTATACGACATCACTTAAAGGCGAAGAGCATGTTAAAAATTGCCTCAAAGCACTAAACCGTGCGTCAGGTTATTTCCAGAAAGAAATTGCCAACCAGCTATCTTTGAAATTCACACCACGCATCAAGTTTGTATCTGATAGCAGTGTTGGTAACGTTGATAGAATTGAAGAATTGCTTAGAAAAATTCACGAAGAAGAGAAATAAGCAACACTATGGCAAAGCGCAAAAAAGGCCAGCCGATACATGGTTGGGTAAATTTTTATAAACCAAAAGGCATGACCTCTACGCAAGCCGTAGGAAAAGTCCGTTGGATATTTAACGCACAAAAAGCAGGTCACGCAGGGACTTTAGACCCTTTGGCAGAAGGTATACTCCCTATTGCCCTCGGTGAAGCGACCAAAACAGTTTCATATATTCAAGATGCCATAAAAATCTATGCCTTTGATATTATTTGGGGTGAAGCACGCTCTACTGAAGATGCAGAAGGTGATGTCACAGCAACCTCAGATCATCGCCCTTCTCAACAAGAACTATTAGATATTCTACCTGTTTTTACTGGCGATATCGAGCAAACACCGCCAGCCTACTCCGCTATTAAAATTGATGGCGAACGTGCCTATGATATTGCACGGCGAGGCGAAACACCTGAGATGAAATCTCGCCCTGCCTATATTGAATCCATAGAATGCAAGGCTCATTCCGAAGCTTTTACAAGTCTTGAAGTTATATGCGGCAAAGGTACTTATGTACGTTCATTAGGCCGTGATATAGCGCTTAAATTAGGATCAGTTGCGTATATTGATAATTTACGCCGCTTACAGGTTGGGGCTTTTGATGAAGCAATGTCGATTTCTCTGGACAAACTAGAAGAGATGCGGCATAACAACACCCATATTGAGGCTTTATTGCCCGTGGACGCTGGGTTAGACGACATTCCTTCCCTACCACTTACGGATAACGAGGCTTCAATGGTGAAACGAGGGCAAGTGCTTTCTTTTGTTTCTAAAGCTGATAATCATCGATTAGACGGCATTCGAGACGAAGAAAATCCACGTGACGCAGTCACAGTCCTTGCGCTTTGCAATGATAAACCCGTTGGTTTTGTTGATGTAGAGGGTATTTACGTGAAGCCGAAAAAGCTATTTAACCTATAATTTAAAGGAGAAAAAGATGTCGATAGCAAAAGAAACAAAAGCAAAGATTATTAAAGATAATCAAGCAGCAGCAAATGATACAGGTTCAGCAGAAGTGCAAATCGCCATTATGTCTGAGCGTATCTCACAATTGAGCACGCATATGCAACAGCACAAGAAAGACCTTTCAACACGTAATGGTCTTCTACGTCTTGTTGGTAAACGTCGTAAGCTTCTTGATTACTTAAAAGGTAAGAGCGTTGATCGTTACCAAGCAATTATCGAAAAACTCGGTATTCGTCGCTAAACAATACAAAAATTTCAAAAGCCCTCTTCTTAGAGGGCTTTTTTGTTTCATGGCAATTGTTAAGTCACTATGTTAAAATGAGTGCATGAAACACATTATTCTTATTATTTTTGGTCTATTACTATCATTTCCAGCTGGTGCCGTTATCCCTTCAGCACAACAGCTTTCATCACAATTACAGATGAACTGTCTGACACGACCAAATGGTAATGAATGCTTGCGTATCCTAAAAGAAACAACTGCTGAGATGGCGGTCACCTACTCTAAACAATTCGGACCAGCTGGCGATGTTACTGCGAGAGATCCTCAATATGCGGCTGATGCCAAACAATTTATTAGTGAATATTGTGGTCCTATTGTGAACACAAATCACTATCCACTCAAAACAGAACAAGATAAAATTTTCTTAATCACCGATGTCACCAATAATGTAGACCAGTGCTTAAAAGGTCTACGCGCCACAAAAGCCGAAGATAAAACAGGCCATGTCAAGATCGGTGAAGATTCAATCACCGTACTTTATTATTACAATGTTTGTTTACGTGGAAATTTAGACCCTAAAGCTGCTGAAGAATGTAAATACATCGCAACCCAACAACGTTAATACCAAAAAAATTGTCATGCCTGCCCTGTGCGGGCATCCGGATCCCTGCATAAAGCGGGGATGACACTATGACTCTAAAAAATAGCGCTTCAGAATTTTACCATGGTCGAATTCAAACACGAGCGGTACACCTGTTGGTATTTCTGCGTCATTAATGGTATCGGGTGTTTCCACACCCAAAGTAATCAACATCGCACGGATCGAATTACCATGTGCCCCAATCAAGATATTTTTACCTTCATTAATAAGTGGGCGAATATTTTTTTCAAAATATGGACCTGTCCTTTTTTCAACGACCATTTGTAGACTTTCGCCACCTGGTGGCGGTGTATCATAAGAACGGCGCCAAATACGTACCTGCTCTTTACCGTATTTTTCGGCGGTCTCTGCCTTATTTAGACCTTGAAGGTCACCATAGCCACGCTCACGCAAATCATCATGGCGTATAATCTTACCGTCAAATTTTGCGGTTAAGCCGCATTCTTTAAGCACAATATCTGTTGTTTCAATAGCACGTTTTTGTGTAGAGGTAAAAACCACATCAATATCAAAGTCGGCATGCTTTAAACGCTGCCCTGCTTCTTTAGCTTCTTGACGCCCTAAATCCGTCAAATCAACATCAACAAAACCTGTAAAACGGTTCTCTAAATTCCACTGGCTCTGGCCATGACGTAATAAAACAAGATAATTCATGCTTGGGTACACTCCCCTTTAAAGTTGACTTAATGGGTAAATACTGGCATAACTTGCACAACTTTAAAAGGCCGGTAACACGGTTGACTATTAAGTACATAATCGGATGTATTTTGTTGTCCACCGCAGTGTTAGCCTTTTGAAGTTTGTAGACTATATATAAACAAACTAAACGAAAGGATTGAACTATGTTCAACGTATTCCGCAAAGATATAGACTTTGCAGGCAAAACTGTCACTTTAGAGACAGGTAAAATCGCAAGACAGGCTGATGGCGCTGTTTTAGCAACAATGGGAGGCACGTCTGTTCTTTGTACAGTTGTCGCTGCCAAATCCGTAAAACCAGGTCAGGATTTCTTCCCTTTATCTGTTCACTATATTGAAAAATTTTATGCATCTGGCCGTATCCCAGGTGGCTATTTAAAGCGTGAAGGTCGTCCTTCAGACAATGAGACACTAACATCTCGTTTAATTGACCGCCCTATTCGTCCGCTTTTCCCTGAAAACTTCCTGAATGAAGTACAAGTTGTTTGTACTGTTGTATCACATGACCTTGTACATCCATCAGACGTTCTCGCCATGATCGGTACATCTGCAGCCCTTACACTTTCTGGCATTCCATTCATGGGTCCATTGGGTTGTGCACGTGTTGCCTATGTTGATGGTGACTATGTGATTAATCCTACAGCGGATGAAATGTCTATGTCAGACCTAGACCTTATGGTTGCTGGTACGACTGAGGGTGTTTTAATGGTTGAATCTGAAGCACAAGAGCTTTCTGAAGAAGTTATGCTTGGTGCTGTAATGACAGGTTGGAAAGCTTTCCAAGATGTTATTAAAGGTATTATTGAATTGGCAGAAATGGCAGCGAAAGAACCTTGGGATCTTATTGAACAAGACCCTTCTGTGACAAAACTTGCCGATGATCTTAAAAAGACATTCAAAGCTGACATCGAAAAAGCGTATAAAGTTCAAGTTAAACAAGAGCGCCAAGCCGCTCTTTCTGCCTTGAAAGATAAAGCTGTTGAGCAATTTGCGTCTGAAGATGAAGGCTCATTACTGACAAAAGAAACAGTTTTAGCAAAATTCAAAAAAGCTGAAGCGGACGTTGTTCGTGGTCAAGTTATTGACACTAAAAAGCGTATTGATGGCCGTACGACATCAGATATTCGTAAGATTGTTTGTGAAGTTGGCGTTTTACCAGAAGTGCACGGCTCTGCTTTGTTCACACGTGGTGAAACACAGGCCTTAGTTGTGACAACACTCGGTACAGGTCAAGACGAACAAATGATTGATAGCCTCTACGGTACAGCACATGAGCGTTTCATGTTGCATTACAACTTCCCTCCTTATTCAGTCGGTGAAGCTGGTCGTATGGGCGGTGTTGGTCGTCGTGAAATTGGTCACGGTAAGTTGGCTTGGCGTGCAATTAACCCATTATTGCCACGTGGCGATGATTTCCCTTACACATTGCGTGTTGTATCTGAAATCACTGAGTCAAACGGTTCATCTTCAATGGCAACGGTTTGTGGTACATCTATGGCATTGATGAATGCTGGTATTGATCTACCTAAACCAGTAGCTGGTATTGCTATGGGTCTCATCAAAGAAGACGATAAATTCGCTGTTCTTTCTGACATTTTAGGTGATGAAGATCACCTAGGTGACATGGACTTTAAAGTAGCAGGTACACAAGATGGTATTACGGCACTTCAAATGGATATTAAGATCACATCAATCACTGAAGAAATCATGCAGATTGCGCTTAAACAAGCAAAAGATGGTCGTATTCATATCCTTGGTGAAATGGCGAAAGCGATTACACAAAAAGGTGATTTAGCTGCTTCTGCACCACGTGTTGAAACAATGAAAATCGCAACGGATAAAATCCGTGAAGTCATTGGTACAGGTGGTAAAGTGATCCGTGAAATCTGTGAAACAACAGGCGCTAAACTAGACATTAACGACGAAGGCGTTGTTAAAATCTATGGCCCTGATGCTGAAACAATTGCAGCGGCGAAGAAAAAAGTCGTTGATATCGTTGCTGTACCAGAACCAGGTACGATCTATCACGGTAAAGTTGTAAAAATCATGGAATTTGGCGCTTTCGTTAATTTCCTTGGTAAAAGCGACGGTCTTGTGCACATTTCTGAGATCAAAAACGAACGTGTTGAAAACGTAAGTGATGAAGTTGAAGAAGGCCAAATGGTCTATGTGAAACTTCTTGGTATTGACGATCGTGGTAAGTGCAAATTATCGATGAAAGTTGTTGACCAAGAAACTGGTGAAGAGCTTAACAAAGATAGCGACGAAGAAGCCGCTTAAATAGCAATTGTAATCCCTGCCTAGGCAGGGATTCATAAAAAATATGGACCCCAGCTTCCGCTGGGGTTTCTTTTTAGATATAGTATAATAACGATATGAAAAAACTGATCCTACCCAAATTAATTGCCCATCGAGGCGCTAGTGCCTATGCGCCAGAGAACACCCTTGCTGCTATACACACAGCAGCTGATATGGATGCCGCATGGGTGGAAATTGATGTAATACTTACAAAAGATAAAGTCCCTGTCATTTTCCATGATGATACATTAGAGCGTGTGACAACAGCAGACGGTAATATCACGGATATCACCTATCGAGAGCTAAAACAATTAGATGCAGGTGGTTGGTTTTCAGAAAGCTTCTACGGCGAGCCTGTCCCCACTCTCGAACATGCTTTGGATGTTATTATCGACCGTGATTTAGGGCTTAATTTAGAGATCAAGCCTTTTCCTGGACAAGAAGAAGAGACTGCCGAAGTCGCTCTTGATATCCTTAGTCGTATTTGGGATGAAGATGACGCCCATAAACTGCTTATCAGCTCCTTTAAATCGGAATGCTTAGATGTTGCCCTTCACTACATGGAAGGCTTCCACAGGGGCTTATTACTCGCTGAAACACGCAAAGACTGGGAAGAAGTAGCTCAAGCGCTACAAGTGAGCACGATTAACATTGCAAACACACCAGAACTTGCCAATGAATTCACCGTCAAAGCCTTTAAAGCCAAAGACTATCAAGTCCTTGCTTATACAATTGATGATCTTGATGAAGCCGAAAAGCTTTTTGAATATGGCGTAGACGCCATTTTCAGCAATATGCCTGATCTATTAGACTAATTAATCAGGTTTTTTCATACCCACGACATTGAAACCACAATCCACATAGTGGATTTCACCTGTGACGGCTGTCGATAGATCAGAGAGCAGATAAAGCGCCGTGCCCCCTACTTCTTCCAAAGTCACAGAACGACGCAATGGTGCTGTATCAATATTATGCTTGAACGTTTGACGTGCATTGGCAATAGCAGAGCCCGCCAATGTCCGCATTGGACCTGCAGAGATCGCGTTCACACGGATGTTATCTGGGCCTAAATCAGCCGCCAGATATTTTGTTGATGTTTCAAGTGCGGCTTTAGCCACACCCATCACGTTGTAATTCGGCATAACACGCTGTGCACCAAGATAGGTAAGTGTTACAGCTGCACCACCCTTTTTCATTAAAGGTGCTGCATGACGCATAACGGATGTAAATGAATAACATGAGATATGCATGGTATTGAGGAAATTCTCTAGTGTTGTATCCACATATTTACCCTTTAGTTCTTCCTTATCGGAATAGGCCACAGCATGAACAACGAAATCAATCTCACCCCATACTTTTTCAAGCACTTTAAAGGTTTCAGCGATGGCCTCTTCATTCGACACATCACATTCAATCATCACTTCAGAGCCTAGAGAGCTCGCCAAAGGTTCTAAACGACGCAAAATAGACTCACCCATATAGGTGAATGCAAGCTCAGCGCCATGGGCATGCAATGTCTGGGCAATACCCCACGCAATAGAGTGGTCATTTGCCACACCCATAATCAGGCCACGTTTGCCTTTCATCATTGTACTAACCATACTCAACTACCCTTCATACTTTGAAAAAGCGAGGGAAGCATTCGTACCACCAAACCCAAAAGAGTTCGACAAAACGTTTTTAATATCAACATTTTCGATTAATTTTTGAACAATTGGAAACTTCGCAGCGCCCTCATCCAGATTGACGATGTTGGCAGAGGCTGTAATAAAGCGCTCTTTCATCATTAAAATAGAGTAAATGGCCTCTTGAACGCCTGTTGCGCCGAGAGAATGTCCTGTTAAAGATTTAGTTGAAGAAATCTTTGGAAGCGATTGATTTAATTTAGAAAACAACCGATCAATAGCATTCAATTCAGTAATGTCACCGGCTGGTGTAGACGTACCATGAGAATTGATATAATCAACAGGTCCTTTAACTGTTTTAAGCGCCATTTCCATGGCACGCTCTCCACCTTCACCGCTTGGTGCCACCATGTCATAGCCATCAGATGTTGCGCCGTAACCAGTTACTTCTGCATAAATCTTGGCACCACGAGCTTTAGCATGTTCTAATTCTTCTAAAACAAGAACACCGCCGCCCCCAGCAATAACAAAACCGTCACGGTCTGCATCATAGGCACGAGACGCTTTCTCAGGGGTATCATTATATTTGGACGACAAAGCCCCCATAGCATCAAACATTGACGACATAGACCAGTGAAGTTCCTCTGCACCACCAGCAAACATAACATCTTGCTTACCCCATTGAATCATTTCAACAGCATTACCAATACAATGTGCTGATGTTGCACAGGCTGATGAAATGGAGTAATTCACACCTTTAATCTTAAATGGTGTCGCCAAGCAAGCCGAGGTTGTAGAACCCATTGTTTTTGTAACAGCATATGGCCCAATGCGTTTTGTTGCACCCGTTTCACGTAGTGTATCGACAGATTCAACGATTGTGCTTGTAGAGCCACCACCAGAACCAACAATTAAGCCTGCACGCTCATTAGAGACCTGATCTTCTGTTAAACCAGAATCGTCAATCGCATTTTTCATTGCTATGTAGTTGTAAGCCGCTGCATCACCCATAAAACGGCGTAATTTACGATCAATGAAGGCTTCAATATCAATTTTGGGCATACCGTGCACATGACTGCGGAAACCACGTTCAATGTGTTCTTGCGCTTTAACAATACCAGAAACACCATTTTTTAAAGAATGGATAACATCGTCTAATGTATTACCAATACACGATACAATCCCCATACCCGTTACAACAACACGTCTTAAATTAACATTTTGTGTCATAATTTATGCTTCCTTTTTACTATTATCAAAAAGCCCGACTTTCATATCAGAGGCTTCATAGATTACTTTACCATCCGCTTCCAATACACCGTCCGCAACACCTAAGACAAGCTTACGGTTAATCACGCGCTTGAAGGTAATTTTATATTTCACTAATTTTGTCGTTGGCAAGACCTGATCGGTAAATTTTAACTCACCAAGCCCCAATGCACGACCAGACCCTGGCGCACCTAGCCATCCAAGGAAAAAGCCTGTTAACTGCCACATCGCATCCAAACCAAGACAACCTGGCATCACTGGATCACCTTTAAAGTGACAATCAAAAAACCATAGATCAGGTTTTACATCTAATTCGGCCTCAATATAGCCTTTACCGTGTTCACCACCTGTTTCTGATACATGCGTAATACGATCAAACATCAACATTGGGGGCAATGGTAATTGTGCATTCCCCGGACCAAATAATGTCCCTTCACCACAAGCGATTAGGTCGTCATATGTGTAACTAGATTTCTGCGTTGCCATATACTCTTTCTCATTTTTTAGTTGCGTGTTTTGGCTCATCACCCTTTTATAAAGTTAGATAAGGTAGAGTTCAATAGCAAAGGGCGTTTATCAACGAGAAAATGACTAAGAAACCTGTCTTTTCTGATCTTGGTAGCGGAAGGCCTCAAGCAAGGCCATCATAGCCAGTGGTTTGGCAATTGCAGGCTCAATTTCAGGAAAATCACCACCACAGGCCACCGCAATCATACGTCCACTCGCTTTGGCAATCATTGCCCCAATATAAGATTCATCATCAATTTGAATGAAATCTGTATATTTACGGATCAAAGGATTCGCTTCCTCTATCAGGTCCATCGGTGGATTAATCGGTGTATCATTGGCTGGCAAACCTTTGCGCCAATTCGCAGAGCCTTCTACACCAAGACGGAAAGATTCTTGTGTCATAATAAAGATCACCTGATCCATGCGCTCAATCGCTTCAATGGATTTGTCAGAGATATGCCCATAATGACTACCAGCATACCACCCAGAGACAGCGCTCATTGCACTGATACAATCGCCCAATGTCCATTCTTCTTTAGCAATTTTTTCTTCAATAAGGATATCGCATAAATCCTGTGCAGCGAATTCAAAAGCCAAAGCAAGCTTTAAGCACTCATGGAACAATACAAAGCTTTCAGCACGACGCATATGATGCATTTCCCACAAGGTGAAATCATGCGCTAATAAATTAGACAGTGTTTTAAGGGCATCATGGACATCATCCCATTCTTCCATGGTGATCTCACGCGCAAAAGAACGTCCAAACTCAATCTCACGGTCAAGGATATACACAGGCGGCAATGTCTTTGCCTTATCATCAAAATGTGGCAAAGAATCAATATTCAAGGCCTGCATTAAATCATCTTCAAAGCTTGCCATCATTTCGCCTGGCAGCTCATATTCAAGCAATAACTCACAGACCATACCCGCATAAATCTGGATCATACGCATCGTATCAATCCCCTTGCCTGGCTCCAGACAGAGATGTGCTACACGTGCATGCAACGCACGGATGCGCTCCGATAATGTTTCTTCGTTTTGTGTCATATTCTTTGGCGAATGCCAAACCTGAGTTAGTTAAAATTGAATACAGACAAGAAATGCCTATAGAATCAAGCCTACTGGAACTTTTCTGATTCGTAAATGCCCCATAAATTCTTTTTCTCGATCCATCCCTTATAATTCAGTGCTTCCACTTTGCACCAATCATCAAAACAGCCCAAAAGCTCTACCGTTGCACCTTTTTCGACCAAACCGATTACTTTTGTATCTCTTTCTTTTTTCTTATAAAGCTGTGTATAAGGGTCTTGCAGAGCTATGGCAGTCCGTTTGCCAGAGAGTAAACCTTGGTGAACCCAACTCTCTGATCCTTCATAATCTTTAATTTTACGCCAAACATCAAACTCCTGAACAATTTCGACAGGTAGGTCTTTTTGCTGGTACACCCATTCAATAGGAAACCGCTTTCCTGGACCTTTGCGTGAGAAAATCTTATTTGACTTCAAAGAGACGAAGCGAGGGATTTGTAGCCCCGATGGATTAAACAACTCCTCTTGGGTTTGGGCGGCTGCTGGCTGCGCAAACAGAAAACAAGACAAAGCAAAAATGATGTGGTACATACGCTTCATGGCTAAAATGACAAATTATCCTTATAAATTCAGTGTTGCCCCTATGATGGACTGGACAGACCGTCATTGTCGATACTTTCATCGTCTTTTATCCCCAAATGCCTATCTATATACAGAAATGATTACCGCAAAAGCCATTATTCATGGGGATAAAGATCGTCTTCTTGGATTCAATGCATTTGAGAAACCGCTTGCGCTACAATTAGGCGGATCAGACCCCCAAGAGCTCGCAAAAGCTGCAAAAATAGGCGAATCATATGGCTATGACGAGATTAATTTAAATTGTGGCTGTCCCAGTGACCGTGTACAAAGTGGCATGTTTGGCGCCTGTTTAATGGCCGAACCTGTTCTCGTTGCTAATTGTGTCAAAGCCATGCAAGACGCTGTGAGCGTCCCTGTGACGGTTAAGTGCCGCATCGGCATAGATGATAGCGAAGACTTTGCTTTTTTAGACAGATTCGTCAAAACAATCGCCGATATTGGCTGTGGCACTTTCATTATCCACGCCCGTAAAGCATGGCTTCAAGGCCTTAGTCCAAAACAAAACCGTGAAGTC
>MDSV01244197.1_pt1 | contig 13395 bp, 11 predicted proteins | sample 810851 | NCBI WGS metagenome assembly MDSV01 (sample SAMN05326640, study PRJNA326480) | marine metagenome | isolation source: seawater | place: Atlantic Ocean: North East | collected 2012 | reverse complement strand
CATCTAATATAATCAGAAACTATTAAGAAATAACTAGAATACTTCATCGCTTTTATAATGTTTAATTCGTGATCCAATCTATTTTTGTAAATTTTATAGTCAGAATCTTTGTTAATATTATTCATTTCTTTATTAAAATAATTTAAAAATTTATCTTTAAGACCGTTTATAGAATCTTTGGTTAAAATTTCATCAGCATTAGCGCCTTTTTCTGAACTTATATCTGGAAGAATTGGTTTAGAGCTTTCTGGTTTAAAACTGCACCTTTGTGGAAAGTTATAATTATTTTCTAGAGCTTCAGGTAAATCCGAAAATAAATCGGACATTTCTTTATCAGATTTAAAATAATGTTCATTGGTAAATTTTTTTCTATTTTTTTCATTCAAATAAGTTTTATTTCCAATGCAAATTAAAGCATCATGAGCTTCGTACATACTTTGATCTAAATAAAAAACCTCTTGAGTTGCTATAATTGGAATTTTGTACTCATGAGACTTTTTTAAATTATATTTTTCAAATATTTTTTCATTAAAATCAGTATGTCTTTGAATCTCAATATAAAATCGGTCTTTATAGCTAGACAATAAATTCAAATAAATTGTTTCAATGTCTTGGTATTTTGCTTGATTAAATAATTTTCCAACTAGTCCATCAATAGAGCCAGAAAAAATTGCTATTCCATCATTATTTGATGTCAACTCCTTAAAATCACAAAATGGATCACTAAGACCGTCATTAGTTAAATATGATTTTGATGATAATTCAATAATTCTTTTATATCCATTTACATTTAGCGCAAAAAGCGGCAACAAACCCATTGTGTTCTTAAATTTGAAATTTATTTGAGTTCCTATAATCGGCTGTGTTCCTACTTTTGACAAATTCTCTGCAAATTCAAGTGCGCCACATAAGTTAGATGTGTCAGAAAGACCAACTGATTGAACTTTGTTTTCTTTGCAATATTTTTTTAAATCTTCAATTTTAAGAGCACCTTCACAAATAGAATATTGAGTGTGTATTTTTAAATGATTAAATGAATTTTTGTTATTTAATTGCATGGGATGGTTTTATATTACCATCAATCATTTCTAATTTACAATCTGCCATATTTGCAAATAATCTATTATGAGTTGCATAAATTATTAATCTGCTTTTATTTTTTAACTTATACAATAATTTAAAAACATCTTTGGCTGTAGATTGATCTAAACTACCTGTGGGTTCATCAGCTAATATTATTTCAGGTTTGTTAATTAGGGCTCTAGAAATTGCAACTCTTTGGAGTTCTCCACCCGATAGTTCTGATGGATAGTGGTTTAAGCGATTCGATAAGCCTAAGTTTTTTAAAATTTTTTTTGCTTCTAAAAAGGATTTTTCTTTGTTGTCATCAATAGTAAGACGTGCAAGATAAACATTTTCAATTGCCGTAAAGTCAGACAATAAATTATTTTGCTGATAAATAATTCCTATTTTGTCAGCTCTTAGTTTATCGTTTTTTGAAATATCGTTATATTTTATTAATTTATCACTAATTGATATTTCACCAGAAGATGGTTTATCTATTAATGAAAGTAAATTTAAAAGAGTTGATTTGCCAGATCCAGAAGGACCAACTAATGAATAAATTAAACCTTTTTTAAATTTATAGTTAACCTTTTTTAAGATTATATTTTTTTTATTAGTTAAATAATTTTTTGAGATATTTTTTAATTCTATACAACTATTCATATTTTAATGATTTGATTGGATCTTGGTTTGAAGCTTGAAAAGCAGGATATATTGAAACAATAATTGTTACAATTATTGAACTCAAAGCAATAATAACAATTGAATTAATATTTATTTCAGAAGGCATTTTGCTTAAAAAATAGATTTCTTCTGGAAATAATTGGATATTAAATATCGAGCTTAAAAAAAATCTTATTTTTTCAATATAGATAGAAAATATTACTCCAAGAAATATTCCAAAAAAAGTTGCGGATGTTCCAATTAAAAAACCCACCATAAAAAAAATCTTTGTTATTGATTTATTTTGAACACCAATAGATTTTAATATTGCAATATCTCTTGTCTTATTTTTTACTAGTATAGTAAGTCCTGAAATAATATTAAAAGCTGCTACAACAATGATTAATGATAATATAATAAACATAACATTTCTTTCAACTTTTAACGCAGAAAATAGCGAACTATTCATATCTGCCCACGTATATACAAATGATTCGTCAAAAATTTTTTGTATTTTTTTTTTTGCAAAACTTATATTTAATGGATCTGACAAATAAATTTCTATTTTTCTAGTCGAAGTATCTAGGTCAAAAAGATTTTCTAAACTATTAATATTTAAAAAAGCTATATTACGATCAAAATCAGCAAGGCCACTGTCAAATATTGATGAGATTAAATAATTTTCCTGCTTAGGTAGTTCTCCAATAATAGTTTGCACTCCTGAAGTCGAAAGTATTGAAACTTTGTCACCTATATTCAAATTATAATCTAAACTTAAATTTCTACCAATAGAAATTTTATTATCTGTCAATTGTCTGGGGTCACCAATGAAATTCTCTTTTTTAATAAAATCAAGTTTTAAAAAATCTTCCTTACTGTACCCTCTTAAAACCAAACCTTTTGTATAATTTTTACCTATTAAAACGCCTTCTCCCCCATTTGTTAAAACAGTATTTTTTGAAAATTTTTTTAATTCTATATTTGAGAGGTTTGAATAATTTATTGAACTACTGTAGGGCTCAACAACTATATGAGCATTAAATCCTAAAATTTTACTTGCTAATTCTGTTCTAAAACCATTCATTACTGACATTACAATAATTAAAACAGCTACCCCTAAGCTGATACCTATAAAAGAAAATATTGAAATAATATTTAAAAAACCTTCTTTTTTTTTAGGCTTTAAATATCTGAAAGTAATTTTTTTTTCTAAGTGTGAAATCAATTTAATTTCTATTGTCGCTTATAGTTTTTACAATTTTTTGAAGATTATCAATTTTAATAATTTGTGACTCCTCACCAACTTCTCTAAATTCGACTGCGTCGTCAGGGGTTTTGCTTCCTAAAATAATTTGGTATGGAATTCCAATTAAATTAAATTTTTTAATTTTTGCAGAGATATTATCTTCTGAGTCATCAACTATAAAATCTATTCCCTTCAATTTATTAATAACATTTTGAGCTTTTTTAGAAATATTATGACCATCAACTTTATTTCCAGAGTCAAGGATAACACATTCAAAAGGTGCAACTGATACAGGCCATTTCATTATTTCTTTTTTATCGTCATACTTAGCCTCAATTATGGCACCAACTAATCTTGAAACTCCAACGCCATACGAGCCCATTTTAACAAATACCTTTTTTCCTTTATAATCAACTGAAGCTTTCATTGGATTTGAATATTTATCTCCAAAATAAAAAATGTGACCTACTTCAATTCCTTTTGTAACAAGTCTATGATCTTTAGAAACATTTTTTTCAAATTCATTTTTATTAAATTTTTCATCTGTCACGGCATAGTATTTTTCAAACTTATCTCTTAAACTTTTCAAAGATTTTTTTTCAAGAATTGAATCGCTAAAATTAACATCAAAAATTCTTTTATCGGTATAAATTTTACTCTCTCCTGTGTCAGCTAAAATTACAAACTCATGAGATAAATTTCCTCCTATAGGTCCAGTGTCCGCAGCCATAGGTATTGCAGATAAGTCTAATCGTTTAAAAGTATTTAAGTATGCTAAAAAAAATTTATTATAAGAAAAATTTGCCTCTTCATCATTTAAGTCAAAAGAATAAGCATCTTTCATATAAAACTCTCTACATCTCATTATTCCAAATCTTGGTCTTAATTCATCTCTAAATTTCCACTGTATATGATAAAGAAGTTGAGGCATCGACTTGTAAGATTTAATACTTGTTCTAAAAATTTCAGTGATGAGCTCCTCATTAGTAGGTCCATACAGCATTTCTCTGTTTTGACGATCTTTTATACGAAGCATTTCTTCGCCATAATCGTCATAACGGCCACTTTCTTTCCAAATTTCACTAGATTGAATTGTTGGCATTAGTAATTCTTGAGCACCAATTTTATCTTGTTCTTCTCGGACTATTTTTTCAATTTTTTTCATAACTTTAAAGCCTAAAGGCAGCCAAGAGTATATGCCAGCCGATGATTGTTTTATCATACCTACTCTTAACATTAACTGGTGTGATTTAATCTTTGCTTCTGTAGGGTTGTTTTTTAATATTGGGATAAATGATTTGGATATAAACATTCTTTAATTATATTATCTTGAAAAGAAATTCATACTTTTAAATTTTGACTATGTTAATATTTGTAAAAGGCTTTTTTCCTGTTTTTTTCTTAGTATATTTTCTACAGCTAATTTTTAAAGCATCTACAAGATTTACCTTCTGTTTTTCGTTAGTTAAAGAAAAAGTTTTTGATATTGATTCTATTTCTTCTTCTAAATCATTTATAAATTCTTCATCATCCATGATAGGTAGCCCTTTGAATGATATTACTGGACGTTTGTGTATATTGCCTTTAGGTGTAACTAATATAGTAATCTCAACATATCCATTGGCACTTAAATTTTTTCTTTCTTTTATAGATTTAGAATCTTCCTCAACTGCTACACTTCCATCAACATAAAGCCTGCCACTTGGTGCCTTATCATATACTTCTGGTTTTTTTCCTGGGTAAATTTTAACTATATCTCCATTTTCTACTTGTACTGGATATGGTACCTGCATTTCTTTTGCAAAATTAATATGCTCAATCATATGTCGATGTTCACCGTGAACTGGAATAACTGCCTTTGGTCTAACCCAGCTATACATATCTCTAAGGTCTTCTCTGTTTGGGTGACCTGATACATGAACAAATTCACTTTCTTCAGATATTACTTCTATTCCATCTCTTACTAATTGATTATGCAGTTTATAAAGTTTTTTTTCGTTCCCGGGTATAATTTTTGAAGAAAAAATTACTGTATCTCCTTTTTCAATATAAACATCCGGATGTACATAGCTTGAAATTCTCATCATAGCTCCCATTGGTTCACCTTGGCTACCAGTACAAAGATAAACTATTTTTTCTCTAGATATTTTTTTTGCATCTCTTGGGTCGATTGGCTCGATAACATCTTTTAAATAACCACACTGCTTAGCAGCTTTATAAATTCTATGCATTGAACGACCCACAAGAGAAATTTGTCTTCCTAGTTTTTCAGCACAATAAAATACAGACTCCATTCTCGCTACATTTGATGCAAACGAAGTGACAATAATTCTTTTTTTTAAACGACTCATAATATTTAACAAATTTTTTCTTACATCCATTTCTGAGCCAGCTCTACCAACACTAAATACATTTGTTGAATCGCAAATCATTGCTAAAACACCTTCTTCTCCTATTTCTTTTAATCTTTTTGCATCAATTTTATCTCCAATTAAAGGATTAGGATCACACTTCCAATCTCCAGTGTGAAGTATGTTGCCTACGGGTGTTTCAATTCTTAGTCCGTTAGGTTCTAATATTGAATGAGTTAATGTTATAAATTCAATTATAAAAGGTTTTAACTCTACGGTTCCATTTAAATCAACAATGATTAAATTTGCTCCAATATCGATTTTTTTTTCTTTAAATTTTTCTTTTATTAAAGCTGCTGTAAAAGGTGTTGAAAATATTTTACATTTTATTTGTGGCCATATGTGAGCTATAGCTCCGATGTGATCTTCATGTGCGTGTGTCAATATGATTCCTAATAAACTATCCTTCTTATCAATTATAAAACCTGGATCGGGGTAAATTAAATCGATTCCTGGCAAAGTGTCATCTGCAAAAGTTACTCCGATATCTACCATTATCCATTTTTGGTTATTTGGTTTTCCGTATGCAAACAAATTCATGTTCATACCTATTTCACCAGATCCTCCTAACGGACAAAATAATAATTCTTCCTTCATATATTAAAAATTTAAAAATTTAGTTATTTTTATAAGGCCTTTTAATGTTATGTCTTTATCTATAATAACTTTAAAACGTAAAGAATTTACAAATAAATTTGAAAATCCACCAGTAATAATAATTTTGAAAGACTTTTTAGTTTCTTTGTGAATTAATTCAATAATATTATTAATTAAACCGACATACCCCAAAAAAAAACCTGATCTAACAGCATTCACAGTGTTCTTTCCTATTACTCTTTTAACTTTTTTTAAATCAATTTTAGGAATTAGAGTTGCTTTTTTAGTTAAAGTGCTAAGAGATACGCTCAAGCCAGGAGCAATAACTCCACCATTATAAATATTTCTATGCACAACATCGAAAGTTGTTGCTGTTCCAAAATCCAAAATTATATGATTTTTTTTTTTTGAAATTACTGCCAATGCATTAGCTAATCTATCAGAGCCGATTTGTTTTCTATTAACATTAATTTTCATAATTTTGTTTAAATTAATTTTTTTCAACTCCAAGCATTGTGATTTTAAATTATTTTGAACAAAAGATTTAATTAATAAATATTTTTTTGGTACAACACTGCAAAATAATGATTTTTTAATGAAAAAATTATTCTTAAATAAAAAATTAAAATTTTTCTTTAATGACGATTGACTTATTTTATTTGTAGGGAAAACTATCTTTTTAATAATTTTATAGTTTTTATTAAGAAGACAAAATTTTGTATCTGTATTTCCTATGTCACCAATCAATATCATTTAAAAAAACTTTTTTGATTTTAAAAAATTCATATAAATTAATATAAGCTTCTTTGAAACATTACTAACACTTATTTTAACATTGGTTAATTTATATAAATTTGTAGTGGGATAATTTGTTATATTCGGGCTTTTAATTAAATTTAAACCTATTCCTACTACTAGATATTTTATTTCTTTTCTTTGAACAATTTCTTGTAAAATTCCACAAACTTTTTTTTTGTTTATCAAAATATCATTTGGTTTCTTCAATGTTATTTTTTCTTTACAATAAAATGATATTAATTTTATTATTAAATTTGCATTCATTTTAGTTAATTCTTTTAATGTTAAATTATTTTTATCTAAGCTAAAAAAAATTGTAGCAAATAAATTTCCTTTGTGAGAAATCCATTTTTTTCCTCTTTGCCCTCTTCCTTTTTTTTGTTTTTCCGAAACGATCAAGCCAGCTTTAATTTTACTTTTTTTAATTAATTTAATAGCTATATCGTTAGTACTGTTCACTGACTTATAAACAAATTTTTTGATATTCATTAAATTATATTAATTTTTGTAACTAAATTTATTAATACACTAGGATAAATAAAATATAATAAAATAAATAAAGTAGAAATTGCTAAAGATATTTTTAGCCCAAAGTACTTAATGTCATCATATTTTTGTTTTGCTTCATCAAAATAAATTATTTTAATTATTTTGAGATAGTAAAAAGCTGCTACTACCGTTGATAAAAGGCCTACTATAGCTAAGAAATACATTGACTCTTCTATAACTGAAATAAAAATATAAAATTTTGCAAAAAAACCTGCCATTGGTGGAATTCCAGCTAACGAAAATAACAAAATCAATAATGAAAATGATATAATGGGATGATTTTTTGATATGCCTGACAAATCATCTAGATTATCATAAAATTTATCGTTTCTTTTCATCATAAACAGGCAACAAAAAACACCCAAGTTCATTATTATATAAATGCATATATATATTATTGAGTTTTGAATACCTGAGTTTGTTCCTACTGCAAGACCAGCAAGGGCATAACCCATGTGACCTATAGAACTATATGCTATAAGTCTTTTTAAATTTTTTTGAGCTATTGCCGCTATAGCGCCAAATAGCATCGAAGCTATTGATAAAAAGATTATTATGGTTTGCCACTGATCAATTAAGCTAACGAATGGAACATACAGGAATCTAATAAAAACTGTCAATGCTGCAACTTTTGGAACTACAGCAAAAAACAAAGTTACAGATGTTGGAGATCCCTCATAAACATCCGGTGCCCACATATGAAATGGAACAGCTGATATTTTAAACGCTAAACCAACCAAAATAAAAACAAGACCAAAAACATTTCCTGTCGATGAAGCAAGGATATTTTCAGAAATAATATCAAAATTTGTAGATCCAGTAAAACCATATATTAAAGAACATCCATATAATAATAAACCCGAAGATAAAGCGCTAAGCACAAAATACTTTAGACCAGCTTCAGAAGAATTTATTTTATTTCTGTTAAATGCAGCAAGAACATACAGTGACAAGGACTGAAGTTCTAAACCAATATAAAAAACTATTAAATCATAAGATCCTATCATAACAAGCATACCTAAAATAGAACATAAGATTAGAATAGAATATTCGATATCAGATATTCTTTCTAATTTTGCATAACTGTATGAACTTATTAAAACAAAAATTCCTGAAACAATTGTTATAACTTTCATAAGAATAGATAACGAGTCTATTTTATAACTATTATCAAATAGATATATGTTTTGATCTTGAGGAGAATTAAATATTATACCAAGAGAAATTAGTAAAGTTACAATTGATAAAAAATAAATTAACCCGGAACTATTTTTTTTAAAAACACCAATTAATAATAGAATCATTAAACTTAATGAAATAAAAATTTCAGGAAATATAAAATTAATGTTTGTCATATTATTTGTTTACAGATATTTTTAAATTATATATTTCAATTAAATTAGTAATCGATGCATCAATAGTATTTAATAAAGGCTCAGGATAAAATCCAAAAAATAATGTTGGTATAGCTAAAAAAGAAAAAATAAAAATTTCAGACTTGTCTAAATCTAACATTTTTAATAAATTTTTGTTTACAATCTGTCCAAAAATTACCCTTTTATATAGCCATAGCATATAAGCTGCTCCCAATACTACGCCTATGCTGGCTAAAGTTGCAACTAAAAAGCTTTTTTTAAAAGCACCCATAAGAATTAAAAATTCGCCTACAAAACCACTCGTTCCAGGTAAGCCTATAGCTGCAAGCACGAATATCATAAAAAAAACTGCGTACTTGGGCATTATAGAAACAACGCCTCCATAAGTTGAAATTAAACGTGAATGTATTCTGTCATAAACGACTCCAACACACAGGAATAGTGCTGCTGAAACTAATCCGTGACTAATCATTTGTATAATGCTTCCTTCTAAACCTTGTTTTGTTATTGTAAAAATTCCAAGTGTTACATAACCCATATGAGCTACGGATGAGTATGCAATTAACTTTTTCATATCATCCTGCATCAGTGCAACAAACGAAGTATAAATTATTGCTATTAAGCTTAGAACATAAATTAATGGAACAAAATACTCAGATGCTAGTGGAAAAAGTCCTATAGAAAATCTAATAAAGCCATATCCTGCCATCTTAAGTAAAATTGCAGCTAATAAAACTGAACCTGCTGTAGGAGCTTCCACATGTGCGTCGGGTAGCCAAGTATGTACCGGCCACATTGGAGTTTTAACTGCGAATGAACTAAAAAAAGCTAACCACAACAAGTTTTGATATTTTGTTTCAATTCCTAAATTGTACAATTCAACAATGTCTGTTGTGTCATGTATCCAATAAATAGAAATAATAGCTACTAACATTAAAACAGAGCCGAGCAGAGTAAATAAGAAAAATTTAAAAGCGGAGTAAACCCTTCTTGGTCCACCCCAAATACCAATTATTAAAAACATAGGTATTAATCCGCCCTCAAAGAATAAATAAAATATTACTAGATCTAATGAACAAAAGACACCTATCATTAAACTTTCCATTAACAATATAGCTATTAAAAACTCTTTCAATCTAACAGTGACGGTTTTATTAACTGACACAATACATAAAGGAGCTATCAAAGTTGAAAGGATAATAAATAAAATTGAAATACCATCTATGCCAACTTTATAATTTATAAAATTTTTTATCCAAATGCGATTTTCAACGAATTGGAAATCTGTTATAGTAGGGTCAAAAATATACCAAAGATAAATAGAAATAATAAAATTAGCAAACGAAGTGAACAGAGCGACGTACTTTGCTCCATTATAGTTGTTATTCTTTGACTTAGTTAAAAAAATAAAAAGAGATCCAATTATAGGTAATAAGATTAAAGAAGATAAAATAGGAAAATCCATTATGATATAATTAAATAAGTGAGAAGTGCAGAAAAACCTATAAGCATAATAAATGCATATTGATAAATAAAACCACTTTGAAATTTAGCTGCTTTAAATGAAAATTTTTTAAACAAATTAGATATTCCATCAGGACCAAATCTATCAATAAATTTTTCATCTACGTTTTTCCAGAAATATGTTCCTAATCTTTTACAAGGATTAACAAAAATAAAATCATAAAGATCATCAAAATACCACTTGTTAACAAGAAAGTTATAAAGTGGTCTATTTTCATTAACTAGCCATTTTGTAATATTTTTATTTTTTACAAATAAATAATAAGATAAAGGAATTGATAACACTACTAATATAGGCGTTAAATAAATAAACCAATATGGTGGATGTTCCTGACTTAAAGGTAATAAAAATTTAATAGAGTCTCTCCAGAAAAAATCTCCACTTTGAGATCCTATAAAAAGTTCTTTAAAGAAAAAACCTGCAAAAATTGATCCTATACCTAGAATTACAAGTGGTAATAACATTATAAATGGAGACTCATGCATACTTTCGATTTTTAATTTTTTGTTTTCATATTCGCCGTGGAAAGTTTTAAAAATCAATCGCCAAGAATATAAGGCCGTTAGAAAAGCTGTAAAAACTCCAACAAAAGCAGCGGTTAATCCAATGCCGCTTCCTTTTAAATAGGCATATTCAATAATTGCATCTTTTGAATAAAAACCAGATAAAAAAGGGAAACCTGTTAAAGCTAATGTTCCTATTATCATTAGTAACCATGTATAAGGCAACTTTTTCCAAACTGCTCCCATATTTCTAATATCTTGCTCATCTTTAAAGGAATGAATAACAGAACCAGAACCTAAAAATAATAAAGCTTTAAAAAAAGCGTGTGTAAATAAATGAAACATTGCAACGTTATATGCCCCAACTCCTGCAGCAAAAAACATATAACCTAATTGACTGCATGTTGAATATGCTATTATTTTTTTGATATCATTTTGAACTATAGCGACAGTTGCTGCAAAAAAAGCTGTTGTCATACCTACTAAACAAATAATATTCAAAGCTAATTGAGAATATTCAAAAATCGGGGAGCACCTTACCACCAAAAAAACTCCAGCTGTTACCATTGTGGCCGCATGAATCAATGCTGAAACTGGAGTTGGTCCTTCCATAGCATCAGGTAACCAAGTATGTAGTAAAAATTGAGCAGACTTACCCATGGCACCTATGAATAAAAGTATACAAATTAAATCAATTGCTTTTATATTTAGACCTATAAAAGAAATTTCTTTATTAGTATACTGGGGTACTTGAGAAAAAACCTCCTCATAATTAACCGTGCCAAACAAATAAAAAATTAAAAAAATTCCAAGTGCAAACCCAAAATCACCAACTCTATTAACGATGAATGCTTTTATCGCAGCAGCATTTGCTGTTTCTTTTTTAAACCAAAAACCAATTAAAAAATAAGAACATAAACCAACACCTTCCCAACCAAAAAAAAGTTGTAAAAAATTATCTGAAGTAACCAGTATTAGCATTGCAAAAGTAAATAAAGATAAGTACGCCATGAATCTGGTTTTATGTGGGTCTTCTGACATGTAGCCAATTGAATAAATGTGGACTAGTGAAGAAACTAAACAAACAACTACAAGCATTACTGCTGACACAGCATCAATTTTAATTGACCAGTTTACTTCTAGCATGCCAGAACTAATCCATTTTGCTATCAAAAGATTATTTTCATAGTTGTTTAAAATAGTTTCTTTAAAAATAACAAATGAAATAAGTGCTGATATAGAAACAAAAAAACTAGTAATTATTTCTGAGTTTCGATTGCCAATATAATTACCAAAAAAACCAGACAAAATAGCTCCGAATAAAGGAAGAAATATTAAAATGTATTCCATTTTATCCTTTCAATCTATCTATATCTTCAACAAGTATACTGTTAGAGTTTCGATAGTAAGTTACAATTATAGCAAGACCGATAGCTGCTTCGGCTGCTGCAACTGTTAAGATAAATAAAGTAAATATTTGACCATTTAAATCATTTAAAAAAACTGAAAATGAAACTAAATTTATATTAACAGCCAATAATAAAAGCTCTATACACATTAATATTACTATTAAATTTTTTCGGTTTAAAAAAATACCTATTATTCCAATTGTAAAAATTATTGCACCAAGAATTAAATAATTTTCAAGTGTAATCTCAGTCATCAATTTTAACTCCTGTATTTTTTTTTACTTCAACCAAAGAAACACCTGATGATTTTTCTCGCGAGATTTGTTCAATATAGCTTTGTCTTTTAATTCCAGATCTTTTTTTAAATGTCAAAACAATTGCTCCTATCATTGCAACTAACAAAATCATACCACTTAGTTGAAACACGTGGATATAGTCAGTGTATAAAACGCTGCCTATTAAGTGTGCATTAGAAATATTTTCATCAAGGCTTACTGATTTAGATAAAACTATGTCTGATTTGTATTTCCATCCGCCAACAACAATTAATAATTCACAAAAAATAACTAAACTTATTATTAATCCTACAGGTATATGAGAATAAGAAGTTTCTTTTATAACTTTATCTTCTTGTTGAGCTACATTGAGCATCATTACAACAAATAAAAAAAGCACAGCAACAGCACCTACGTAGACTATTAGCATTATCATTCCTAAAAATTCGGCACCAATCATAATAAATAAGCATGAAATGCTAATAAAATCTAAAATTAAAAAAAAAACTGAATGCACCGTATTTTTTGAAGCAATTACCATTATTGCAGAAATAATTGCAATTATCGAAAAAAAATAAAAAAAAATAGAGTGTGCTATCATTAAATTATCTAAATGGATTATCTGCTTTAATATTTGCGGCTAAAATGCTTTCCCATCTATCTCCATTATCAAGTAACTTCTCCTTATTGTAATAAAGTTCTTCTCTGGTTTCTGTTGCAAATTCAAAATTAGGTCCTTGCACTATTGCATCTACAGGGCAAGATTCTTCACAAAGTCCACAATAAATACATTTTAACATGTCAATATCATACCTTGTAGTTTTTCTGCTGCCATCTTCCCTTTCGGTAGACTCAATGGTTATTGCTTGAGCAGGACAAACGGCTTCACATAATTTACAAGCAATACACCTTTCCTCTCCATTTGGATATCTTCTTAAAGCGTGTTCACCTCTAAATCTTGGACTAATTTTACCTTTT
>MDSV01173661.1_pt1 | contig 13395 bp, 10 predicted proteins | sample 810851 | NCBI WGS metagenome assembly MDSV01 (sample SAMN05326640, study PRJNA326480) | marine metagenome | isolation source: seawater | place: Atlantic Ocean: North East | collected 2012 | reverse complement strand
GGGCGTTAGAGTATTGAGAGGATCCTTCCTTAGTACGAGAGGACCGGGAAGGACAAACCGCTGGTGTACCAGTTATCATGCCAATGGTAAACGCTGGGTAGCTAAGTTTGGAACGGATAACCGCTGAAAGCATCTAAGTGGGAAGCCCACCTCGAGATGAGTACTCTCATCCTTTTGGAGTAAGGTCACGGGAAGACGACCCGTTTGATAGGTATTAGGTCGAAGTATAGTAATATATGAAGCCGAGATATACTAACAGACCGAGGACTTGAATTTTACTTATTGTTTTTCAATTTATAAATAGAGTGTTTTTAGCAAAGTGGAACCACGCTGATCCATCTCGAACTCATGCGTGAAACATTTTAGCGACGACAATACTACGAGGGAGGCTTCGTGGGAATATAGTTCAATGCTCTATATTAATTTTTTGTTCCCGTTAACGAAATTGGAGCGAAGGGTCTATACCCTTCGCTTTTTTTTTTGCTTTATACTAATTTCTTTTTATATAATCTATTTAGCTACTTTATATTAACGGTTTTATGATATACTATTCTATATGTTACTTTAATAGGGCTTATCGTCTAACGGATTAGGACAAAAACCTTCTAAGTTTTTAATGTAGGTTCGATTCCTACTAAGCCCATTTTTCGTTAAATTTTAAACAATTGCTAGTTGCTATTTCTCTTTCTTTTCATTATACTTAAGGGGCAGGCGGGTGTGGCCAAGTGGTTAAGGCACTGGGTTGTGATTCCAGCATTCGCGGGTTCAAGTCCCGTCATTCGCCCTTAAAATTGAATAAAAAAAGGTGGAAAGGTTTTACAATAATAATTATTGTAAAACCTTTCCACCTTTTTTATGCAGATAGCTTACTATTAACGTTTGTAACTATTTCGTCGGTTAGGGTATCAATTTCTGTTTTTAACAATGTTCGTGTATTTGATTGATAAGTTAGAGTATACCCTAATATTCGTGAATCTTTATTTTCTTGTTTGTTGTAATTATCGAATAATTGTACGTTAATTCTTAAGTCTTTATCTTTTACATTTTTACTTATAGTTTTTATTAAATTCAAAGATTGCGCATTAGTCAGATTTGTAGGAATCGTTAAAGAGATATCTTTAGAAATTTTTGGGTATGTTGAAAATATTTTATATTTTTTCTGTGCTTCGACTTGGATTTGACTTAAACGTGTAATATTTATTTCAAATAAGAAAATTGACCGAGATAAATTATTTTGTTTTGCATATAGAGGATTTATCTGAGTAAATGTTCCAATTTCTATTTCATCTAAGGTTAAAAGAGCACTTCTTCCCGGGTGGAATTGTGGGCCTAAATTTTTTGTAAGTTGAGACCACTCAATTGAAAGATCTACATTTTTAAATAATTTATTTAAACTATTTTTTGCTTCGTACCATGAAATACTTTGTGCTTTATTGTCCCAATTAGTTTTATATTCTTGCCCACCAAATACCCCAGCTAAAAGGGTATATTCGGTATTTTTTTTCTTATTAAATACTCTTCCAATTTCAAATCCAGATAATTTTTGATTTCGTTGATTAGTGTTATAAATAACGCTTTCTAATAAATTGAATAGTAGAGTAGAGCGTAAGGCGGAGTATTCTACTCCTAATGGATTAATTAGTTTAAATTTATTTGGTAAATTACCTGAATTTAATGAGTAATGAATTAATTCATTAAATCCTTGATTTATTAGGCTTTTTTGAAATGAATTTATTAGGTGTTGCTCTTTGGAAATTTTACCTAAACGATATGTTGTCGGTAGCCGTGAAATAAAATTATTAAATCCAAAAATACGTCCGATTTCTTCGATAATATCGATTTCATACTCTATGTCATGGCTTCGATATTCTGGGATTTTTACTAAACAAGAATTATTAGTTATTTCGGTAACTTCAAAATTTAATCGTTTTAAGCAAATTAAAATTTCGTCGGTTTTTAATACTCGAGGTTTTTTAATTTGAACATCATAAATTTCACCAAGTGTTTCATAAACAGCGTTAAAATTTAATTTAATTACGCGATTAATGAATTCTGCTTGTGAGTATGTAATTGTTGAATTTGGAATACTTTTTCCATTACATATTAACTGTAATAATTTTATTGTATGCTGAAATGCTAAATTTGAGGTTGTATGAGCAACACCTTTACCAAAGTACGTTGACGCGTCAGTTCTTATACCTAAGTTTCGAGACGACTGTCGAACCTTTTTCGCATTAAAATTTCCACATTCTAATAAGATATTTGTCGTATTTTCATCTACGGCAGTTTCTTTTCCTCCTATTACACCAGCAATTGCTATTGCTTTGTCATTTGCGGTGATTACATAATTTGTTGAACTTAGAGTGTAAGTATTATTATCTAAGGCGGTAAATTTTTCCTTTTCGTATCCTTTTCGAACTCCCAGAGAAAGAGTTTTCGTATCTTCTGGGAATAAAGTCTTGATCTTATCTAAATCATAAATATGAAGTGGTTGACCCCATTCTATAATGCTATAATTACTTAAATCTATAACATTATTTAAAGGGTTCATAGTGTTGCTTAATAAGCGTTTTTGCAGCCATTGAGGAGAATCTTTTACCTCGATACCATTCATTTGGTGAAAAAATAGACTTTGACAGTATTCTAATTTTTTATCAACTTTTTTGTTTGTTTGACTGCTGAAATTTAGATGTGTAGGAATTTGTTTTTTTTCATCAAAAAAGCTTTTTTTAGATAAAGGAAAGTTCATTAAACTTGAAATTTCTCTACTAAAACCTACCATATTATTTACATCTGAACGGTTTGGAGTTGTATCAATTTCGATTATAATATCTTCTTCGTTTTTATATGTTTCTTGTGTAATCCCTTCAACCTCAAATCCAGTTAAAGTTAATAATTCCGTTGGAAATTGCGAGTATGATAATATTTTTTCGAGTTCAGTTACTTCAGTCGGTGATTTTTCATTGGTTTTTTCAATTTTTATAAAGTTTTTTAACCAATTAGTAGAAATATACATATGTAATTTTATTAATTTTTTTCAGTTTGAATAAAGGTTAGATTATTAGATTCACTAAAGCGTGTTAAAAAACGCACAAGTCTTTCCCATTCTTCGGAATTTCTTATTATATAAATTGCTTCTAAAACCTGAGGTTTTCCGTTTATAAAGTAGGTGATTAATCTTTTGGTTATAATTATACTCTCATTATCAATTAAATACATCCCTGTTATAGATTTTTTTTCATTAATTTCTTCATTAAAGATATTAGGGTTTTTAAATTGAAAAATAGCAGTTCCTGTACTAGCATTATTAGATTTTGTTAATCTAATTTCGGGTATTACGTTCTCGTCGATTCCAAGAATAAATTGGATTTTTACTGTCATAATTTATTTTTTTATTACTGGGGCGGAAGGATTCGAACCTGCGAATGGCGGAGTCAAAGTCCGCTGCCTTACCACTTGGCGACGCCCCAAATATGATTTATATACAATACAATGTAAGGGATAAACGTAATTAATGCAAGTATGATTTTTCTTAAATTTAAGAAAAACCATACTTGCATTAAAACAATATACGTCGGGGCAGCGTTTTTAAATAAAACGACCCTTTTCTGCAATTTATGCGCTAGCTACTAAACCAGTAACTAATACAAGTCCACTCCATGCTGCGCCTAAACCAAAAATATTTGCTTTTGATGTTTCCCATTCACCTGGAGATGCTAGGACAACTGGTACTCCAATAACAAGTGCAAATGAGAATAGCACTAGTAAGAAAACTAACAATGTTACCATTTTAATATCCTATTGTTTTTAATAAGTATTATATAAATATTGTACTCTATTTTTTAGGTTATAATCAATTTTTTATTTTTATTTCTTAATTTTTTGAAAGATAAGGAACAGTTAAACTTAAAAATTCTAAACGTAAATTTAATTTTGCTCGATTAGATGTCCCACCAATAAACAATTGATCATCTTTTTTTGCTAACCAAAATTGGGTGAATGAAAAATAACTAATTAAACTACTAATCATCAATAGCCCAAATCCAAAATAGATAAGAGGAATACCTGGATCTGTTTTTATTTGTAATCCAGTTTCAGTTATAATGTCTACCACACTAATATCGATGTTTTGAATTATTTTTTCGCCCAAATTATAGGTTCCAATAAATGTTCCTACTTCATTATATAAAGAAAAAGTTCCATTCAAACTATTGCTTATAAAGGTTAATCCTGTTTGACCGGTTTCCGAAGTAGGGATCCAAGTAACCCATAGATTTTTAGATTTATTTAGCGAGACTAATGGTAATTGGTATTGTTTGTCACCTAATTTTACTCTTAACCCGATAGCATTCCAGTCTGTTTGATAAAGGGTTAATGTTTTAAACCGCAAAGGAAAATTTACTGAAATTGTTTTTCGACTTAATTCATTCCCCGTTTGATTTAATACAGATAAATCAGAATAAAATTGTTTTATATTATTCGTGGGTCCATATTCAATCCAAAAATCATTAACCCTAATTGGGTAATCTGGAATATTAGTAAAAAAACTTTTACTAATTGTATTTTGAACCTGAAAAATTTCACCTTTTGCTATTAATTCTTGTGCATTAAAGCTACCCCATGCTGCAATAGTATTACCAAGAAGAATTAATAACATAGAAACGTGAACAATTATAGGTGCAAATCTTCCTAATATTCCTTTATAGGTATAGACAATTTGTTGTTGTTGGAAAATTGTATATTTCTTTTGTTTAAAATTTTCCAAACAAGTTGAAAAGTATTTAGTACCTAAGATTGTTTGATATTCTTGTCGTTTAAATTCCGTTTTACTTGTTTTAAAATTATAACGTCTTGCTATTCTTAAAGCAGGTAATTGTTGAGTAAATGTACAACTGATTAAACATGTTCCAAAAAGAAATAATAAACTTAAAAACCACCAAGTTTTATAGACATGATCTAAACCAAAAAATAATAGGATATTACCAAAACTAATATCTAATGGTGAAAAAATTTCTGAATAGTTTTGTTGATAGTATTGAATGGTTTGATCCTGCTCAATAATCGTTCCGAGTATACTAAACCCAGCTATTATCAATAAGAGTAGGATAGCTACATTTAGTTGAGCAAAAGATCTTATAATTTTTAATCTCATAAATTTTATATTTTTGCTCTAATTTTTTTTAAGCGGCGAGTCTAACGCGCCCAGAAATAGCCCAATCTTGAAGTTGTTTCGTTCGTTCCGGTTCAATTTGTGAAAGAGGAATAATTTGTTTTAAACCTCCGACAATGTCGGCGGTATTAAATTCCCGCTTTTCATTAAAAGCTATCAGCATACCTTCAACAATTGCTTGTTCGATTTCGGCACCTGAAAATCCTTCTGATTTTTTTGCTAATAAAGCTAAATCAAAATCCCCTAATTGATTGGGTCGAAGTCGATTTAAAAATACGTTAAAAATTTGTTGGCGTTCATTTAAAATTGGTAACCCAACAAAAAAGATTACATCGAATCGTCCTTTACGAATAATTTCTAGCGGTAATACAGAAAAATTATTTGCAGTTGCTACAATAAATACCTGAGAACGCTTCTCTGAAAGCCAGGTAATGAAAGTTCCTAAAACTCGATTTGTTGTACCACTATCTCCACCTTTTGTTTGTTCCGAAAAAGCTTTGTCTATTTCATCGATCCATAGTACACACGGTGCTAAAGCTTCTGATAATTGAATCATTTGTCGAACACGACTTTCTGATTCTCCGACAATTCCCCCAAATAATCGACCAATATCTAGTCTCAATAGAGGTAATTGCCATTCATTTGCAATTGCTTTGGCTGTTAAGGATTTTCCGGTTCCTTGAATACCTGCTAAAAGTAGCCCTCGTGGTGCTGGTAATCCATAAAGTTTAGCTTTTTCACTGAACGATTCTTTACGTGTAGCAAGCCATTTTTTTAATGTTTCAAGTCCACCAATGTCCGTAAATTGACTTGTTGTTCCTTGAAACTCTAAAATCTCAGTTTGGCTAATTATTTGGCGTTTTTCAACTAGGACTAAATTTATTGTAGCTTCATTTATTGTTCCATATTGTGCGATAGATTTTGATAAAGCACGACGAATTTTCTCAATAGATAATCCCTGACAAGCTCGAATAAGAACTTCTAGAAAATCAGGTTCAACTGTTTTATTTAGCGATTCAAATAAACGTAATAGTTCATTTTTTATTTCAGTACTATTTGGTAAAGTAAAATCTAAAACTGTAATTAAATCAGATAATTCTTTTGGAATTTCTAATTCAGTGGCTACAATAATTAAACTTTTTGGCTGAGTTTTTAAAATTCGAACCAAATTTCGTAATTTTCTTGAAATTGAAATATCAGTTAAAAATTTATTAAAATCTTTTAATATAAAGATCGCAGGTGTATCTGCAGTTAACTTCTCTACTAATTCTAGGGCTTGTAGAGGATTTTTAGAAGCAAAACGAGGGTTATTAGGGTTTGTCTTATATCCCTCAACAAAATCCCAAGTATAAATTGCTTTATTACTCGTGGATTTAATAGCTTTGAGGATTGTATATTCTACTCGATCTTCTTCAAAAGTAGAAATATATAAAACAGGATATCGTGCTTTTAGCAACAAATTGAGCTCTTTACTAAAAGTCATTAATTTTATTTTTTAATCTAGATACTTAAGTTCTTACGACCTTTTTTACGACGTGCTCGAATAATTTTTTTACCGCTATGTGTTTTCATACGAGCTCGAAATCCAGAAACACGAATGGCTTTTCTATTTGTACCACCTAATGTTCGTTTACTCATAAATTTTATCCTTTATTTTTATTTATTTTTCTAATAATTTTCACATTATGGGAATTGCGATTTTAGAATATCATATATTGAATTATATTTGATTTCCCTTATAGTTTCAACAAATAAATTAAATCCTTCCGTTTTATACTCACGTAATGGATCTAATTGACCATAGCCTCTCCAACCAATTGTTTCACGTAAAATATCAGCCTTTTGAAGGTGAGCTTTCCAACCAGAATCAATTTGATTTAATAAAACTGACTTCTCTAATAAGCGAATCAGTCCGGGAGTCGCTGTTTCAAATTCTGCTTCTTTTAGATCATAAGTTAACCAAAATTGTTTAAGTAATAAAAATGTAACTTGCTCAAGATCCAGAGATTTTACTTCTTGATAGTCGAAAAATAAGTAAGGAGTACCTAATAAATACGAAATCTCTTTATTTAATTGCGTAAAAGTTGCCCGTTCTTCTTGTAATGTCATCCGTTTTAATTCACGCGATAAAGTCCGAATTAGATCTTCCCCATAGGCAATCATTTCAGAACGTACGCTACTATACTGTAAAATAGCTCGACGTTCACGATAAATCGATAAACGCTGAATATTTATTACTTCATCATAATCAAAAAGCCTTTTTCTTGAATCATAATAGTAATCTTCCACTTTAGTTTGAGCCGAATCTAAAGTTTTAGTTAAAAAATCTGCCTCTAATGGGGTATCATCATCGAGTTGTAAACGACTCATCATTTTTTTAATCTGATCACCACCAAATATTCTAAAAAGATTATCGTCTAAACTAATAATAAAACGAGAAGTACCCGGGTCTCCTTGTCTTCCAGAACGTCCTCGTAGCTGATTATCAATTCTTCTAGATTCATGACGCTCGGTTCCTATAACGTATAAACCCCCAATTTCTTGAACAATTAACTTCTCTTTCTCGCATGTATTCTTGTTAATTTTATAAAAATACTCATACAAAATACCGATAAATAAATCCGTTGAATTCTGTTTATTTAGGTAACCATTTTCTTTTATATTTATAATAAGATTTTCTACCTGTTCATTACTACTATTGGCTAAAATTTGGCAGTCTTCGTAAAATTTATCTAAAGAGAGAGAATTGTTCTTATAACTAGTTATTAAAGTATTAAAAGCTTTGAAATATTGTGCATTTTCAATAATATTACGCAGAATTTTCTTTTTTTGATCCTTATCTGAAGTATCTTTTAAATTTTGTTTAACTTCTTGCCAATTTTCAGAAGAAAATGAACTAGCAAATTTATATTGTCCTGTTTTAAAATTATTTACAAATGAGAAAATTTGTTGTCTTGTTTGGAAATCAGGGTTACCTCCTAATAGAATATCGGTTCCTCGACCAGCCATATTCGTAGCAACAGTTACAGCCCCAAGTCGACCTGCTTGAGCAACAATTTCTGACTCACGTTTAACATTTTCCGGTTTAGCGTTCAATAAACGATGAGGTACACCTCGTCCTTTTAGAAGTTGCGAAATGATTTCAGATTTTTCAATACTAGTTGTACCAATTAAAATAGGTCTTCGTAAGAAACGGTAAGATTCCTCACATTGAGCAGCAATAATTTTCCATTTTGTAAATTCATCTTTATATACTAAATCAGATAAATCATCCCGGATTAGAGTACGCGCCGTGGGTAAAACAACTACCTCACGCTTATAGATTTTTTCAATTTCCGCTTCAGCAGTTTTAATGGTACCAGTCATACCAGCAAGTTTTGGGTAAGATAAAAAGAAATTTTGATAAGTCACAGATCCAAGTGTTTCTGATCCTTTCTTGATTGGAACTCGTTCTTTTGCCTCAACTGCTTGATGTAATCCGTCACCCCAACGTCGATCTGCCATAATTCGACCTGTAAATTCATCAATAATAACAATTTCATTATCACGAACAATGTAATTTGTATCCTTAATGAATAACATCTTGGCTTTAACAGCGTTATTTATATAAGGAATCCAAGGATCACTTATGTCATATAAATTACTAACATTTAAAAGCGTTTCAATCTGTTGAATACCTCGATCCGTTAATGTCGCATTTTTTGCTTTTTCATCAACTTTATAATGAACATCAGGATTTAAATATTTGGTAACCTCGTCTGCCATAATATATTTTTCAATAGGCGTATCTAGATTCCCCGAAATAATTAAAGGAGTTCTAGCTTCATCAATAAGAATAGAATCTACCTCATCAATAATACAGTAATAAAAATCACGTAAAACTAACTCTTCAACGGAACTCGCCATATTATCACGTAAATAATCAAAAGCAAGTTCACTATTTGTTACATAAGTAATATCTGCGGCATAATTCTTGCGACGTTCATCAGAAGTCATATTCTCTTGAATTAGACCAACAGAAAGACCTAAATAACGGTATAATTGACTCATCCATTGTTTATCACGCTTTGCAAGATAATCATTAACAGTTACAACATGAACACCCTTTAATGCCAATGCATTAAGAACAACCGGTAAAGTTCCAACCAATGTCTTACCTTCACCTGTTTTCATTTCTGCTATTTGTCCGTTATGTAACACAATTCCACCCATTAATTGAGTATCAAAATGGCGTAAGCCAAGAATTCGTTTACTTGCTTCTCTAGTAAGCGCAAAACTTTCACATAGAATACTATCAAAATTTTGTTCAACTTGATAACGTTGAATAAGTTGAGTAACATATTCTTTTATCTCACGCTCACTTAATAAAGCTATTTCATCTTCTAAAGCATTTATCTTTTTAACCGTTTCTTTAATGTCGGCTAAATCATCTCTATTTAGGGTATTAAAAAAATTGAACATAAAATTAGGTGAAATATATTATTTTATTATTAACAAATTAGTACTTCTAAAAAGTTTTTCTAATAGTTTTATAATGTTGTTTTGTATTTATTTTAACCATAATAAGGTATACTTTTATAAATTAAATATCTACAAATTTTAAAGAGCTAAAAAGTTCCACTCTTTATCCGTAAATATTTACGATAGATTTTAATAATCATGATAATTCATTACTAAAGTATATAAGGTTATCATTGATATGTCGCTTAAAATCACGTTTTGTAATTATTTTTATTCATTAACTTTAAAATGTTGTAACTATGAGTATTATTGATGATTTAATAAACTTACCCATTCGACTGATTGATAAAATTCGAGTATTTATAGAATATTTAGCTAACTGGGTCGAAATGGGAATTTGGCGTACCAGAGACCCCCTTATCTTTACACTTATTGCAATTGTAATGTTCCCCCTTATAAAAATGGGTTGGAGTGAACTAAACACAATTAAATTTAAAAATATTTCTTCAACGAATTATGAAAATGAATTCAAGAACATACTTAATCACCAAGCAAATGAATTAAGTTACTATAACCAAATATATCTCGTTATTTTAGCGATTATTGTAGGTGTAATTTTATTCGAAGTTGGACTTCAATGGGTAAATTATAGAAAACGAAAAAAGAGTAAAACAGGTGTCGTTACTATTATTGAGCGCTTTTTTGCTTGCCTAGCATATTTTTGGGTAGCATTAGAAATGACAAGTATGTATCTCGAATTTGCTATAGAATTCTTTAAACGTATGCTTCCAACATTAAGCACAAATGATATTTATAGTGCAATTGGACCTTTCATACAATGGTACACTACTCAACTTCCTGGAGCGAAATACGGAGTCATAGGTTATATGCTCTTTATCTTATTCTTCTATGGTATTGGCCGTAATAGAAATAGATTTAAATTTTTTATCCGCTACCACTACATCCAAGCTGTTCTACTACTAGCGTTATTTGGTTTTCAAGGCCATATATTTTTCTTCTGGTCAGAACGAAATGATTTAACTCAAGTAATAGAATTTGTCGGGCTTACAATTTATTCCATTGTGTTATCAACATTGAGTCTAACAACCCTTTCAGCAATCTTGGGCGTTGAAACAAAAATACCATTTGTTCATGATTCAATTCAATTCCATACAGGTAGAAAAGAAGACGAAAATAAAGGTTTCTTAGATCGATAATCTAAACCATAAAAATGACAATGTTAATTTGACGAGTAATTAATCTTAGTTACTCGTCAAATTAATTAAACTCCCCAGGTTGGACTTGAACCAACGACCATTCGGTTAACAGCCGAACGCTCTACCACTGAGCTACTGAGGATTATATAAATGTTTCTTGACAAGAATCTAACTAAATTTAACGAACAAAACCTCTAATGTCAAGCTTAAATATTACATCTGGTTAACTTTGTAAAACGCAGGGGCAGGGAAGTTAAAATAACAGTAATAAGTAATTACATTATATAAATGAATAAATCAGATACAAATTTAGAGAATTTAGTAAACCAACCCTATAAATACGGGTTTTCAACCAATATTGAAGTCGAAACAATTAGAAAAGGGCTTGATGAAGATATAGTGCGGTTAATATCTGAAAAGAAAGAAGAACCTTCCTTTATGCTGGATTTTAGATTAGCCGCTTTCAAAAAATGGAAAAAAATGGTAGAGCCTGAATGGGCTTATTTAAATTACAAGAAGGCAGACTATCAAGATATTCGTTATTATTCAGCACCAAAAAAGAAAAAGAAATTAAATGATTTAAGTGAAGTAGATCCTGAGCTACTGCTTGCATTTGAAAAATTAGGGATTTCATTAACTGAGCAAAAAAAATTAACCAATGTAGCAGTCGACGCCGTTTTTGACAGCGTATCAATAGGGACTACTTTTAAAGATGAATTAGCGAAATCAGGTGTAATATTTTGTTCAATATCAGAAGCGATTAAATTATATCCTAATCTAATAAAAACCTACTTAGGAAGCGTTATACCTAGTGGTGATAACTTCTTTACGGCATTAAATTCAGCTGTATTTACAGATGGCTCTTTTTGCTATATTCCTAAGAACGTAAAATGTCCTCTAGAATTATCAACATATTTTAGAATCAATGACGAAGAAAGCGGACAATTTGAACGAACACTAATTATCGCCGAAGAAAACAGTTCAGTAAGCTACTTAGAAGGATGCACCGCACCAAAATACGACACAAACCAATTACATGCGGCAATTGTGGAATTAATCACGCTAGACAATGCATCAATCAAATACTCAACCGTTCAAAATTGGTACAGTGGCGATGAAACCGGAAAAGGAGGGATTTATAATTTTGTGACAAAACGTGGTCTATGTGCTGGAAAAAATTCTAAAATTTCTTGGACGCAAGTCGAAACGGGCTCCGCTGTAACTTGGAAATATCCAAGTTGTATTTTATCAGGAGATGCTTCACAGGGAGAATTTTACTCTGTAGCGTTAACTAATAATTACCAACAAGCAGATACTGGAACGAAAATGCTTCATGTCGGAAAAGAAACACGAAGTCGAATTATTTCAAAAGGTATTTCAGCTGGAAAATCTAGAAATAGTTATCGAGGACTCGTTAAAATTGGACCAAACGCAGCACGAGCACGAAACTATTCACAATGTGACTCTTTGTTATTAGGAGATAATTCTTCAGCTAACACATTCCCATATATTCAAATCCAAAACTCTACTTCTCAAATTGAGCATGAAGCATCAACTTCAAAAATCGGTGAAGAGCAAATCTTCTACTTTTTACAACGTGGGATAGATATTGAACAGGCAATTAGTCTAATTATTAGCGGTTTCTGTCGAGAAGTATTCACTGAATTACCTATGGAATTTGCTTTAGAAGCTGATCGACTATTAAATTTAAAATTAGAAGGAACAGTAGGTTAAAATATGACAAGATTAGAAATTACAAATTTACATGCGTCTATAAACGAAACAGAAATTTTAAAAGGGTTAAACTTAGAAGTAAAAAAGGGTGAAATCCATGCAATTATGGGGACAAATGGATCTGGGAAAAGTACACTATCAAAAGTCCTAACTGGACACCCTGCTTATGAAGTAACCGCTGGGGATATTATTTTTGAAGATCAAAATATTAATGAATTAAGTCCTGAAAAGCGTTCTCAACTTGGCTTATTTTTAGCATTTCAATATCCAGTCGAAATACCTGGTGTAAGTAATGAAGAATTTCTTAGAATTGCATATAATTTAAAACAAAAAAGTTTAGGAGGAAAAGAATTAGACCCCATTGAATTTTTTGATGTAGTAAAAACAAAATTAGAAAATGCAACCCTTAGTGTTGATTTCTTAAACCGAAATGTCAATGAAGGATTTTCCGGTGGAGAGAAAAAAAGAAATGAAATTTTACAAATGAGCGTTTTAGACCCAAGTTTAGCTATATTAGATGAAACCGACTCTGGGCTGGATATTGATGCCTTAAGAAATCTTTCTCAAGGTATTAACAATTTTATGACACCAGATAAAAGTTTAATTTTAATTACACATTATCAGAGACTACTAGATTATATTAAACCTGATTTTATCCATATAATGCATAAAGGAAAAATCATTAAAACAGGAGATGCATCATTAGCGCTTATATTAGAAGAAAAAGGTTATGAATGGTTAACAGTCGAAAAAACATAAATAAAAGACTGCAGAAATTAATTTCTGCAGTCTTTTATTTAAATGAATTAATTC
>MDSV01101749.1_pt1 | contig 13398 bp, 8 predicted proteins | sample 810851 | NCBI WGS metagenome assembly MDSV01 (sample SAMN05326640, study PRJNA326480) | marine metagenome | isolation source: seawater | place: Atlantic Ocean: North East | collected 2012 | reverse complement strand
GATGCTGAGATTCACCGGATCAGCAGCATTGATCCCTGGTTCCTGGCCAAGCTGCGACGCATCGTCGACGCTGAGCAACAGCTGTTGCGCGGTCGGCAGCTGGGCGACCTTTCCGCTCCGAAGTTGCTCGAACTCAAGCAACTCGGCTTTTCGGATCGCCAGATCGCCTGGCAGACCGATAGCGATGAATTGAGTGTGCGGCGTCATCGCCATGACCACGGGATCCGAGCCGTGTTCAAGACCGTTGACACCTGTGCGGCTGAATTCGCATCCACCACGCCATATCACTACTCGACCTACGAGCGCTCGATCCAACAGCTGAACAGCGACGGAAGCCTCACAACGCTGTCCCCAGCCAGCGAAGTGAGCAATAGCAGCAGCGGGCGCAAGGTGATGATCCTTGGGGGCGGGCCCAACCGAATTGGCCAGGGGATCGAATTCGACTACTGCTGCTGCCATGCCTCCTTCGCCGCTCAGGACGCAGGCATCACATCGGTGATGGTGAACAGCAACCCGGAGACCGTCTCGACGGACTACGACACCAGCGACAGCCTCTATTTCGAACCCCTCACCCTCGAGGATGTCCTCAATGTGATCGAGGTCGAGCAACCGGACGGCGTGGTGGTCCAGTTCGGGGGGCAGACCCCATTGAAACTGGCGATTCCCCTGCTGAACTGGCTCAACTCCGAGGAAGGTCGCGCCACAGGGACCCAGATCTGGGGCACGTCTCCGGAGTCGATCGACCGTGCTGAAGATCGCGAGCAGTTCGAAGCGATCCTGAGCCAACTGGAGATTCGCCAGCCCCGGCATGGCCTGGCCCGCAGTGAGACGGAAGCCCGGGATGTGGCGACCCGCGTGGGCTATCCGGTGGTGGTCCGCCCGTCCTATGTGCTGGGTGGTCGCGCCATGGAGGTGGTCTTCGACGAACAGGAGCTGAATCGCTACATGCTGGAGGCGGTTCAGGTGGAACCCGACCATCCGGTGCTGATCGACCAGTACCTGGAAAATGCGGTTGAGGTGGACGTCGATGCGCTCTGCGACCACGAAGGCAACGTGGTCATCGGCGGCCTGATGGAACACATCGAACCGGCGGGCATCCATTCCGGTGATTCCGCCTGCTGCCTTCCCGCCGTCTCTCTTGGAGAGGGAGCCCTCGGCACGATCCGTGAGTGGAGCCGCGGCCTGGCCCTCGCGTTGAAGGTGCAGGGGCTGATCAACCTCCAGTTCGCCGTTCAACGGAACGCCGAGGGTGAGGAAGTCGTCTACATCATCGAGGCCAATCCGCGGGCGTCCCGCACGGTGCCGTTCGTGGCCAAGGCCACCGGTCAGCCCCTGGCTCGCATCGCGACCCGTCTGATGGCTGGCGAAACGCTGCAACAGGTGGGATTGACGACAGAACCTCAACCACCACTGCAAACGATCAAGGAAGCCGTGCTGCCGTTCAGACGCTTCCCAGGTGCAGACACGGTGCTAGGCCCGGAAATGCGCTCCACCGGTGAGGTGATGGGGTCTGCCGACAGTTTCGGGATGGCCTACGCCAAGGCTGAACTGGGCGCCGGCGAAGCACTCCCCACCACCGGCACGGTGTTCCTGTCGACCCATAACCGTGACAAGCCCGCTCTGGTTCCTGTGGCCGAACGACTTGCCAAATTGGGCTTCGATCTGATCGCCACCTCAGGCACCGCTGATGTTCTGACCAAGGCGGGGCTGACGGTGAACGCTGTGCTGAAGGTGCATGAGGGTCGCCCCAACATCGAGGACATGATCCGGTCCAATCAGGTGCAGCTGGTGATCAACACCCCCATCGGCCGCCAGGCTGCCCATGACGACAAGTACCTGCGCCGGGCAGCCCTGGACTATGCCGTTCCCACTGTCACCACCCTGGCTGGTGCCCGCGCTGCGGTGGAGGCCATCGCCACACTTCAGAGCCAGCCCACCCTCAGCATCAATGCTCTGCAGGACGTCCATGGCACCCGGCGGTGATCGGTAGGGTTGCAGCAGCAGAACCACCGCCGTGACCGCCTCCGCCCCCGTCAAACCCGGCAGCGATCTTCGCGATCAGTTCCGGCGTGCCTACGAAAACCGTTACACCTGGGATCCTGGCTTTTCCGGCTACCGCGGCCGCTGCATCTGGCAGCAAGGGGAACAACAGGTTGAAGGCCGCTTTGAAGTGGGCGCAGACCTTAAAACCAAGGTGGAGGGCATCGACGATGCAGATGTTTTGAAAGCGGTTCAGTCCCAGCTCTGGGAGGTGGCCATCCACCGCGTCCGCCGCAGCTTCGAACAGACCCATGGCGAGAACCAGTTCACCGCTGGCGATACCGATGCCGTTGGAACCGAGGTGCTGGTCAGTGGCAAAGGCGAAGGAGACCGCTACCGCATCAAGGATGACGTCGTGACCATGGTGCATCGTCATATTCACGGAACGGTCGTGACGATCTTCACGACCGAGGTCACCAACACCAGCACCGGCTATCTCAGCCACACGTACACCAGCCAATACGCCGACCCGGCCACGGGTGAGGCGAAGGGTGGACGCAGCAGCTTCAAGGACACCTTCACCCCTCTCTCCGGAGATGGTCCGTGGGTGTTGACAGAGCGCGTTATCGACACCGAAGCCCATGGCGAGACAGCAGCTGGATCCCAGACATTCCGCTTCGACGATCTGCAAGCCCTTTGATTGGATTGCCGCAGCTGATCAGCTGTGACACCATCTCGACAACCGTGGGTTAAGGGATGGGTGGTCTCGAAACAGCGATCCGGGCCATCAACGATCCGATCAACGGTCTGGTGTGGGGTTGGCCCACCGTCAGTCTGATTGCCCTGACTGGCATGGTTCTGATGTTCGGCCTGCGGCTGATGCCGTTGCGACGGCTGGGCTACGGCATCGCGATGATGTTGCGCCCTGCTCATCAGGAAACGGACGGGGAGATCACACCGTTTCAGGCGCTGATGACCTCCCTTTCGGCAACGATTGGCACAGGCAACATCGCCGGTGTGGCGGGTGCCATCGCCGTTGGTGGCCCCGGTGCGGTGTTCTGGATGTGGATCATCGCCCTGTTCGGTATCGCCACCAAATACGCCGAAGCGGTGCTGGCGGTTCGCTTCCGCACCACCGATGCCAACGGACAACATGTTGGTGGCCCGATGTATTACATCCTCAACGGCCTTGGCAGCCGCTGGGCCTGGATGGCTGTGCTGTTTGCCCTGTTCGGCATGTTGGCTGGCTTCGGCATCGGCAATGGTGTCCAGGCCTTTGAAGTGTCTTCGGCGCTGAGCCTGATCGGCGTGCCCAAGTTGGTGACCGGCATTGCGCTGGGGGCCATGGTGTTTGCCGTTGTCATCGGGGGGATCCAGCGCATCGCCCAGGCCGCTTCCGCCATCGTTCCCCTGATGTCCGTTCTGTATGTCGGTGCCTGTCTTCTCGTACTGCTGCTGAATGCTGGCGCCGTGCCTGAAGCCTTCTCCACGATCGTCGGCAATGCATTCACCGGAGAGGCTGCCGTCGGTGGAGCCCTTGGTCAGGTCATTCTGATGGGTTTCAAGCGCGGGATCTTCTCCAATGAAGCGGGCCTGGGAAGCGCACCGATGGCTCATGCCGCAGCCAAAACCACCGATCCGGTGCGGCAGGGAACCGTGGCCATGCTCGGCACCTTCATTGACACCCTGATCATCTGCACAATGACCGCCTTGGTGATCATCACCACCAAGGCCCATGAACTAATGAATGGAGCGGGAGAACGACTCAGCGGCGCTGATCTCTCCATCGCTGCTTTCAACGCAGGCTTGCCTGGCAGTGGAACTGTCGTGACGGTTGGACTGGTGGTGTTTGCTTTCACCACCATCCTTGGATGGAGTTTCTATGGAGAACGTTGCACGACATTCCTGTTCGGCGAACAAGCCGTATTGCCCTTTCGTCTTGTCTGGGTTGCCGTCGTGGTAATTGGAGCCGTTGCTGGCGATCGCGGCGTGGTGTGGTCAATCGCCGACACCCTGAACGGCCTGATGGCGTTGCCGAATTTGGTAGCTCTGCTGTTGCTTTCAGGAACAGTCATCAAACTAACCAGTAACTACCGCTTCGATCGTTGAAGCGGTAGTTACTGGTATCTGCATTTTTAAACCGAAGGTCGATCAACCTTCACCCTCTGGGAGAGGAGTTACGTCCTTAAGTTTTTCATTGAGCTGCATAGCAAGACTTTGGCGACCAACTGCCAGAACCTTGAGTGTGTCTTCGTGCATACGCAACTGAGCGTCAGCGACCTGCATTCCACGCACTAGCTCCTTGAGTTCATCGGGAAGGGTGTTCAGGTCATAACGCTTACCCTCGAACGTCAGGACAGGGCTGTCGTTTTGGACTGAGCTGCTCATAACCGCTGAAGGGTTGGATCGGCGCAGCAAGGCTAGCCCTGATTTTCGCCCTCGTCACTTGATTGGTTCTGCTTGTTCTCCTCAGAATTAACTGGGGGTTTCGGCGGCTTTGGACGCTTGAAGAAAAACATCTGCAGAGGGCCTACTTCACTGATCTCAAAGAGCTCCCACGCTTCGCGACCCATGGCATTCAAAAAATCCTGGAGCTGCTCCGCTGGATGGCGCGGTTGTTGCGGTTGTCCGGGGTTTTTGTACATCCCAGGAAACTCTTTCCGAATAAAGTCCGGACTTAATGACCCTTGCAACTTCTTGCTTGCCACCTCTGGATTCGCCTGCTTCGGGAGATCCGCCTGTTTAACTGAATTCATATTGATATGAATAACCTTGTATTCCCACTGACGAACTATGGACACCTTCTCCCCATCATTTGAGGACTTCGAGATTTTTTGATCAGGGACGGATTCTGTCAAGTGACCTCAACTCCGCGAATGATTTGGCGTTCACAAAGATCACGATAACGGCCATAGGCGTTCATGAGCTCTGCATGGGATCCCAACTCGACGATCCGCCCATGCTCCAGGACAACGATCTTGTCAGCCTCCTGAACCGTGGCAAGGCGATGGGCAATCACAATCACCGTGCGATCCGCCATGGCCCGATTGAGGCCCAGTTGCACAGCCGCCTCCGCCTCAGCATCCAGTGCACTTGTTGCTTCATCCAGGAGCAAGATTGCAGGATCGCCCAGGACCGCTCGGGCAATCGCAATGCGCTGCAGCTGGCCTCCGGAGAGATTGCTTCCACGCTCCTCCAACTTCGTGTTGTAGCCATCAGGAAGCGCCTGAATAAAATCATCGGCGTTGGCCAGCCGGGCAGCACTGACCATCTGTTCATGGGTGGCACGACGTCCAAAGCGAATGGCTTCAGCGATCGATCCGGAGAAAACAGTTGTTCGCTGGGGAACCAGAGCCACCCGTTGACGCAGCTCCCGGGATCGCATGGAGCTGATGTCAACACCATCAAGCAAAATACTTCCCTGTTGTGCAGTGTTGAAACGCAACAGCAAGGAGAACAGGGTGCTTTTACCAGCACCGGAAGGCCCCACAACCGCCAGCACTGAACCAGCCGGCACCTGAAGGTCTAGACGATCAAGAACAGTCTGACCCTGAACGTAGTGGAAACTCAGTGACTCAAGGCTTAGGGCGCCTTTTACGTCCCCAAGCGATACGGAGTCAGCCGGATCGCTGGGCTCAAGTGGCTCCTGCTCAATTTCGCGCAAGCGCCGCAAAGAGGCCTGGCCCTGCTGAAACTCATTGAAGTTGTTCGTGACATGAGCGATTGGATCGATCAGCACGATCAAACCGGTGAGATAGCTGCTGAGACCGGGGATCGTCAGATCTCCGCTTTCAATCCTCCAGGCAGCTAGCCCAAGAACAGCAAATAAACCGATCACCTCGATGATCCCCACCACAGGGTGCTGCAAAGCCACCAGCAAGTAGGTGCGCTGACGAGCTTGACGGTGCTGGGAGATTTCCTGTTCGAAGCGATCCTGCAACCAGGGTTCCGCCGCAAAGGCTCGCACCAGAGGCAAGCCCTCGATCGCCTCACCGAGAAGCCCTGCCAGCTCGCTTACCTTTTTCTGACTCCGCTCGGTAGCCCGCATCACCTGCGCACCGAAAAGGCTGATCAACCAAACGATCACCGGCGCCAGCAAAAGGATGGCAATGGTGAGCTTCCAGTCAAGCCAGAGCATGGTCCCCAGCACCACCAGGAGTTGCAGCACGCTGGGGACGGTGTCGTGGATCGTCTTGTAGAGCACCTCACTGACGCGATCAGCATCCTCTGTTAAGCGGTAGGTCAGATCGCCCGCTGAGAGCTTTTCCAAAGCACCGAGCTCAACACGTTGAAGAGTGCTGAACAGTTCTCTGCGCAGACGCTGACTCACGAGCAACGCTGGCTCCGCCAGCAGCGAGTCCTGGCCGAACTGAGCCAGCTTTTGAACAGCAAAGATCAGCACTGCCTGGGCAATCAACTGCAGGACGCGGCTGAGGTCCTTTGAGCCGAGCGCAGGGAACAACTCTCCCGCCAGACTGACCAAAACTGGAAAGCTGCCGACATAAACCACCATGCACAGACCACCCGTCATCAGCTGACGGAGGTGTGGTCGCAACAGCGGAAGGAGGCGCCGGAAGCCGGCCTTGGATGCGTTGAGCATGGCGGCACAGTATCAATGCCTTGTTGTTCGTTTCCTGCCGATGAAGCTGGATCAGTACCTCAAGTGGAAGGGCTGGGTCTTCACCGGCGGAGAAGCCAAACAGCGGATCCAGATGGGAGACGTCCGGGTCAACGGCGCGGTGGAGACCCGTCGTGGCCGGCAGCTCGTGGCAGGGGATCACGTTGTGCTCGACAACGAGGAGTCCGTGGTTGAACAGGATTCTTCGTCTACGCCGTAAGTTGGCCCGCAGATCAGTCAAGGATTGAAGGCGTGCGTAGACCGGTGATTGCTGGCAACTGGAAGATGCACATGACCTGTGCCCAGGCCAGGGATTACATGGCAGCATTCCTTCCGCAAATTGAACGTGCCCCCCAGGACCGCGAGATCGTCCTGGCTCCGCCCTTCACTGCGCTCTCCACCATGGCGGCAGCAGCTGAACACTCCGTTGTGGGACTAGCCAGTCAGAACGTCCATTGGCAGGACCATGGTGCATTCACAGCCGAAATTTCGGCCGAGATGCTGTTAGAGCACGGCGTTGCATACACAATCGTTGGGCACAGCGAGCCCCGCAAATACTTCAGCGAAAGTGATGAGCAGATTAACCACAGGGCCCGCTGCTCCCAGGCCAAGGGGTTGATCCCCATCGTCTGTGTTGGAGAAAGTGATGAGCAGCGCGAACGGGGTGAAGCGGAGCGGGTGATCCGCCGACAGATCGAGCAGGGACTTGAAGGGTTGGACGCCAACAAACTTGTTGTGGCCTATGAACCGATCTGGGCCATCGGCACGGGTAAGACCTGCGAAGCAGCCGAAGCCAACAGGATCTGCGGACTGATCCGAAGCTGGGTGGGAGCCACCGATCTGATCATTCAGTACGGCGGATCCGTGAAGCCCACCAACATCGATGAACTCATGGCCATGAGTGATATCGACGGCGTCTTGGTCGGTGGTGCATCGCTCAAACCCGACAGTTTCGCCCGGATTGCCAACTACCAGGCCATTTGATGTGAGTCACCACTGGCCTGAAGGCTGGCTGCAACGCACCGCCGTGATGGGGGTGATCAACATCACACCAGACTCCTTCAGTGATGGCGGTCGTTTCATCAAGGTTGAGGCGGCAGTCCAGGAAGCGAAACGGCAATTGCAACAAGGGGCTGATGTCCTGGATCTCGGGGCCCAGAGCACTCGTCCCGGTGCCATAGAGGTGGGTGCTGAGGAGGAATGCCGACGCTTGCTGCCGGTGCTTGCCGCCGTGCGCAAGCAATGGCCTGAGGTGGTGATCTCGGTGGACACCTTCCTGGCACCCGTGGCGACGGCAGCGCTGGAAGCCGGCGCCAGCTGGATCAACGATGTGAGCGGAGGCCGGAGGGATCCAGAGCTGCTGCGGGTGGTGGCCGATGCCGGCTGCCCGGTGGTGCTGATGCACAGCCGCGGCAACAGTCAAACGATGGACGACCTCACCGACTACAGCGATCTGATTCAGGAGGTGAAGAGTGGACTCCTGGAACGGACGGATTCGGCGGTCACCGCTGGGGTCAGGGAGGATCAGATCATCTGGGATCCCGGCCTCGGCTTCGCCAAAACCCATGAGCAGAATCTGAAATTGCTGAAGGATCTTGAGCAGCTCACCTGTGGACCCAGACCACTTCTCGTTGGACCGTCACGCAAACGATTCATCGGAGCGGTATTGGATGAACCCAGACCTAAGGCGCGCCTATGGGGAACAGCGGCGGTGACCTGTCGTTGCGCCCAGGCCGGTGTTGCACTGGTGAGGGTTCACGACGTTGGTCCGATCGCGCAGACTTTGCGCATGGCGTCAGCCCTCTGGTGACCAGCACAATCTTCGTTCAGATCGCTGCTTATCGAGACCCGGATCTCGCCGCAACACTCAACAATCTGCTCGACCAGGCCGCTTATCCCGAGCGACTGAAATTCGGAATTTGCCTGCAATTGGATGCATCGGATCCCCTGAGCTGGGGCGAGCAATCCTTCCCTGATCACGCCCATCTGCAGATCAAGGATGTTGCCGCAGCAGACAGTCGTGGTGCTTGCTGGGCACGCAGCCAGGCCCAAGGGTTCTACAACGGTGAGGACTTTCTGCTGCAGATTGACAGCCACATGCGTGCTGTCCAGGACTGGGATGATTTCTTGTTGCAAACGTGGAGGGATTGCAACGACACAGAAGCTGTCTTGAGCGTGTATCCCAATGGCTTCCAGCAACCATGCCAACTGCAGACCAGCACCTTGCCGGTGATGGCGGCCAAGGCCTTTGACAACTACGGCATCCTCAAATTTCAAGGCATCAGCCGATATCGAATGCCGGAACAACAACCCGAGAAACCACTGCCGAATGCGTTTGTGGCCGGTGGGTTTCTGTTCGGCCCCGGAGAAATTGTTGAGAATGTTCCCTATGACCCGGAACTCTATTTCTACGGCGAAGAAATCTCCATGTCGGCCAGACTGTGGACCCACGGATACAATCTCTACTGCCCAAATCGATTGCTGCTGTTTCACTTATACAAAAGTTCTAGTGGAGATGGCGATACATCTGCCACTCACTGGAGCGATCACCAAGACTGGTTTCAACTGAACCGACGATCACTGGTTCGGGTTCACAAGCTGTTGGGCAGCCTATCGATTGCTCCTGCCAATCTAAACCCAACCCCGGAGGACATCGAAAGTTTGGATGATTATGGACTTGGAACAAGTCGTCGTCTCAGCGACTACGAACGAATGGCAGGAATTTCATTTCAATCCCAAACCATCAATCAGAATGCTTCAGCTGGCCGATTTCCAGCCAACTGAAGCAGAGAGATCAGTCAGTAACGACGCCTTCAATGCGATCCTCAACCTCTTGGTACAGCTCCTGGAGTTGTTCGATGTTCTCATCGGACGTCTCCCAATAGCCACGGCCATGAACCTCCAGCAGAGTTCCAACGATCTGACGGAAGCTGTTGGGGTTCAGTTCCAGGAGGCGTTTGCGCATCTCCGGATCATTGATGAAGGTGTCATTGGCTTCCTCGTACACGAAGTTGTCCACGGCACCACTGGTGGCACTCCAGCCAAGGGTGAAGTTGAGGCGCTTGGCCACTTCACGCACACCTTCATAACCAGAGTCGAGCATGCCCTCGTACCACTTGGGATTCAGCAACTTGGTGCGTGAATCCAGGCGAATCGTTTCACTCAGCGAACGAACCTGCGCGTTGGCCGTCGTGGTGTCAGCGATGTAGCTGGTGGGAGATTTGCCGTCATCCCGCAGGCCGGCGATCAGTTTGGTGGGGTCGGAGTCGAAGTAGTGACTGACATCTGTGAGGGAGATCTCCGCGGAGTCGAGGTTCTGGAAGGTGACATCCGCCGTCTTCATCACGTTCTCGAACACCTCACGCTTCTGGTTCATCTCACCAGGGTTATCAGCATTGAAGGCAAAGGTCTTGCGGGAGAGATACATCTCCTGAAGCTCGCCCTCTTCCTCCCAGGTGCTGTTCTCCACCGCCAGGTTCACGTTGGAGCTGTAGCTGCCGCTGGCATTGGAGAACACGCGGCAGGCGGCATCCCGAAGGGAGGTGCCCTCTTTCTCTGCCTGCTCCAGAGAGTGCTTGCGCACGAAATTCTGCTCGAGGGGCTCATCCGCCTCGGCCGCCATTTTCACGGCCTGATCAATCAGAGCCATCTGGTTGATGAACAGATCACGGAATACACCGGAGCAGTTCACCACCACATCCACCCGGGGGCGACCCAGCTCTTCCAGGGGAATCAGCTCAAGCTTGTTCACCCGACCCACGGAATCAGGCATCGGCTTGACACCGACGAACCAAAGGATCTGAGCCAGGGATTCGCCGTAAGTCTTGATGTTGTCCGTGCCCCAGAGCACGCAGGCAATCGTTTCGGGCCAGGTGCCCTGCTCCTCGCGCTGACGCTCAATCAACTTGTCAACAACACTCTTCGCTGCGGCGACAGCAGCCCTGGTCGGAATGGCCTGGGGGTCCAGGGCGTGAATGTTCTTGCCGCTGGGCAGGACGCCAGGATTGCGGATCGGATCACCACCGGGCCCCGGGAGGATGTATTCACCGTCAAGAGCCTTGAGCAGACTCTCCATTTCCATATCGGCACACACCTGCTCCAAACAGAAGCGCAAATAGGCAAACAGTTTGTCGAGTTCAGTGGCATCAATCTGGACAAAACCAGCCCCGCAACAGGCCCTCAGCCAGGGAGAAGGGAGCTTGAGTCCGAACTTCGCCAGCAGGTCGTAGAACCAACCGAAGCTGTTTCGCATGCTGACGCGACCATCAAGGCCGGTCAGGGAGCGAACCATGGCGCCGATGGCGGCCCTGGATGTCTCCGTGATCGTGCGGTTCAGCTCTACATCGGCGAGCACACCGTCGTCATTGCCTTTGTAGATGTCTTCAATGGAACGACCCATGGCCTCAGCCAACAGACCGGGAAGTGAGCGCAGGCCATCTTCTTCGCGCTCAAGAGCAGCGATGTTCACAAGGGTGGCAACAGCTTCTTCAGCTGTTGGTGGTTTGCCGATGGTGTGCAGACCGCAAGGAAGCAGTCGACTTTCGATCTCCATCAACTGGCGGTAAACGGCACCCACCAGGGCATCACGTCCGTCTAGTTCAAGGGTCGAAGCATCATCCTCAGGAAGATCGACGTCCTTATCGAGATTGCACTGACGTGCCGTCTCGATGATCGTGTTGACAATCTGAATGCCGCGGCCACCTTCGCGCAGCTGCTGGTAGGAGCCCACCAGCTCACCCAGTTCCTTCAAACCTCGATAGAGGCCTGCGTTTTCGGCCGGAGGGGTGAGGTAGCTGATGGTTGAGGCATAACCACGCCGCTTGGCAATGGTGGCCTCGGAGGGGTTATTGGCGGCGTAGTAATAGAGGTTGGGCAGTGCACCGATCAGTGAATCGGGATAGCAGGTTTCGCTCATCCCCATCTGCTTACCGGGCATGAACTCGAGGGAGCCGTGAGTGCCGAAGTGCAGCACCGCGTCAGCCTTCCAGATCTTCTGCAAATAGGTGTAGTAAGCGGCAAAACCGTGGTGGGGGCTTGCACTACGGGAATAGAGCAGGCGCATTGGGTCGCCTTCGTAGCCGAAGGTGGGTTGAACGCCAACAAAGACGTTGCCGAAATGGCGACCAAACACCAGCAGGTTCTGGCCATCGCTGTTGAGGTTGCCGGGGGGCTTGCCCCAGTTCTCTTCCAGTCGTTCGGAGTAAGGCGTCAGGCGCTCGTACTCCTCCACGCTCATACGGTGTGCGATCGAGAGCTCGGGGGCTCCCTGCATGGCATCGGCGTCGTTGATGACAGCCTCGAGCAAAGCTCTTGGTGTGGAGGGCAGACCTTGAACGTCGTAGCCCTTGGCCTTCATCTCCTCCATCACCCGATGGATGGAGCCGAAAACATCGAGGTAAGCCGCTGTGCCGACATTGCCTTTGTCCGGCGGGAAGCTGAACACGGTGATCGCCAGCTTCTTGTCGATGCGGGGCTTGATCCGCAGGGACGACCAGCGGATGGCGCGCTCTGCGATGGCATCCACTCGGTCCTGCAGGGTGTGTGCCTTACCTGTGGCGTCATCACGGCCTGAGAGCACGATGGGTTCGATCGCACCATCGAGCTCAGGGATGGCGATCTGAAGTGCAACCTGAACTGGGTGCAGACCCAGGTCGCTGTCTTCCCATTCCTGGGTGGTCTGGAAGACAAGAGGCAAAGCCACCATGTAGGGGCGGTTGAGCTTCTTCAGCGACTCGATCGCCTTGGGATGATCCTGTCGGGCCGGGCCACCCACCAGTGCAAAGCCCGTCAGGGAAACGATGCCATCCACCAGAGGCTGCTCAGGGTTGAGCGGGTCGTAGAAGAAGGCGTTGACGGGCTTGGAGAAGTCCAGGCCGCCGCAGAAGATCGGAATCACGCGGGCACCGCGGAATTCCAGCTCCTGAATTGTGGCCACGTAATGGGCGTCATCACCGGTGACGATGTGGCTGCGCTGCAGCACTAAACCGATCACCGGACCTTTGCGGGCTTCTTCGGAGAGATCGGTGCGGCTGGCGGTCCAGTTGAGGTACTCCTTGAGGTCCTCAAACATCGTGGGAGCCAAGGGGTGCCAGATCCCCAGATCCGGGAACACTTCAGGCTCGGCAACCTCCATCGCTGGACGCTCCTCGCCTTCTGCAGGAGGGAAGACGTACTTGTCCGCCAGCATCAGCAGGAAGTTCTTCAGGTTGTCTGGCGTTCCCCCGAGCCAGTACTGGAAGCTGAGCATGAAACTGCGGGCATCCTGCGCCTTCTCAACCGGCAGGTACTTGAGAACAGTCGGAAGCGTGTTCAGAAGCTTGAGCATGGCGTCCTGGAAACCAGCACCACCGGCCTCCTTCCGCTTTTTCATGAAGCCGGCGATCGCGCTCTTGCTCTGGCCCAACTGAGCCATGGAAAAGCTGCCGAGCTTGTTCAGACGCATCACCTCCGGCATGGAGGGGAACACAACTGCCGCTTTGAGCCGGTCGCGATGGGGTGCAACGGCATCCACCACCTTCTGTGCCAGATCTTCGATGAAGATCAACGAGGCGACGAACACATCCGCCTGTGCCACGTCCTCACAGAAACCGGCGTAGTTCTCCTCGTCACGGAGCTCTTCGATCAAATAGCCGCTCAGCTCGATTCCAAGTTCACTGCCGGACGCATTGAGAGCTGTTGCCGCCTGAGTCAGCGCGTTCTGGTACTGGGGCTCAAGCACCACATAAACCGCCTTCATCACGGATTTGTGGTTCTGACCCTCCACAGGAGCAACGCGGCGATCGGCGGAGCGGACCTGTGTG
>MDSV01151563.1_pt1 | contig 13399 bp, 17 predicted proteins | sample 810851 | NCBI WGS metagenome assembly MDSV01 (sample SAMN05326640, study PRJNA326480) | marine metagenome | isolation source: seawater | place: Atlantic Ocean: North East | collected 2012 | reverse complement strand
TAAAAATAGTAATTACTATAAAAAAATGGAAGAATATGCTAATAATCTTAAAAATAATAATTCATCTTTTTTCAAGACTAATAAAAATTATAATTTAAGTAAATTAAAACCAACAGAACAATACAATGCTAACAATATATCAAGAAGCTATTATGATGTATTTGGAAGAGTTATTACATATTCAGATTTAATAGATGATAATACCATTAAAATATGGAATTTAATTATAAAAAATAATGAACCACCAATAAAATATATGCATGCTGATAAGATAACATATGGAACCGGTCCTAGAGAAAATTATTCATATAAAAATTTAAGATTTGAAACTCTGCTCAAAAAAGAACAATTATTACCATCAGATTATGATATACCATATTTACCAACAGCACTATCAGTAAATGCACCCATAGTTGGACTAGTTCCTACAACAACTGTAGCTCCTCAATCTGATACAGGTTCTAATATATTTATGCCAACACATACTACAACTTCTGTAGTTTCTACTAGAGTTCCTCAAAGAGATACAGGAACAAATAGTTTTACACCAAGTGCTACTCCTGAAAATCAAAGACAAAGTGATACAACTATGGTAATAGAAACTAGAGTTCCTCAAAGTGATACAGGAACTAATAGTTTTACACCAACTGCTACTGCTGCTCCTGCTAATGCTACTCTTGGTAATATTGCTGCTGATATTAGTGCTCTTGCTAATGCTAGTGGTGCTGCTTCTGCTAATGCTACTCGTGGTGATATTGCTGCTGATATTAGTGCTCTTGCTAATGCTAGTGGTGCTGCTCCTGCTAATACTACTGCTGCTGCTGCTGCTAATACTACTGCTGAAAATCAAAGACAAACTGATATGACTATGGTAATAGAAACTAGAGTTCCTCAAGCAGATACAGGAACAAATGTAATACCACCAACTAGAACTAGAGATGATATACAAAATTATTACTTTAGTGGTAATAATCCAGATATTTATATAAATAATAAAAATATAAGTAAGGCTGATTATGGTAAATTAATGAGTTTACAACCAGATATGAGAAGAGAAGCTTTAAGTAAGATTGAAAGAACATCAGGTTTAAATATAGATTCAGACAAAGAAAGAGTTATAAATAGTTATTTAGCTGATCCGGGTAATGTTGAGAATTTTAAAAATAGGTTAAATAATGATGTAAAAATAAAAACATTATTTGATTCAATATCATCTAGAGATAAATTTAATATTAATAGCATAAAAGCAGGTGATAAAATAAAAGATATACTAAAAAAAATAGAAAATAGCGCATCTGATTATAGTTATGGATTGAGTATTTTGGGATCTATAAATATAATTGAAGAAAAAATGCAGAAACTAAAAAATCATGTATTAAATTTAGCTGAATTAGAAGTAGTTTAATTATAATTTATAAAAGATACGTTTAAATATATAAATTAAGAGATAAATTGATAATATAAATAATATAATATCGTATTTATTACAATTATTTAAAAATTGAGATAAATTAATTGAAATAGAACCTCCAGAAATTTTATCTTTAAGTTTTTTATTTTGTTTTTTGAATAAATGATTTACATAATTTCTGATTTTATTTTCTAAATTAATATTTTTTGATAATATTTGTTTATTTTGTTTATATAATTCTTTATATTTATTTGTTAATTGTTCTTCAATTTTTTGTAGTTCTAATTCTTTTTTTTTTAATTGCTGAGTTTTAAAATCAAGTTCTTCTTGTGTTTTTTGTTGTTGTTCTAATTGAGATTGATTTAGTTTTTGTTCTTCTTGTAATTTTTGTTCTTCTTGTTGAGCTTTAGTTTGTTGTTTTTGAAGTTCTTTAATAATTTGAAGTTGTTTATTTTTTTGGTCTTGTTGTTGTTTATTTTCTAATTCCATATTAGATTTATTATGAATAGAATACTTTTCGTTTATGTGTTCACATCCAAAATCATCACCCCAGACATCTTTTAATAAACAGTAATTCATATAATATATACATATATATTTAATTTTAATAAATAAAAAAAAAGAATATAATAGTTGAATTATAAATCTAAACCTTTACCAGATTTTTTTTTAGATTTAATATTGAATTCTTTAGTATTACCCTGATTAATAGATAATGATTCTAAAAGTGTATCAACACCTTGGGGTCCATCCATAGATTTATTATTAGATTGATTATGATTCATAGGTGGAGGTTGTTGCATATTGCCCATCATGCTGCTCATATTTGACATCATACCAAGAATATTACCAATATCCATTTGTGGTGCCTGAGATGATTGAGGTTGTTGTGGTGAGTTTTTATTCATCATTTCATTTATAATATCTGGATTATTGGCTGCTACATTTTCAAATTTAGATATAGAAGATTTGAAAATATTATTAGTTAAATGGAACATAAATGCACTTCCACCTAATGTTAATAATAATTTAATTTCAGGAGATACTTTACCGGTAGATTTATATTTTTCGTGTAATTCTTCAAATATGTCATCATATTCATTTAATCCTTCATGAACTTGTTCGGACCAACCATCTAATTTAAGTTCAAATGGATCAAATCTATTATTTAAGAATTCAACAGCAGTAACAAATGCCATAAGCATTTTTCTAGAAAACATTATACTATTTTCAACTTCTCGTTGTTTTTTTAAACGGTCAAATTCAAATTGCATTTCATCTAAATTAGATGCTAGTGTAAAATGTTTAGCAATAGGAATACCTCGTTTTTTTAATCTTTCAAATTCATATAATAATTTCTTTTTTTGTTCGACAATATCATCTAAATTATCAACATAATTATTTTTAGATTCTGTATAATTTTTATTATAATTTGTTTCTGAATCAGAAACATTCAAATTATGTTTTTGATTATTATCAGATGATGATGAGGATGATGATGATTCTTGAGCGTTTTTATCATCATCCTCTGAATGTTTTTTATCCTCTGAAGCATTTATTAAATCAATTTCTTGATGATTTTGATTAGTTTTATCATCATCTTTTTCCATATTAATCATTTTAGAAGAATTAGCTAATAAATCTAATCCAATACTAGCAGAGTTTTCAATATCAGGTTGTATATCAATATCAACTTGGTCTTCATTATCAGATAAATCAGATAATTTTTCAATAGCTATACCAGCATTATTATGATTATCAATTTCTATATTTTGTTGTTTGAAGTCAGAAGAAATCATTAATTAGTATAATAATATTATATATATATATATACGCATATTTTTAAATATTAATATATATAATATTATAAATGCCATTATTTTTTGCTGAAGAAATACAAAAACAAATATATTATAAAAATAAAAAAATAAATATAAATAAAATTAAAGAAATATGTATAAATTTATGTTATAAAAATAATATAAATTATATACCAATAAAAATAATATATTTAATTATATATTTAGAAAAAAATAATTATAAATTTAAATTAATAAATAAAATATTTAATAAAACTTTAAAAAGATCTTATAAAATATTGAGTAAATTTTTATATAAAATAATACAATATAAATGGTTAAATATTGTAAAAATAAGTATTAATAATAATGTAGAAGATGAATTAATAAAATATTTTTTAAAGTTATATGAATTATATATAAATGAAGAAAATATAAATGATATATACAAATATCAACTTTATTTTATTTTTAATCATAAAGTAGGTTATTATAGACAATTTTGTAAATTTATGAGAGAGAATATATATAAAACATATTTTTTTATACCAATAATATTTTCAAAAATAAGTAAATCAAATTTAATATTAAATAATATATTTGTTATAGATTAAATTGATTTAAAATTTAAATACATATATATATTATGGATAAAATTTATCAAAACTATGAAACACGATTAGATAATATATTAAATACATTAAGAAATTCAAATGAGAATACAGATATCGAAGAAAATAAAGATATTGAAGAATATAAAGATGATCTAGAACAATTAGAAGAAACTAACGATAAAAAAGGTCCAGATAGATTAAAATGTAAACAATTTGATACGATAAATTATTGTTATGAAATGTATAAAGTTCGTAAAAATAAGAAAGCAGATTTTGATATATATTCAACACAAAAATATAATATAGAAGATGAAAATATAGATAAAATGGAGATTGTATTAGGATGGAAAGAGTTAGATAATAATAAAAAAGAAGAATTAATAGAAGATTATATAGATACATTAAGTAACACATATATAAGTTTATCAAAAACTTATATAAAAGATTTTGTAATAAAAAATAAAGCAAAAATAAGATATAATAAAAAAGATAAAAAGATAGATACTATTTTAGGTATATGTTATTTAAATAATGAACTAAGTATTAAAAAAAAAAAACAAAAATCAAATTTAGCAATTGATAAATTAAGAAAAACTATAAAGAAATAATTTTAATGATAAATATAATAAAGGCCAGTGTAGAATATATAATTGGAGTGAATTTTGTCCTATTAAAGAAAATAAGTTATGTTTAGATTGGAGTTCTTTAATTTTTTTTATAAAATTATATTTATGAGTTATGTATGATATAAATATACCCATAATAATTATATTAATCCAATTAAATATATAAAAATGATCTATAGTATCTTTATAATAAGGTATAAAAAATGATATAAGATAAGAATATTGTGATATATTAGTATTAATAATATTGAAAATAAATATACTAATGAAAATAATACATAAAATATTAATATTATGAATAAAATTATATAATATTAAAATACTAATTGATAAAAAATGTAAAATACCAAAAACAATATATTTATCAGGAATTAATAAATAAGTTATAATAGTAATTATAATAGAATATTGAATTAATAATTTAGATTTATTTAATATTTTTTTTTTAAATGAAATAATATTAGAAGAATTAATATAAGATAAATGTAATGATATACCGAAAAGAAGTATAAATAAAGTTCTGGCTATGATACCAAAATATTTGATGTTAATGCTATTTAAATCAATATCATAATTAAATAATTTTAGAATAACAAAAATATGAAAAATGAACATAGAACAAAATGCTAAACCTCTAATTGAATCTAAAATAAGAAGTCTCATAATAAGATAATATATATTTTTTTGCGTTATAATAATATGTTAAATTTATTTTATTTAATTAATATGAGTATTAATAGATATGATAAATTAGATTTAGATAATATTGTTTTAGATAAAATAAAAGTGTCTGATGATAAAAAAATTATTAATGTAAAATATAAAACTAAAAATGAAGGTAAAACTGTAAAAGAACACTTATTTTTTTCTACATCAACATCATCTTTAACATTAGTAAGTGAATTAAAGAATAATTTACTAAGAGGATATTATTTAGAAGTGCTAATTAATGATACAAAGTTTTATGAATTTATATTAGATTTAGAAGAAACAATAAAACATTTAATTTTAAAAAAAAGTGATAAAATATTACCAGATTTAGATAAAGAAATTAATTATAATTTAATTGATGAATATCATAAAACTAATATTAAGTTTAGTAAAACCTATAATAATCCTATAATTAAATTAAATTTTATAAAAAATACTAAAAATAATAATACATTAATCTATAATTCTTCACAAAAACAAATATCTGAAGATTTATTAGAAGAAAATAAAGATATAAGATTAATTATAAGATTAGATAAAATAGTTTTAACAAATTATTCATATGAATTAGATTTAGTTGTAGAACAAATAAAAGTGCTTTCAAAATCATCAATTGAACCAGAAAGGATGATTCATGATTATAGATTTGAAGCAAGTGATGAGGATAATTATGAAAATGAAAATGATGATGAAAAAATTAATAATGAAAATTAAAAAAATATGAAAGTTTAATTATTTTTTTTTTTTGAATAATTCAAATAAAATATGTTATATATATATATATCATGGAGATTCAAATGAGAAACGTTATTTTAATGTTATTTGCTGTTTTATTATTCGTATGTGTTTGCGATGTTGATTTAAAAAAAATAATGGGTGGTAATGAAGCTGCTGACACAGACTCAAGTGTTCCAAGTAGCAATACTGATTTAGGATTATTACAATCAGATGATACTGACACACAAGTTCCTTCACAAAATGCTAATGATGCTGATCTTAATAATATGTTAGCTGCTTTAGATTCTGCTGCCAATTCTGCAGCTGATTCAGGTTTAGATAATTTATTTTCTAGTGTAGATGAACAACAAGGTGTTGCTCAGGCTCAAACTGTTCCTGATCCTATAAATTATCCTCAACAAGCTGCTGAATCACAACCTGCATCCGCTCAAGCTGAAGTTGCTGCTCCTCAAGTTGAACCCGCTGTACAAGTTCCAGCTGAACCTGAAACTCCTGCTGTTGAAGCTGCCCCAAATAATAATGTAGTATCTGGTTATGATAGCACAGATAATCAATTCCAATTAGACCAACAAAATGTTGCTGATGGTGTTAATAAATTAAAACCTAATGAATTATTACCTAAAGATGCTGTTGATATGACTAATAAAGATTTCTTAACAGCAACTATCACAGATACTGCTACCAGAACAGGTGAAGCTACTAAAGGTCGTAACAGAAAGAATTATGATTTACGTTCAACACCAGTTATAGAGAAAAAAAATATTAGTCCTTGGAATTTAAGCACAATTGAACCTGATACTACTCGTAGACAATTCGAAATTGGTGCCTCGGATTGTCCTCCTTGTCCTGGAGTTGAAGCTTAATAAATTTAAATTATTTAAAATATTTAAAATATAAACTATATATATATATATATTATGCAATTATCAGATTTATTAAATGATTTAATGAATATTAATCAAGAAATTGATAATTTATCGGATAAAATTAAAATAAAACGTGAAAAAAAAAATCAATTGTCTAATGCTATTTTAAAGTATATGAAACAAAATAATATTAATAAATTAAATGATAAAAAAAATAATACTTTCATATATAAGACAACTAAAACATATAGTTCTATATCTCAAAAATTATTAAGAGATACGTTTGAAAATATGTTTGATAAATCACAATCTGATAAATTAATTAAACAAATTTTAAATAGTCGTGAAGAAAAAGAAGATAATAGTCTAATTATTAAATCTAATAATAAATAAAGTATCTAAAAATTAGGATATATATATATATATAATAATATATAAATAATAGAGTTTATATAAATGTCAAAAATAAAGTATTGGGAAATAAATAATAAATATCATTTAAATAATATGTTTAATATAATCTTAAATAATTTAGAAAAAAAAAATATTATAATTAATGATAAACAAGTTTTTTATAATAATATGGTAAAATTATTTTATTATGATTTTTAAGTTAATTTAAAAACTTAAAATAATTATTTTTTTTGGCTGGATTTTCATGCATATTTGGTAGTTCGGCAACTTCATAAGATTGTTTCTTTAAAATATCATTATATTCTAATTGATTTGTAGTATCAGATGGTTTAATATCATCATCAAGATTATGATTATCTTTAGATTCTAGACGAGATGAGATAGTTTTTAATTGTGAATCATGATTAATAGTATGTTTCTGAGGACTAAAAGGTAACCAATCAAATCTATTATATGATTTTTCCATAATATTAACATTAGAATCTAATCTACTATTTACAGTAGTAAAATCAGTAGCACATTTATTATCTAATGAGGGGTCTAAATCTTCAAAAACTTGAGTTTTACAAATATTTCCATTACAACTATGATTATCAGGATCACAATCATCTTTTTGTTCTAATCTAAAAAGTTTACTTTCAATTTCTCTATTTATTAAATTATTATTGTGAGGAACTCTTATTTCAGGATTAGAATCAACACATTTATTATCTGTGCAGTTATTAGATGGTCTATTTAAACAATAATCATGAATATCATTATCTCTTTTCATTTGACCTTTTATACAATTATCATCTTCATTTCTACGTGTATTACTCATATATATTATATATATATATATTTTATTTAAATTATTATAAAAAAAAATAATAATTATTATATAAATATTTAATTATAATCTTGGATAATTTGTAATTCATTATTTGTTGAATTATCTTCAGTAGGATTAGAATTATTTAATTCTTGAAATTGTGAATCAGAAACAGAATTTAAGTAATCCATAGAAGCATCACATCTAGAATCAGTTAAAGGGTGAACTTTAGCATTATTATTTCTTTGTCCTACAATATTACAATTATTTTGTTTAGCAATTGTATCAATATGTTTTAAATTTCTTGGTATTTTACATTCAGAATTAGATTTATTATCAATACCAAATAATGCTGTTTCAATATCAACACGACTAGGAATATTACTATTACCAATAGTATTACCAGAAACTAAATTATCTTCCATACATTTTTGTTGAGGTGTTTCAAATCGTTGATTATCTAATATCCAATTTAATTGATTTGAATTGCGATTATTTTGTTCTTTTTGAACACATTCATCATATATTAATCTGTTTGAACTCATATATATATATATTAATATAAGAAAATATTTTATGATTTTTAATTTATTACTTTTTTAATTGAATTAATTTTTTGTTTATATTTATTAAAATATTCTTTATTTCCTTTTAATTGACGAGTAGATAATGGTAATCTAGATATATCAAATAATTGAGCTTTATTATTAATTAAATTTTGAATAGATGAAACTAACGGTTTTGTATTAGATTCGATTTCACCTAAATTATTAGCAGATTTTTTATTAGAAGATAAAAGACCTGTCTGTACTAATGTTTCTAATTCAGGATTATATTCATGATTTTTTTTAACTTTATATGGTATTGTATTAATAATTCTGGGATATAATTGTTTAATTTTTTTATTATAGGTTAATTTATATTTATTATTTCTTTCTGAGTTAATTGCTTTTATTTTATCATCATATAAAGCACTTTCACATTTACCTACTTTACGTATACTATTATCAAATATATATTTAATATCATTATTATTATAATATTCAATAGTGTTATCTTTATAATCTTGAATTTTTTTTTCATCTTCTTCAATTTTATTACATTTTATATTATATATTTTGTGTTTTTTACCAAGTTTTTTTCTATCGGTGACTTCAACTTTAGGTCTATCTGATAAACATTTTTGTATTTCATTATTTTTTTCTAATTCTTCTAAATTAATATCTAAATCATTATATGGAGCAAAAATCATTATAATATATATTTATATATTATTTTAAAATTAATTAACACGTCCATATTGTAATCTATCACTTATAGTTTTAACACACTGACTTGTATCTTCTTTACATGTTTTATCACCTTTTAAAAATTCTAAAAATTCATGTCTATTATCTGGATTTGATGTGACAGGCATAGTATAAAATTGTCTTTTAAGTAATTTAGTTTCTTGTGTATTTTGTAAATTATCACCTAAAATATTTTTATCTATATTTATATCACTTAAATCAGCACCATCTGTATGTTTACCATAATCATATACTGATAGATTCATCATAGGATTATTTTTAGTTGACGATTTATATATTTTATTTTTATTTATATTTGATGTAAAGTTTTCAACTAAAGAATATCTATTATATAAAAATATAACAATTATACAACTTATTAAAAAACCTATTAAATTATTTAAAAGATCATCATTATAAAGATATAAAATAAAAAAATAATAAAAAGATAATCTAGTAAATCTATTTAAATTTTCATTTAAATTACACTCTGAACGTGGTAAAAAGTTTTTATAATTAGAATTTTTATATAATATACTAATATCATTCTTCCAAAATATATTATCCATTATATATTATATTATTTTTTTTTTTTGTTTTTTTTGTTTTTTTTATTTAATGATGTTGACTCTTGATTTGTTTGCTGTTGACCTCCCATTTTACTAAAGTTTTTAAATAAATTTTGAAATAATCCATTATTTTCACCCATCATTTGCTGTGCATCTGATAATAATTTTGATTGATCTATATTACCAGATTTAATTTCATTATCTATTTTTGATGTAATTTTATTTATTAATTGACTCATACCTTGACCATTATTACCTAATAAATTTGATATGTTATTATCATCAATACTATTTTCATTTTTTAATTCATCAGCAATATTTTTTGCCATATTTACTATAGAATTATCAGGATTATTCATATTTTTACAGAAACTTTTTAAATTATTATCATTATTTAATAATGATTCTTTTAATAATTTTTCAAAATCATCAGTACTTTCTTCTTTAGTTTCAGTTTTTGTATCAGTTGCCTCTAATATAAATATTAATACTTTTATATATTGACTTATAGCATTTTTATTATCAGCATCAGACATATTCCAAATATTTGATAAACTTAATCCTTTAATTAATTCTATATTGTTTTTACTAAATAATTTATCTAATTCTTTAGTATCATCTAAGAAATCTCTTTTATATTCAAATAAACATTCTTGTATTTCATCCATATAATCTTTATCTTTATTATATAAATTTGTAATTAATTCATTATTTTCAGATGAACTTTTTTTTAATTCATCCATAAATTTATTAAGATAATCAGTAAATTGTTTTTTTATAAGATCTAAATCTTTCATTATATATAATAATATACAAAAATATATAATTTTTTACGAATTTAATTTTTAATTAGATAATATTTCAGTTTTCATTTCACCAACATAAATCGATTCTTCAAATTGACTTATATATGATTTTTTATCATAATCATATATTGGTGGATATCTCTCTATTATTTTCATTTCACATAATTTATTTAAATTTACTTTATTTTTATCTGATAACCATCTATCAGTAAATGCTAATGTTTTATATTTTTTCATTATATATGTATACAATTTATCACTACAATCACTAAAATTATTTTCATTTTTATAATTTATCATAAAATGACTACATTTTTTTAAATCTTCATATGTTTCACCTGTTCCATTAGAAGCAAATGTTTCCACAGCATAAAACTCATCTTCCTTAATACGTTCTTTATATACTGGAAAGTTTATATTAGGTATAACTTTATCACCATGAATTTTAAATAACTGAATTTCATGTCCACACAAATTTTTTACTGGAACTATTTTTTTTGTTTTTCCTTTAATACTTATTTCATAACTATTCATATTTTCTTCTATTTCTCTACCTATTTCACTTAATAACATGTCTGGTCTAGCTAATTTTATTGCTATTTCTGTAGAAGTTTTAGATGCTTCTAATAAATTTTTATATTTTGAATCAAAACTATGTGTAAATGCTGAGTCAATTATTGAACCATTTATATGAATACCAAAATCAATCTTTATTACATCATCTTTTTTTAATATTTTATTATTCTCTTTATATGGAGTCCAATGAGCAGCACAATTATTTACACTTAGTCCTGTAGGAAATGCTATACCTGCTTTTAAAGGATAATCATCATCATATAAAGTTAATTCATTTATTTTATCTTCTATATTTATTGCTAAATCATATAACTTAATATTAGGAGTAATAAAATTTATTATATATTTTTTTATTTTTTTATGAATCAAACCACCACATTTCATATCTTCATAATTACATTTCATTACTACTTATAATATAAGTCTATTCTATATATAATTTATTTAAAAATAGTTTTAGAATATTATATATTATGGATTATTTTTATAATTTATTTTTTAAAGAAAAAAAAGATAATCTTCTAACTTATAGATCTGATTCTAATTTAGATTCTAATTTAGATTATAATTATGAAGATACATGCACTTATCATAATTTAGATACTAAAACTAGAATTAGACAGTATTACAAAAATGAGTTCTATGATTATAACTTAAAAGATAATCAAGATTATAGTATAAAATTTCAAGTTAATTCAAATATTAAAAATTTTAAATGTAAATACTATGAAAAATCATCAAATTCATTTTATTTAAAATTTAATGATTCTTATCATTTTAATAATAAAAATGATAAACTTACTATAAAAGTTTATAAAAAAAACAATTTAATTCATACTTTTAAATTTAATTTTGTTATTTCTGATTTTGAAGAATTAACCGATATATTATGTGTTTTTAATAAAACACATAAATTATTTTTCTATTTTAAAAAAAATAATCAAAATGAAATATTTTATTTATATAAATTTATCTATATGAAATTATGAAACATTAAATGTATTATATAATAATGGATATATTATAGAATTAATAAATAATAAATAATTTTTTGTTGATAGTGAATAAAATGATAAACCAAATCCATATAAATATATTAAATTTTTATATAAATAATCAAATATTGTATATCTGTCTTTTAAACATAACACTATAAATAATATAATAAATAATAATACTAATATATATTCTTTTATAGATGAAGTAAATAATATATATGAAATTATCATTATTGTTATTATAATTGTAAATAATTGTTTATTGTCTTTTGTTTCTATTTTATCAACTTTTAAATTTTTTTTTTCATTATTCATCTCATCATATACATAATCTCTAAATGTCTCAATTGTATCATTATATCTAGGATAAATAGGATCTAATATTTTTACTTTATAATATAATTTTTTTATATTCAATAAATCTATCATAGATTCTATCATTTCTTCATCATGTTCTATATATGTATGAGGACTATAACTTATTAATATAGGTAATACTGGAGATAAACTAACAAATGCTCCTGTTCTAAATCCTATTAGTTCATCTTTATTTTTTTGAGTCATACCATCTCCTCCAGATGGAGCTATAAACAATATAGGATCATTTTTCTCTCTATTTAAAACTTTATTTGTTATTTTCTCTGTAGTATTATTTTTTTTTTCTACAACAACACAATCCCATTTTTTTATTATATTTTTACATAAATCTATGATTAAATTTTTAGCACATACAAATGATAATGGCTCTTTACACTCTTTTAATAATATTAAACCATCTAAATATGATGTATGATTAAATAATGCTATACCATTATTATGTTTTCTTTTGAATTCATAATACTTATCTAAGTTTTCTATACTACCATATACATTTAAGTTTTCTAAAAGTTTTGTAAATATATTTTGATTATAGTCAAATATTAATACACAACATGTATAAAGTAATGAATATATAATTTTTATTATATTTACTATTAATGTTACAATACCTAATATCATATTATATATTAGGTTTTTTTTTTTTTATTTAAACAAATTATATCTCATTTAAGTATATAAAATATTTAATATTTAATATTTTTAGTAAAAAATTAAAAATCTCAAGCTGGTCCTGTTTGCAGATATTCTCCATATTCTAAAAATCTAGGCATATTTTCATTTCTAAATTTTT
>MDSV01102676.1_pt1 | contig 13399 bp, 10 predicted proteins | sample 810851 | NCBI WGS metagenome assembly MDSV01 (sample SAMN05326640, study PRJNA326480) | marine metagenome | isolation source: seawater | place: Atlantic Ocean: North East | collected 2012 | reverse complement strand
TTTTCTATTCGCCTTCCCAAAAAAAATCAGTGGCATTGAGTTTATAGAAAAAACCTAAATCGGTATTAGCTTACAGTTGCGGGAACAGCATTGTCTTTAAATCCAATTTCCCTTTTAATCTCCTAAATTTTAGAAAAACCAATATTTAAATTTATATAAAATTCAAATAAATTATGCAGATATAAATTTTAATTTCTTAACAGTTTTATAGGATCTAAAAAGAATGAAAGAGTAAAATAAATCTCCTAAAATAGTATTTATAAAGAAAGGTATCGCTAAAGTAAAACATGTTATTAATCCTTCAATATTTTTAGGATAGCCTAAATACCAAACTCCAAGATTGGTTAAAATAAAAAAAATAACCGATGACGAAAAAACTACTTTTACATCTACTTTCGGGGATATAGTTCCTAAAAAATAAATTATAATAAATGATAGATAGACGAAAATATTTATAAAACTTATTCCAATAAATAAATCTGAAATGAACAACGGAATAATTGAGAGTAGAACTCCAAATAATTTGTTTTTAATTTTTTTTGAAGAAAAAAGAGCAATCCCAGTTATTGGAGCGAAATTTGGTGGGTGAGGGACTATTCTAGATAGAACTGCCAAAATAATGATACTTGCTAATACTATATTTCTATTTCTTTCTTTTATCAAGTTATAATTATTTAGTTAAGTACATTTTTCTTCTAGAATACAAGTTATAAAAATCGTCGTCTTTTAGATTTTTTATAAAAAGAATACTCTCTCCCGTACTTTTCATTTCAGGACCAAGTTGTTTATTAACGTTTGGAAATTTATTAAATGAAAAAACAGGTTGTTTTATAGCGTAGCCCTCTAATTTAGGCTTAAATTCAAAATCTTTTAGTTTGTTTTTCCTTAGCATTACTTTGGTAGCGTAATTAACATAAGGTTCGTTATAGGCTTTGGCAATAAATGGAACTGTACGTGAAGCTCTTGGATTGGCTTCAATAACATATACTTTTTCATCTTTAATAGCAAACTGAATGTTTATTAAACCAACTGTATTTAGGGCCTTTGCAATTTTTAATGTATGGTCTTTTATTTGCTGCAGAACATATTCACCAATGTTAAAAACAGTAAGGGTAGCGTTTGAATCACCAGAATGAATACCACATGGTTCAATGTGTTCCATGATACCAATTATATGTACAGAATCACCATCTGAAATAGCATCTGCTTCAGCTTCAATTGCACCATCTAAGTAATGGTCTAGTAATAATTTATTGTTTGGAATCTTTCTTAAAAGATCCACCACATGAGCTTCTAACTCATCCTTATTAATAACAATCTTCATACCTTGTCCACCAAGGACATATGAGGGTCTTACAAGAATTGGAAAATTTAACTTTTTAGAAAGTTCAATTGCTTGTTCGGCATTTTCAGCTACACCAAAATCAGGATATGGTATCTTATTATTTTTCAATAGATTTGAGAAACTACCTCTATCTTCGGCTAAATCTAAAGATTTAAAACTGGTTCCTATAATTTTAATTCCATACCGGTCAAGTTTCTCTGCTAGTTTGAGTGCAGTTTGTCCTCCTAGTTGAACAATTACTCCTTCTGGTTTCTCATGTTGAATTATATCATAAATATGCTCCCAAAAAACAGGCTCAAAATATAATTTATCTGCAATGTCAAAATCTGTAGATACTGTCTCTGGGTTACAATTTATCATAATAGTTTCATAACCACACTCTGATGCAGCTAAAACTCCATGAACGCAGCAATAATCAAATTCTATTCCTTGCCCAATTCTGTTAGGTCCAGAACCTAAAACGATAATTTTATTTTTGTTTGAAATCAAGCTCTCGTTGTCAACGAAAGGATTTTTTTCATTAAGTTTCATTTCTGCTTCAAAAGTTGAATAATAATAAGGCGTTTTGGCTTGGAATTCAGCAGCACAAGTATCTACCAATTTGTAAACTCTATTAATATTAAATTCTTCCCTCAATTTGTAAACTTCACTTTCAACGCAACTAAGCATGTACGCAATTTGTCTGTCGGCAAAACCTTTTTGCTTTGCTTCAAGAAGTAAATCCTTGTCAAGATTTTTTATGTTATAACTTGATATTTTCTCTTCTAGATCATTTAATTCTTCAAATTGCTTCAGAAACCACATATCAATTTTTGTTATTTCATGAATTTTTGATAATGAAATTCCTAATTGAATAGCATCATAAATAACAAAAACTCTATCCCAACTTGCATTAATTAGTTTGTCAATTATTGTATTATAATCTTTATAACCCTTGCCATCAGCTCCCAAACCGTTTCTTTTTATTTCGAGTGATTGAGTTGCTTTATGAAGAGCCTCTTGAAAAGAGCGACCAATGCCCATAACTTCACCTACTGATTTCATTTGTAATCCAAGGATTCGATCTGATCCTTCAAATTTATCAAAATTCCAACGTGGTATCTTAACAATTACATAATCAACAGAGGGCTCAAACAAAGCAGATGTAGATTTCGTAATTTGATTATCAACTTCATCCAAGGTGTAACCTATGGCAAGTTTCGCTGCAATTTTGGCTATCGGATATCCTGATGCTTTTGATGCTAATGCGGAAGATCTAGAGACTCTTGGATTTATTTCAATTGCAATAATTTCTTCCCTATCATCTGGACTTACTGCAAATTGAACGTTACAACCCCCAGCAAAGTCACCGATATTTCTCATCATTTTTATTGCCATATCTCTCATTCTTTGAAATGTTTCATCAGATAAGGTCATGATAGGTGCAACAGTTATAGAATCACCAGTATGGATTCCCATTGGATCCATATTCTCAATAGAGCAAATTATTACAACATTATCATTTTTATCCCTTAATAGTTCTAATTCGTACTCTTTCCATCCCAATAGTGCTTTATCAATCAATACCTCATGAATTGGAGATGCTTCTAAACCCCTTGTAAGTAATTCATCAAAATTTTCTGAATTATGAACAAATGAAGCACCTGTTCCCCCTAAAGTAAAAGAAGGTCTAATTACTAATGGAAATCCAAAATTCTGAGCAATTTCTTTTCCCTTTAAAAAAGAATTTGCTGTTTCGGCTGGTGCAACTGGAATATCAATTTTCTTTAATAATTCCTTAAATCTTTGTCTATCCTCAGTAATATTAATAGCTTCAATATCAACTCCAATTATTTCAACATTAAAGTCGTCCCAAATTCCCTTTTCATCTGCCTCTATGCATAAATTTAAAGCAGTTTGACCACCCATAGTCGGAAGGACAGCATCAATATTGTTTTCTGATAGAATTTCAATTATTGATTTAGTATTCAAAGGTTTTAAAAAGATATGATCTGCCATGGTAGGATCAGTCATAATTGTGGCAGGGTTTGAATTAATCAAAAAAGTTTCTATTCCATCTTCCCGAAGTGAACGTAAAGCTTGACTACCTGAATAATCAAACTCACAAGCTTGCCCAATTATTATTGGTCCTGAACCTATAATTAGAACTTTTTTTAAATCTTTTCTTTTAGGCATATATACTTATAAAAATAAAAAAGGTGTAACTTTAATCAAAGTAACACCTCTATAATTTAAATTAAAATTTTTCACTTTTTGTGCCTAGGTTCAGATGAAACGGATAATTTTTTTCTTCCCTTAGCTCTTCGATTGGAAATAACCTTTCTTCCGTTTGCAGTCGACATTCTTTCCCTAAAACCGTGTTTATTTTTTCTCTTTCTTTTAGATGGTTGGTAGGTTCTTTTCATTTATATTAAAGCTTAAGGAGATTTAAAATTTCCCAAATATACAATAAGTTTTAGTTTGGACAATAACATTAAATTAATTAAAATTCTTTTATTAATTTTGGAAGAAATATGATTCCAAAGATTTTTAAAATATTAATATCATTGCTTTTAATAGGGTGGAGTTTTTATCAATTTTACGAGGATTTGATTGGTAACGGGATTTTCTATTTGTTTCTATCCTTATTCTTTATTCTTGTATATTTTAAAAACGAATATATTTTTTTTGCATTTCTAAGATTAAGAAAACAAGATTTTAGTGGAACTAAAAAATGGTTAGACAGAATTAAAAATCCTGAAAAAATACTTGTCAAAAAGCAAATAGGGTATTATCACTATCTCTATGGAATAATAGAATCGCAAAAAAATCTGACTTTAGCTGAAAAATCATTTCGTAAAGCCTTATCGTTTGGATTATCAATGAGTACAGATCTCGCTATGGCAAAATTGAGTCTTGCAGGGATTTTAATTCAAAAGAGGAGAAAAAGAGAAGCGACAATTCTAATTGGTGAAGCTAAAAAATCTGACAAGCATAATATGCTTGGAGAACAAATTAGATTATTAAAAACTCAAATAAAAAAAATTTAAATCTAATCTGAAGGTATTGAAATTGTGTAAACCTTCCTTGATTTATTGTTCAAATGATTCTCTAAAAGCCATGGATTATGAATTTTAAAATTTTTATAATTTAATCCTAAATCTTTCGAAAAATCTGATATATTATTTATCGGTTTATCAATTTTTATTTCCTCGTATTCTATTGGTTTATACATCTGCTCTTCATTTATATAAAAACCAAAACTTTCAGGAGATTCAACAATATTTTTTAATGCAATAATTCTAAATACATATCTTTTTGTTTCTTCCCCAAATAAAATATTTTCATATGCAGTTTGATTTTGATTTGCCATTTTGTTTTGAACTCCGTTAATACCTCTGTTATAAGCTGCAGCTGCGAGTATCCAAGAACCAAATTTATCCTTAGCCTTTTTTAAATATTTACAGGCTAATCTTGTGGATAAATTTAAATTATATCTTTCATCAACATTACTATTTATCTCTAATCCATATTCTTTTCCTGTTGTTTTCATAATTTGCCAAAATCCTTTAGCTCCACTTGGAGAGGTTACATTTTCTAAACCGCTTTCAATTAATGCTAAATATTTAAAATCAGTCGGAACTCCTTCATCAATAAGAATTTTTTCAATTTGAGGAAAATATTTATTTGCTCTTTTAATTAAAAGAATTGTATTGGACTGCCAGTATGTATTAACTAGGAATTCTTTATCCATTCTTTCAATCAAATCATCTTCATCTAGACTCATATCCTCGCCAGCAAACGATACTTTTTTTGGGATTGAAACAGGATATATATGGTAATTTGATTCATTACCGTTAGTTAAAAATCTAGTTTTTGAAATTCCAAATGAAATAAAAAATATAAAAATTAAAATAACTACTAAAGAAAATTTATTTAATACTTTTATTTTTTTTACAAACTCATTCTCCATAATATAATTTAAAAATATCCTTCTGTATATGTGTTTTAAAGTTAAATTATTAAAAACTAATATCACTATATTTGCAAGCAAAATCAAAAAAATTAAAAAGCTTCTCCTTTTATTAATGTTCCTGATAACAGAATTAGCTCTTGGGCAATCTGCTAATGCAATCTTTATTGACTCTGATATAAAAGTTGACGGCATAGGTAATGAATCTGAATGGAATAAAGCAAAATTTAACTCTGACTTTTGGCAATACTTCCCCCTTGACTCAATAAAAGCTCCAGATCAAACAAAATTTAAAGTTTTGTATAATAATGAAAATTTATATGTTCTCATTGTATCCGATTTTCAAGATGATCAGTACGTTGTGTCATCTCTTAAGAGAGATTGGAGCTCTAGAAATAATGATTCAATGACTCTCGTGCTGGATACATTTAATGATGCAACAAATGCATTTCTTTTTGGTATTTCGGCTGAAGGTGTAAGAAGGGAAGGTTTAATTTCAAATGGTGGAAACAGTTCAAATAGAGGTAGAGATTTTAGTTTTTCTTGGGATGTAAAATGGGAAGGTGAAGTATCGACAGATAAAAATATTCTAGTAGCTGAATTAAAGATTCCACTTTCAAGTCTAAGATATGATGATAAATCAGCAAAATGGAGAATAAATATTTACAAGACTGACATTGGAAAAAATGTGGTTTCTAGTTGGGCAAATATACCCAGGAACTTAAGTCGAGCAAGTCTTGCCTTCATGGGAAATCTTAATTTTGAAAAATCACTTGGGAAATCAAAAGCACCATTTTTTTTAATTCCTTACACTAGTGGATTGACAGGAAATAATTTTGAAGACCAAAAAGGAATTTCCTCTTTTGACCTTGGGGGAGATGCAAAATTAAGCATAGGAAGTGGAATGATTCTAGATCTTACTTATAATCCGGATTTTTCTCAAGTAGAGGTCGATGATCAAATCATTAATTTAACACGATTTGAAGTTCGTCTTCCAGAGAAAAGACAATTTTTTCTTCAAAACAGTGACCTTTTTTCAAGTTTTGGAAATAGCTATTCAGCACAACCTTTTTTCTCAAGAAGAATAGGTGTGGCTAAAGATTTGGATGGAAATACAATTCAAAATAGAATAATAGCAGGCGCAAGATTAAGTGGTAAAATAAATAAAAATCTTAGACTTGGATTTTTAAATATGATTACTGATAGTGACCCTGAAAATAAAATCTCTTCCAACAATAATACTGTGTTTGCATTGCAACAGAAAATGTTTTCCAGGTCATTCTTAGGTCTTCTATTTATTAATCGAGAGAAATTGGAAGGAGATGAAATTGAAAATGATCAAGCAGAATTCAATCGCGTTTTAGGAATTGACTATAATTTACAATCCAAGGACAGTAAATGGGTTGGCAAAATTTGGTATCATAAATCATATGAATCAAAAAATGATAAAGATAATTTTTCAAACGGTATATGGTTAAATTATAATTCAAGAAAGAATAATTTATTTTTAAGTAGTAGGCAAATGAGTGATGAATTTAGTTCCGATCTTGGTTTTATTAGGAGAACTGGAATAAAATCCCATTTTATTAAATATGGTCATCGCATTTGGATTGATTCAAAAAAAATAAGATCAATTGAGTTGAGTCAACAACTTTATTTCGTGGATACCCCAAATATGTCTAATTTAATTACGGATAGAAATTATGAAACACAAGGTGTGATTTCGTTTACCAATCAATCAAAATTTGAAGTAACTTACAATAGACGATATACATTTTTACTTGATGATTTTGATCCTGTTGGTGGTGAAAACAGTATTCCTCTTCCTTCAGATAACGGTTTTTTCTACAATGATTTCGAGTTACAGTTCAGTTCAAATTACACAAAAAATTATTATTTTAATTTTCAGACAACTATAGGTCAATTCTATAGTGGTAACAGAGTTTCATTTAATACTGAACTTTCCTATCGTATACAACCTAAATTTAGTGGGAGTGTTAAACTCAGATACGATGACATATATTTTCCCTCAATTTACAGTTACGGTAAATTATTTTTAATAGGTCCAAAATTAGAGTATACATTTAATAAAAAAATTTTTTGGAACACTTTTGTACAATACAGTTCAAAATCTGACAACCTTGGGATAAATTCGAGGTTACAGTGGAGGTTTGCTCCTTTATCAGATTTATACTTAGTTTACAATGATAATTACTTTACTTATGATAATTTAGTACCGAGAGTTCGAAGTTTAACTTTTAAATTAACTTATTGGCTAAATATATAATGATGAAAGGATATATAAAATATTTATTAATTCTGATTTTTTTTAATTGTACAAATGAAGTAGGCAAAAATCTTACTATTTCTGGAAATATAAAAGGTTTAAGAAAAGGGAAATTGTATTTACAAAAATATATAAACGACTCAATGCTATTTAATATTGACTCATTAAAAGTTGAAGGTTTAGAAAATTTTGAATTCAATGACAGCCTGGGTGAAGCACAGTTTTACTTTCTAGCATTAAAAAAAGATGAAACTGACACCACTATACAAAAGATTCCATTTTTTGCAGAAAAAGGTGAAATAAAAATTAATACAAGATTAAATACATTTTTAAGTAGTGCGAAAGTTGATGGCTCAGAAAACCAAATACTTTGGGATGAGTATTTAATGATTATGAGGAAATTTAACAATCAGAATATAGAATTAGTCAAAGATTATTTAGAGAAAAAAGATGAATTTGATTCTAAACAAAGGGATGAGTTATTTGAAAAAAAGAATAGTTTAATAAACAGAAAAAAAGTACTTTTTTCTTTAAACTTTGCTATGAATAATTCAGATAAAGAAATATCTGCTTACATAGGACTCTACGAACTTAATAATATATCAAAAAAATATTTAGATAGCCTATATTCTAAATTAAATAATGAAATTAAGAACTCTTTTTATGGAAAAAAACTTAAAAAGAAACTAGACAGTTTTATTTAGACTTCGATTCCAAAAAATATTCAGTTTAAGGTATCAATATAACCCTTCACTCTCTTAAAGATAATTTTAAACCACTCGGTATAAATATTTGAATTTATATCTAAGTCTCGCTCCAAAAACGACAACTCAACCCATTTCCAATCCTCCACTTCATTAATGTTGATATTCGGACTGAAATCAGTAAATCCTACTAAAACATGATCAAACTCATGTTCAATTAGACCATTTTTGAGACTAGCCTTATATATAAAGCTGAATATTTCCTTTAAATCGACATTTAATCCCATTTCTTCATTAAGTCGTCTTTTAGCAGCATCTATTGTGCTTTCTCCATCTCTTTGGTGACTACAGCATGTGTTAGTCCATAATCCTGGAGAATGATACTTTTGAATAGATCTTTTTTGCATAAGTAGCAACCTAGATGAATTGAAAATGAAAACTGAGAAGGCTCTATGCAAAACACCCTTTCTGTGAGCCTCCAATTTGGGCATGAGCCCTAATTGAACATCCTCTTTATCAACTAAAACAACTTTATCTTTGTCCATATCTCAAAGCTACAAACTATTGAAATAAATCTTAAAGGATATGAAGTTAAAATTTCAAATTGAAAACTGGATTAATTAATAAAGGCTAGGAATAAATTCCTAGCCTTTAATAGATTTATGATGAATTAACCCTAATTACTTAGCGGTAAATTCAACTCTTCTGCTGTTAGCACGACCTATAGAAGTAGTATTATCTCCTTTTGGCTTTGTTTCACCATATGCTTCAACTTCAAGTCTTGAAGAATCAACACCTAACTCAACTAGTTTAGCTTTAACAGCTTCAGCTCTTTTTTTCGAAAGGGTCATGTTGTAAGTAGCACCACCATCTTCAGATGCATGTCCTTGTATCAAAACTACACCTTTAGGATTTGCCATCAAAATTGATTTAACTTCTTCGACTGCGCTCATAACTTTAGATCCCATTAACTTGAATCCATCGGCAGGGAATAAAATATTGATTCCTGCAGTATTCAAAGCATTTAAGACTTCATTATCCACCTTTGGACAGCCATTATCACCCTCTCCTGCTTCATTGGGGCATTCATCATCCTTATCAGCTACTCCATCGCCATCTGAATCAGGCCAAGGACAACCACTGTTATCTGTTTCACCAGCTTCATCAGGACACTCGTCATCTTTGTCAGCTACTCCGTCTCCATCTGAATCTGGACAACCATTTAAGTCACCAGCAACATCTGGACATTCGTCATCTTTATCCAGAACACCATCTCCATCAGTATCGGGACATCCATTATTTTCAGCTGGACCAGCCTCTTCAGGACAATCATCCTCTCCGTCCTGAATACCATCTCCATCAGTATCGGGACATCCTTCAAACTCTTTTAATCCAGGAACATCTGGACACTTATCTTTTTTGTCACTTACACCATCTTTATCGCTATCACCACTTCCAAATCCATAGCTGACACCGAGAGAAACTAAGCTATAACTAACTTCAGGATTCTCATTGATTTTAGCAAATTGAAATTCTGCAAAAGCACCAAAATTTTCTCCTAAAGCTAAATCAAAACCTACAGCACCAAAATTTGAATAGTCTGTAAATTTTGAAAAACTATCAGTACCGTCTTTAAGGGATGTAGTACCATACACTCCAGCTTTTAAATAAGGACTAAATGAATTATCTGTTGAAAATCCATATTTTAAACCAACGTGAGTACTATAAAAATCAAAATCTGTACCACCAGCGGCATCATTTTTTATTTTTCCAAGAGATAATTGTCCACCAACTGACAATCCTCCAGTTATTCTTCTATATAACATCAATGAGGGTGCTCCTAAAGAACCACTTAAATCATTTGAAGATATAGTTGAACCTCTTGTAACAATATCGTCTGAAATAGAAGGCATTGTCAAACCAAGACTAATTTTCCAAGGATTAGAGGCATTTTGTGCAAAGACTCCAGCACTAAATAGGAGTAAAAATGCGATGAGTATTTTATGTAATTTCATATTTTATAATTTGTTAACAAACTTAATTTCATTTTGGACACCATTATCACAATGAAACAAACGTAAATATACAATATTTGCAATATTTCTCAAAATGATTTGCATTAATTGAAATTATCTAATATTATAAAAATTTTATTAAATAGGGCTTTAGTTAACATTTAACACGGATTTTCTAAAAACAAATGTCTGTCTTGCTTGGAAAATCGGTGATCTGGAAGGATTCATATCCCACCCTTAAATAATTGTAAAAAATTAACTAACGTTTTTAATAATGACCCGTTAGGTTTTAATAATAAAACCCATTGGGTAAAAAATGAACCTACAATCCTTTATTTTTTCTACGTTTGTGAGGGAGAGAGGATTCGAACCCCCAACCAACAGAGCCGAAATCTGTCATTCTATCCAGTTGAACTACTCCCCCATTAGAATTTCAAAATTAGAAAAAAGGATAATGATTATTAAATCTAACTAACATTAATTAAATAAAATATTAGTCTAAAGTTGTTAAAATTGATATTCCATTGCTTCTAGCATATTTTTTTATAAAAAATTAAAAGTATAATATTTTTTTAAGCAGTAACCTTAATGAAATAGTCTTAATTTAATCTATACATCTATTGTGGGAATAATAGTCATTTTGATGATTTTTTGAAGAATAATCAAGTTTAAATAAGTGAATGTATATTATAATTTAAATAAATCAATTATTTTAGAGAGATATCAAATTAACCACTAAGAATGAGGGACGAAGTTTTAGATATACTTAAGAAATCTATAAAATCTGACGAAAATACTCAGAGTTCGCATTGGAAAAAATATCATTCTAAATTTAAATATGATAATGGTATATTATATGGATTGGAAGGGTTTGGGACTAACTCTAAACCATTAAAGGGTGTAAAAAAAATAATTTACAATTTACTCCTTAAAAGATACCATAAAAACATCATTAATAAATCTTTATTCCAAGAAATTAAAAAAAATGCAATTGAAATTGCACACAAACAAAATCGCCTTTTTGATCTAGATATATTAAGACAATGTCTTACAATAGATTTTTTGTCACATCATAAATTGTTAAATGAAAGTAAAACCGTTGTTGTTATTGGAGATGGTTGGGGTATAATGACTTCTTTACTTTTAAAATTGAAAATTGTTGAGAGGGTAATATTGATAAATTTAAATAAGACTCTTCTCGTTGATTTGATATATACTAGTAAAGTTTCACCTAAGATTGTTGATTCTTGTATACTTTTAGAAGAGAAATCAGATATATCAAAAATTAAAAATGTAAAACTAGTTGCAATAAGAGCAGATAATTACGGATTACTCAGATATTTACAAAAAGATTTAGTTATAAATATAGCATCATTTCAAGAAATGAATATAGATGTTATAAATAATTATATTGAGTATCTTGAAAATGGTGATAAGTCATTTTTTCTATATCACTGTAATAGAGAAGAGAAAGTTTTACCTGATGGTTCTATTACAAGAATTAAAGATTTTAAATTCAAAAAACCTAAAAAAGTTATTGTTGATGATATTTGTCCATGGCATAAAGATTTTATAACAAAAAGTCCCCCATTCATAGTACCATTTGATGGAATAACGAGACATCAATTGTATGAACTAAACATTTAAGATATAATGAATATCAATTTGGTTTCTTGTAACTGAAAGAAAGTAATTAGTAGATACCTCAAAGGGGTACGTTTATATCGGAAGGTAGATTTTTTAGCCTATGGGAAATTCCATAGTAATCAGTTTTTTGCAAAAAATAATAACTTCAAACTCTGAACGAAATATTTTATCCTATCCAATAAATAATATTAAATGGTCAAAATACTTTTTTATAAGTAATTAAATCCCAGTGTTTTGTAAAATCATGATGTTAAACACAGTCAGGGAGGATACCAACCCCCAACCCTCAGAGAGTCAAAATCTGATATTATATCCAGTTGAACTACTGGATCTTAATAAAGAAAACTATAATTTGATAAAAACCTATATAAATTTAATCTGATAGTTTTTGTTTTACAATATCTGAGATTGTTTTACCGTCTGCTTTACCTTGAATTTCCTTTACTACTAATCCGATGACTTTGCCCATATCCTTTAATCCAATAGAATTTGATTCAACAATTACTTTTGAAACGATAGCTTCTATCTCTTGATTTGTTAGCTGCTTTGGTAAATAGGTAGATATAAAATCAGCTTGATCTTTTTCTAGTTTTGCTAGATCAAATCGGTTTTGTTTCGTGTAAATATTTGAACTTTCTTTTCTTTGTTTAACAAGCTTTTGAAGTATTTTAATTTCATCTTCCTTAGTAACTTTATTTTGCGAAGAGATAGAAGTTTGATGAAGAGTTAATGAAGCCTTTATAGCTCTTAAGGATTCTAATTTAAATTTATCCTTAGTAAGCATTGCCTCCTTTATATCTGTGTTAATTTTTTCAACTAGTGTCATAACCTAAACAAATTCAATCAACATTATCATGTAAAAATGAATTATTCGACCTTAATTGCATTTCATCATTTTTATCCTTGTTTATGGTTAAGGGAGATTTTTTATCATTTTCAACATTTTGATTAATATTATATCCAAGCCTTTTATAAGCTGGTTGCTTGTCCATCTCATTTATTCTTTTTGTGCTATTTTGAAATGAATAATTGAATTTCTTAAGTTCTTCTTTGGTTGAATTATTTGAATTTTTAATCGTTTCCTCAATTGAATTATCAAATGGGGTTTCATTTTTAATATCAACCTCAATCTTTTCATCATTTGATGAATCATCATCATTGATATTCTTAATTTTTATATTTAAATCTTCTTCTTCAATTTTTTCCATTTCAGATTCCTCATCAATTTTTTCCATTTCAGATTCCTTATCAATTTTTTCCATTTCAGATTCCTTATCAATTTTTTCCATTTCAGATTCCTTATCAATTTTTTCCATTTCAGATTCCTCATCAATTTTTTCCATTTCAGATTCCTCATCAATTTTCTCCATTTCAGATTCCTTATCAATTTTTTCCATTTTAGACCCGCTATCAATATTCTCCGTTTCAGACCTGTTATCAATATTCTCC
>MDSV01073902.1_pt1 | contig 13399 bp, 18 predicted proteins | sample 810851 | NCBI WGS metagenome assembly MDSV01 (sample SAMN05326640, study PRJNA326480) | marine metagenome | isolation source: seawater | place: Atlantic Ocean: North East | collected 2012 | reverse complement strand
TTTCAAATATCAAGCCAATAAAAAAAAGTCAAAATTAATAACATGACAAATTGTCGTATTTTATATATATTTGCATGACGCAATAATAAATGAGCAATGAGCGAAAAAAATCCGTATAAATATAACGGTGACACTCTGATTTTAGAAAATATAACTGATAATAATACAAATAAGTCAGTTTATAATAAGAGTTAAGGTTGTCCAATCAAATATTGTAAATATCTATAAATCAGGACTTAACAAGGATATTTAAAAAGGATAAAAATACATTTACCCTCAATTTACCCTCATTTATTTTTTGAATTATCTATCTTTTTATTTAGATTTGAGGAATTACCCTCATTTAAATGAAGAAAGAAACAGCACAAGAAAAATTAAAACAACTCAATGGTTGGAGTAAATCTTTGGAGGATGCATTAAAAAGAACTCATAACGATGTATTCTCAAATCCATCATCCAATGGAACATTTAAAATCAAAAAGGTAAATGAAAAGTTTTTTTGGTATTACCAACTTTCACAGAGTGGTAAGGGAAGAATGAAATATCTATGTTCAACTGAACCAAAAGATATTGATTACAACCAAACATCTTTTGAGTATGCTTTTGATAAACTCAAACTAAAACTCCAAACTCAATTCAAAATCAAATCAAATCAATCCCACCTTCTCCACTCCTTCATTTTGGAATATATCAGTAGAGAAGCAAAGATGGGAGGATTGTATTTCAACACAGAACTCTTCAAATTAGATGATGATGAAAATCTAAATGAGAAGAAGAATGCTGAAAGTGTAAAAACGAGATTGATTTACATCAAAGGATTTTATGAGTATTGTAAAGAGAATGATGTTCCAATCAGTATTATACCAACAAAGGGATTAACAACTTTGGTGAGGCAGTATTTAGAATTTACCATTGAGAATGGTAAAAAGAAAGGATATCTAAATAGTGAGAAGGGTGAAACAATAAGAAGAACCACTGCAAAAACTTATTTAAGGAATATCAGATTTTTCTGTGATTGGATTGTGAAGGATACTGCACTTGGTGGATTAGGAATGTTTGAAGGATATCATCCCTTTACATTAGATTTCCAAATTGAACTAATCAAAAACACATATGGGAAATTCATACCCGTTGAGGATAAGAACGAAATGGTGTTATTCCGCCCAAAAGAATATGAGAAATGTGTTAATGAATGTGTGGAGATAGTAAGAGATAAATGGATTTCTGTTTGTAAAAATGAAGGGGATACATCAATTCTTCGTAGAGGTTATTATGAGAAAACGGAAGCATCCAATATGGTTGGAAAGTTCCATACTAACCAACCTGTTGAAAATCCAATTGGAACGGATATAGTTTATTTCATCTCCCTTCTACAATTGAGATATGGTTTTAGGGTTGGTGAAATTTTGAATGCATTCAGAGATAGAGAAGGAATGATTAAAAGTGGTGCAAGTGAATTCAAAATGAGAAGTTATTTTGAATTAGATAAAGAAGATGAGAACCTCTACCTCTTCCATATATTAAATTCAAAAAACAGAAATCGTATTGTTCCCATTGATGAAACCATATGGAGTTTCCATCACAAACCTCCAATGTTAGATGGAAAACAATTAGGATACAAAGTTGAATTTGAAACAAAGGATGGTAAAAAAGATTACCGATGGGAAACGAATATTATTGATGTGTGTAAATTCCTTTGGCCATCCTCCTATTATCTTTTCCAATCACCTAATTACATTCAGAAACCAAACAAACCATATCGTTCCAACTATTATTTAAACCTATTCAAATACAGAATGGTGGAGGAAGAAAAGCAAATAGTAAGGAATAGAAAGAAAGGTGGTGAAAATATAGAGAATTGGAGTGGTTTAGGATGGAGAAAACGAAGTATATATTCATCTCACCATTTGAGAAAATACTTTATTTCTTATATGATACGAAAGGAAGGAGTTGAACCAATTGAACTATCTGAAATCACAGGGCATACAATTGAAACAATGTTGCAATACTATAAACGATTGGATGTTGAGAGTGGTAGAAAAACCCTACTCACAAATAGAATAAAGAGTATTCTAAAAAAGAATAAGATTGGATAAAAAAAATAAGTTCAAATATTGAACCTATTTTTTTTTAGATAGTAAATCAACCAATTCTGTGGAGGATAGTAATGGTTGTTTTTTTAACCCCTCCACATACTCCTTACCCTTTATATATTCATATATATTTCGGAGTTCCTTCTTTCTTTTTTTATTCATACAGCAGTTTCTAAATGAATGTGTTTCTTAATCTTTGTGATAGTATTCTTATTGATGTTTCCATCTAATAATCTGATAACCTCACTTCCTTTCATACCCATCTTTAAATACTCAACCGCCTTTGAATGTTTCATCAGAAATCTTTGAGGTGTTTCCTTACCTCTCGGTGTTCTATTGTTGTATTTACCTTTGATTTGAGCAATACGGATACCTTCTTTTTGACGCTCAGCTCGGATTTCATTCTCAACCTGTGCAAATGCACCCATTATTGAAATCATCATAGTAATCATATAAGAGGGTTTTCCATCCTCTCCTAATGTGTTTATCCCTTCTTTCTTAAAATGAACATTAACACCCCTTTCTGATGTGTATTCAATGAATTCCAATAGGGATTTCAAATTTCTTGCACACCTATCAATCTGATGGATATGAATATGATTGATAGTTCCTTCATCAATCATAACCTTTAAGAGTTTTCCGTTCTTTCTTTCAAAGATTGGGATTGTTCCACTCTCCTTATCCTCCAAAAAATATTGGAAGTTATCTTTCAGAGATACTCCGTAATCGGTGGATTGCCTATCTGTATTCTGAAATGTAGTTGAACAACGCACATAGAGAACGGATTTAGGTAGTTGATTATTCATAATTTAATATTTCAGTTCTTAATTCGTATTCTTTACTTCCGTATGGTGGTTTGTTTGAAGTGAAGATGTATTTGGTGTTAAATGAGTAAGAGATACCACCATCAACCTCTACATCTTTTCTGTAAGTGTATAAATCTATCATTCCATCAAAACTTCCACCTTTTAATGCATTACAGAAGGATTTAATCTCTTCGTATATGTTTTCATCAATACTCTCCCCATTTAGTTTAGAAACATAAACTCTTACAGAAGAACCGCCAGAATAGATTTCAGATTGAACCCAATATTTGAAATCTCTCTTTGGATATCTCTGTTTGATAAACTCTCTGATGAATTTGGAAGCAAGAATTCTATTGATTGAAACAACGGGTTTTCCATTACTCCCCTCCCAAACACTATACTCACCATCCTTAACTTTGATTGAAACACCTAAATAACTTAATTCATTCATATTTTTCCTATTTTTAATATCCCCACCAGTAGAGTATCTAATATAGGAAAAAATACCCATATTTCCTAATATTTTGGGGTTTTTCCTAAAACAAATAATCCCATTCTGAACTATACATTTTATTTAGGAAAATTATTCTCAAATACTAATAATAATTGTTAATTTCACAATCCAATAAATTTTTCCCATAATGAAGAAACAATATAATTTGACCTACTTAAAGTTTTTATTCCTATCGTTTATTTTTTTTGGTTGTCAAAGTAATTCTGATAAACCAATAATTAAGTCTCTTTTTGGAGTAAATATTTCAGATAAAAAAGTTGATAATTTTATTGATAATCAGATGTTATTATTGAATATTCCATCTTTATCAATTGCTATAATAAATGATGGTGAAGTTGTTTATCATAGAGTGAAAGGATACTCAAATAAAGAACAAGAAATACTTTCTGATAAAAATTCAATATTTGAAGGTGCTTCTATTTCTAAATCAGTTTTTGGTTTTTTTGTAATGACTTTTGTTGAAGATGGTTTAATTGAATTAGATAAACCATTATATAAATACCTACCAAATCCTGATATTGAATATGATGAAAGGTATAAGAAAATTACAGCAAGAATGGTTCTTTCACATCGTTCAGGATTCCCTAATTGGAGAGATGATTACCCAGAAAAAAAACTTTTCATTCAATTTGAACCAGATACTGATTATCATTACTCTGGAGAAGGATATCAATACCTTGCAGAAGTTTTAAAACATATTTTAAAAACAGATTGGTCAGGATTAGAATTAGAATTTCAAAAAAGAGTTGCTACTCCTTTTGATATGGAACACACCAGATTTATTAAAGATGACTATACCAGAATTCATAAAGTTCAACCTTATGATAACAATGGTAATTGGATTGATAAAAGTAAAAGTGAATGGTGGAAAAGTCGAGATTCTGTTTTTGTAGCTCCTACTACTATTCATTCAGAATCAATTGATTTCTCAAAATGGATGATATCGATGATGAATGAAAAAGGTTTATCAAAAGATGGGTTTAATGAATTATATAAACCACATTCTCTGATAAATAATGGAATTTTAAAAGAGGAATACACATTAGGTTTTGCAAAACTATCAATTTTTGGTTTAGGTGAGTTATATTCACATAGTGGTAATAATGATGGATTTTCATCTTATTTTTCTTTTGATAAAGATAAAAAGTGGGGTTTTGTTTTCTTTACTAATTCTGAATCTGGTAATCAATTAGCCTTAAACATTACATATAATTTATTGTTGTTAGGAACTACTTCGAATAAGATTTTATTAGGTGTAATAATGTTAATGGTTATTGTGAGTATAATTTATCTTACCAATATGTTTTATAAAAAAATTAGAAAATAATAAACACAACATAAAATTTAATAGTTGTGAGTAAACATAATTCAGTTATACATCTATTGTAGGAAAAAAGGGATGGAAACCCCCGTGTTTATTAGGTTTTTACAGGTAAAATTCGTATATTATATTGGGAAAACGGATACATACTTTCCACCCCCCTACCTTTCTTGTAAGTAAGAAGCTAAAACCTCCAAAAGGTGAAACGGATACCCTTTCATTGAGATGCTAATTTTTCTGTGTATGGATTTTACATACTAATCTACTCCACCAAAAAAATGCCACAGAAAAAAATTCTCCTATAAGGAAATTGATATGTTAATCTATACCAACTGAATTAAGAAAAAATAATTAGTTCAAACATTGAACTCATTTTTTTAAGGAGAAGTGATGAGAGTTAATTATTGAACTCCATTCAAACCCTTTTCCTTTCCCAAATTCTTCTTCATAATCGTTGAACCATTCCACTACGGATGTAAGATTAAGTTTTTCTTCTTCATAATTCTGAAATCCTTTATGGTAGATAAACCACCTTGAAAAACTTTCCACATAATCTTGGAGTGGCCATCGGATATCATCATTCTTCATTTCCAAAAAAGAATTCTGTTTTCCAATATGTTGTTCCAATGTTTGTTTTGCTTTTTCCCAACTCCCACAATAAAATCTTTTTCGTTGATTTCTACCTCGTAGTTTGTATTCTACAACAATTGAAACTCTGTAATTAGGTTTTACAGAAGGATTATCAATGCATTTATTCTTATTCCTCCACTCTTCTTCAAACCAAGCATTGAAATCTATCTTTTTATCTAAATGTTTAATTCCATCGTAAAAGGTTTGTAAATCATTTTCAAAGAATTTAACATCCTTAATTTTTGATTTCAATTTGAGTTTCAAATCTTCTATTTGGTTTTTCAAATCATCTACTTCATTCAATGATTTGTGATACTTACGATGCCTATCTCTGTATTTTGAATAATTACTTCTCTCGTCCTTTGTGAAGTTGTTGAAGATAGAATTCGGCAAAAAATCAATAAAGTATTTCCTCTCTCGGGTTTGGTATTCTCTCATAAAGCAAACTTACAAAATTCTTTTCAAAGTGGGTGGGATAGATTATTTTATTAGATAATCACCCCTCCCATATTGATTATATTGAAGTGTAAAAATGATTGAGATGATACAACAAACAACAATCGGAAAAAGAATGAACAATAGTAGTTCTTTCCACAGATTATTTAAATCAAACCACTTCTATAAAAAGTTAAATGGAAAGAGAGTTCCTTACACAGATGAGGATGAACTTTTCTATGATTTATATAGTAGAGTTGATGAAATGAAAATGATAAAAAGTAGTGATGATGAACTCAACGACTATCCACTTCTGAAAAACAAAAATAAATTCTATACCAACTCAACTTACTTAATATGGGAGAGTTTAAATCTTTCATTGGTTGTAAGAGATGGAGTAATAATTACCATCCTAAATCTATTCTACAATTTAGATTGGGATTGTAATAATTGGGGTGGAGTATTAAGATAATATTGGGGGGGGTAGTAATCATATTACTAATATCACCCCTCCCATATTGATTATATTTACTATGTAATAATTGTTAAACCTAAATAGATAAATTATGATGTATTCAACTAAACAAAGCACAATTGTGAGAGTTTCAAATTCCTCTCCTAAAAAAACCATTTCAAATTTTGATGGCAATCACAAAAAGGTAAAAGGAACATATGATGTTCTTAATCCAACCGATGGAAAGATTATTAAGTTCCCTTATTCATCAGATGAAGAATTAAAGGAAATGATACCATTGATTAAAGAAATCAAAAGAGAAATGAGAGAGGCTTACAAACTGAAATATAGAGTTGTTGCTTAATGAAAAATCAAACTAATAAAGATTTATGGATTGAGAAATACCGCCCTTCGGAACTCAAATCTTATGTTGGAAACAACCACTTAAAAGAAAAAATTGAGAGTTTCATTGAAAGTGGAAACATACCACATCTGTTATTCTTTGGGAGTGCAGGTGTGGGGAAAACCACTCTCGCTAAGTTAATCATTAACTCCATTGATTGTGATGAACTTATTATCAATGCAAGTGATGAGAACAATGTTGAAACTATAAGAACCAAAGTTAAGGGGTTTGCTACTACGATGGGATTTAGGGATTGGAAGGTGGTTGTGTTAGATGAATTTGATTATATGAGTAATTCAGCACAAGCACTTTTAAGAAACCTAATGGAAACCTATTCCAAAAATTGTAGGTTCATTTTAACCTGCAATTACATTGAGAAGGTGATTGAACCAATCAAAAGTAGATGCCAAACCTTTGAAATATTACCACCAAACAAAACTGATGTTGAAAAACACATCTCCAATATTTTAGAGATTGAGAAAGTAAAGTATCAGTTTAAGGATATAGAAACAATAGTTGATAATTCATTTCCTGATGTAAGAAAGATAATCAACAACATCCAACTGAACTCAACCAAAGGTTTGTTGGAACTTCATTCAAACTCTGTGATTGAAACAGATGTTAAAACAAAGATTTTAGAGGTTCTTAAATCTAATGAAGATGATAAGTGGTTGTTGATACGGAAGTTGATTTGTGATGCAAGAGTTAAGGATTTCTCCGAACTCTACTCATTCCTCTATCAGAGGGTGGATGAGTATGGTGGTAAGAATGTTCCAAACATAATTCTACTCCTTTCTGATGCAGTTGAGAAGGATGTTTCAGTTGTAGATAAGGAAATTTCATTTATGGGATGTATAATCAAAATAACAAATCAATTATGAGTGAATACAAAGTAGGTGATAAGGTATGGTATGATAGAACATATCCATCTGTGATAACATATGTAGAGAATAAAAACTATGTTCATATTAGGGTAGATGGTAAATTCTATATACAACAATCAAACTTAAATACACCTTATCGGTATAGTGGAGGAAGAGTAAGAACCGATAGAATAATACCAATGAACAAACCCAAACCGCACAATTATTTTTAGATGAAATACGAAGATGTAGTAAATGAACTTTCAGATTTATACAATCAAAAAGATTGGAGTGTTGGTGAATTAAAGAGATGGCAGTTTCTATTAAACATATTCAGAGGTGGTAAAGGAAAAACACCGAAGGATAGGTTGTGTTCTCCAAACATAAATCCTTCAATACACATATTAGAAAAAAGGATAAGTGGTTCTCCTAAAAAGAAACCTAAAATTTTAAAATAGAAATACAATCCGCAACAATGGAAGTTATGATTTTAAGAAAGAGTTAGTTTAAACTAAAACCCTCACCAAATGTATCTCGGTGGGGGTTTTTTTATTAAAAATAATTAGTTCAAACTTTGAACTTAATTTTTTACTCATCCTCAATTATTGGATTTTTACCTCTCAACTCCAACCAATCTCTAACATCATCTTCATTGATATCATCATACCATATTGGTTCAACATCAATTCTATTTTCAACGAGAAGTTTTTTATATCTGTTGATAGCACGAACTAACCACCATTCCATAATCTCATCATATACACCAACACCATTTGGGTGTGGTTCTAATTCATCCTCACCTATCTCCCCACGCAAAAACTCATAAGTATTTTTATAGAACGGAGAGTAATAAACACCCCTATTATTTTCGTGGTAATAATCAGATGGAGATATACTCAACAATTGGAAAATCTTATTCAATATCTTTTGTTTCGGCCCACTAACGATAGTATCATTTTCAGTTTTAATCAGTTTGTTGTAATCCTCATAATTTTCCTTTAACCAATTATGCCAAAACTGATAGTGATTTTCATTTGGGGTTAATAACATTTTACCTGCTGTTGTTCCCATCTTCTTCCACCACTTTATTCCATTGTATGAACTTTTAGAACCATATAGTGAAGTTGTAGTTATACCAACCAACTTATCTCCATATTCATCCTCCCAATCCTTTCTAATTTGATTTGAGGTTGAAAGTGAGGCAATCAGTTTTGTTCCCAAAAAATTATACCCCAAAGGTTGTGTAGGAACAATGGTGGAGGCAATAGCAGAATTGTTAATCTTCTTCTGATTGAATTTATTGTAATCACTCCACCCAATCTTTTCATCTCTACTTTGGATTGAAACCACATCTGATGCAATCGTAATTAAACCTAAATATTTACCACTATTCTCATCGGTAATTATATACTTTAAATTCCTACCAACATTTTGTTTCCAATGAAGAGAGTGGGTTAGTATTCTTATTGAATTGAAAACATCATTGGAAGTTGTTTTGGTAATGATGGGTTTCAGATTTTTTAGTTCCTCAATGGTTTGTTCTTCATTGAAAATATCAGTTGGTCGCCAGAGGTTTTCAAAAACATCATCCTTCGTTTTTTGTGGGATTGATAAGTTCCTTACCTCATTCACTTTGTTATACATCAGTATTTCTTTTGCATCCAAAGTTTTAAGGAAATCCAAGTTGGAAATCATCTCATTCCTCCTATCATCCAATCTCTTAAACTTACCTTCATCAAACTCAAAAGAAGTTGTATTTGAAAGTTTAGAATAACTACCCATAATTGAATACGGATAAGTGGATTTAAGAACCTCTAACAAATCTTTTCTATCAATTTTAGGTAATACCCCTTTTAAGGTTTTGAGTTCCTTATCGGTGTTTATTTGGGTTTTATTTCCCTTTGATTGAGAACATATTTCAAACGCTTTATTGATAGTGATATCACCCTCCGTATTTCCTTTCAGTTTAATTCGTTTGATTAGTTGTGGGCATTCTTTTTCTATTCTTAAAAGAGTTGATGCTGAAGTTCTACTGATTTCAAATCTTTTAGCATAATCGGAAAGTTTATCTACTTTACCACCTACACCTTTCTTCTTCCTTCCCCTTTGAGTTTTAGAATATACCTCTCTCTCTAAATATTGAATTTCCTTTGTTATATCCTCCCCTCTCTTCTCTCTTTGAACATTGAAATTTATCAATGCCTCCACCTCGTTTTCAAAATCCCTTACCCTAACATCTACAACTTTATATCCAATGGATTTAAGAACTTGAAATCTCCGATGCCCACTTATGATTGTGTTTTTAGAATTGATAACAACGGGTTCTAACTGCCCATACTTACGGATTGATTTTTCCAATTTTGAGATGTTCTCAAACTGCTTTTCATAAATCTTATCATTCAATGGATGGGGTTTCAAATCCTCAATATTCCTTTGTTCTACCTTACCATCATCAATCTCTACCTTATCATATTCAATTCCATACTTTGAAAAGAGTTCTTCTTTCTTATCCTCCAATGTTCCCATCAGTTCCAACATATCGTAGATATCTTCACAATTCTTAATGCTTTCAGATAAATCCTTTGATAGCAGTTTTAGGAAATCATAATCGTAATTCTTTTTCTTATTCTTTTTTGGGTAGATGTATGAATACTTTTTTTTAGGAATTATATCAATGAGAACAGAATACCATACAGAAGGATTATCCTCTACTTGTTGAAGTTGTGTTTGATGTTCGGATAGTTTTACCATAACCTCTTCATCCTTAATTAACTTAATTGAACTCCATACCAACCATCGGAATTTTTTGAATGCATTTAAATCATCATCATTCATCAACTTAACCCAATTGGGATTTTGGATTTCCGTTATGTTTTTGAGGATATCACCAACCTTCATCAATTCAATTTTTTATTTTGTTCAAACATTGAACTCAATTTTTTTCTATTCCTAAAATAATGGATTTTAAACGATAATTCCTAACGGGTTAATAAATTATACTACTCACTCCATTAAACCCTCTTAAAACTGATGTGAATGATATTTATTGGTATGTGTAGATACTTTCTGATGGGTGGATATATACCAAATAGGAGGTTCATAATACTTTTTGATATTTTTTTTATCGTTTCAGAGATTTCTTAATACTTATATACAGATTGAATGTTGAAATACCCACTCTTTGAAATTAGAACAATACAGAGATGTTGGAAAGCAAAAGTAAAAGGGTGGTATGTTTTTTTGATAGTATGATTGTTTTTGTTGGTGATGCAATCATTTGAGATTAAGAGGGATTAGGGAACTTGACAACTTTGTTCCTAATCAGTAATAAATCCAAAGGAAACCGAAATAACCTATCGTTGAGATACGATGAACTTGGAGTTGGCACCCGATGTAAGGGATTGGGTTGAGTGAGAAATAATCAATACTCACTATTGTAATACCTCATTGGAAGTATTTACGATTGAACTTATCACAAAGGGTTATGTAAATATCCCTATAAGTTGGATTGTATCCCTTTTGGAAGAAAATAATAGTTGAAGTAGTAGCAGTAAAAGTTTAAAAAAAGTTTTCTACCCTTCACTTTATAGTATTTCATAATACTTAAATATATGGATAAGAACATACCAAATGAATATGAAAACCAATTCAAATCCTTTGAAGAATTCAGAGAATTTATGATGAAAAAAGCTAAAGGGGAATTGGAACAGGCATTCACAAAAACAAAAATTAAAAATGAAAGAAGGAATTAAAAAAAGATTAGAATTTGAAAAAGAGATAGAAGAGAAAGAACCCTTTATGGTATCTGTAATAGAACAATTAGTTATAGAGGAAAGAGGAATGAATGAACTTCTACGAAATAGAGAATTCTATATGTTAAACCATTTAATTCAGATGAATTATTTGAGTGATAAAAGAGATAAGCTAATTGAACAGATTAGAACTTTCACCAATATGGATGGAAGAGAAATTATGGAGATGGTTAATCAATATTTCAAAAAGAAATCAACCCTCCCCATTTATACAGAAAAACAGAAAAACCAACTTTTAAGAGCTAACCAATTATACAATCCAATAGTGAGATTTGAACAAGTTGGTAGTAGAAGATTAGGAGTGGTTTTAGAAGATGAGTATTACAAAGTAATTGATATTAGTGAGGGGAAATACAATGTTATGGCATCATCAAATGGTGAAGGTATAAACTGGCAGAACAACAATTTAGATACACCACAAATGAGATGGATAATGGAGAACCTCAAAGAATTGAACAAAGGAGTATTATTATGATTAAAACAACACAACTAAAAAATAACGAATTAAAAGAGAGGTTGAAAAAACTCTCAAAACCTATTAACGAGGTGGTGAGTATGGTTTCACCAACAGCTTTTCACAATAGAATGAAACCGATTGCATCAACTCTAAAATCAGTTGATAATTCCGTTGAGGATGATGATGAAGATTTTGATTTGGATGAATTTATTTCTGAATTGGATGATGAGATAACACTTGATGAAATCCTCCACGAAATGGGTTATTATGATGAAACTGATGATGAGGAAGAGTTAGATGAAATGAAATTGGATTTTAATTCAAAAGGATATAAAGAAGCAAGAAAACTTATTCAGAAGTTAAGAGGTAAATTATTCCGAGAATTAAACGATGATGATTTAGAAACATTCGTAGATACATTGGGTGATGCATTCGGAATGAAAAGAATTTAATTAGTTCAAACTTTGAACTTATTTAAAATGAGAAAGTATAGTGAAGAAGAAAAAAGATTGTTAAGAATGGTGAGATTACTTAACAAACATATGGATAAGATTAGTGAATTAGATTTTGGAGTTATTGGGGATAAAGAAACTCTAAATCATCTTTACGATAGTATGAACGATTTAAATGAATTATCATTTCTAATCAAAACAGATGTAGAGTTTCAGTTATCGGAACTAACAAATAAAAACACTTAAAAAATGGAAACACTATTAACACAACTTGGGATTAACACCGAACAACTTTATGCTAAACCTATCCACGATAGAGAGGAAACACAAACTATTCTAAACTGCACTCACCGAACATTGAAGAAGTGGGAAAACAAAGGATATCTAACCAAAAATAGATTTAAGAATAAAACTTACTATACAACGGCTACGATTGAAAATTGTGCAAAAGAACAATTAGGATTACAAGGTTGGGATGGAATATGGGATTAAGGAGTTAATCACCAACATCCATATCAAAATTCAAATTAACAGATACTTATATATACCCAATAACCAACTAACATATCAATATGTTTAAAGGCATTCATTCATTGTTTCATAATAATTAAATTTTCTTGGAGAAGAGGGGAACTCACCACTCCCCTCACCTTCACTAAAACAATGATAACTGACAAAATGTCGGGTATATTTCTTATATTTGTAAATCATTTTAATCCAATTCAAAACGGAATGAAATTGGTGGAATGTAAGTGAATGAGGGTAAGTAAAATTACAAACGAAATTACCCTCACATTTAGGTAAAAAAGAATGAAAGAGAATTTAACCGATATAGAAAACAAAGAGAAAAACCCATATTCTTACAATGGTGATGTGTTAAATTTACCCTCTGATTTACCCTCATTAAATGAAGGTAGTTATAAATCACAACTAACTGATACAGAGGATAATACATCCAAAACATCCCACAATAAGAAGGTATATATCGAAAGTTATGGGTGTGCGATGAATTTTAGTGATAGTGAGATTGTTGCATCTATACTTTCAAAAAACGGATATAAGACATCTGATGACATGTACAATGCTGATTTGATATTGGTTAATACATGTTCAATAAGAGAAAAGGCTGAATTAACTGTTCGAAAAAGATTAGAGAAAT
>MDSV01233642.1_pt1 | contig 13400 bp, 10 predicted proteins | sample 810851 | NCBI WGS metagenome assembly MDSV01 (sample SAMN05326640, study PRJNA326480) | marine metagenome | isolation source: seawater | place: Atlantic Ocean: North East | collected 2012 | reverse complement strand
CTTTCACAAATATCTAAGTTTGATAATTTCCATACAATTATTGTTATGGACAATTTCTGGGATTTATTTTGCCTTTAATAAAATAGAGTTAGTCAGAGGAGAGCAATATATTATCGAAGAAAAAAATTCCTCACTTAATATAGAGAATTTAAATGTTAGTTCAAACACAAAAGGTATTGAAGTCTTTAAAAGAATAAACCAATGGGTTGTAAAAGTAGAGATGGATACCGGTTTCAAATACCAAGATCTATCGGGCAATGAAGTTTATGAATTAAGCCCCAATCAAGCCATTGAACTAGTAAAATTGAAGACCACTCTTTCACCTGTTGAAGTAATAAAGATTAATGAATCTTCTGCTAGATCAGAGTTTAGAGGAAGAAGTCTACCTATCTATAAGATAAAAACTAACTCGTCTGATGATTCAAATGTATACGTGGATGTTATGTCAGGAAAAATAGTTGCAATCAGATCAGATTCTTGGCGGGTTTGGGATTTTCTCTGGGGAGCTCACATAATTGACTACAGGGAAAGAGACAATATAAATAATATTTTATTGAAGATATTTTCAGTATTGGCCTTGCTAAGCTCACTTTCTGGAATTGCTTTATTTTTTAATACTATTAAGAAATTAAGGTAAATCTCGAATTATCCTTTTAAAAATTCACGAGGTATAGCTACACTGCTTAACCCGGCCCAACCACAGAAGTCGGGTTGAGATGGATTTCCGGGTTCTGCTTTAAGAGGCGATAAGTTTTCCCAAAAAGTTTTTGTTTCCTCAAACAGGATAAGATTTGCTTTTACACAACTCACTGATATTTCTTTAGCTTTTTCACTAAATCCATTTTCTTCAAGACCTTTTATAACCATATAGTTAGTAGGGTGCCAACTGCTTCCTCTCCAATATTTACCGTCGCTGGAGAAATCAGGGTCACTTACCGACAAACTTGGAACCGGGACCGGAGTGTTAAACTTTTTATTATCTGAAAGATGAGAAACAAAACCTTCTTGTTTGGATTTTGGAACTATTCCTGCTAATAAAGCCCAATAACTTCCTATGTGATATCTAATGACCTGTTCTCCGTAACCTAAATCAAAATAAAATTGATGCTCTTCGTTCCAACATAAATCATTAATAATCCCTGCCAGGTTGTTATGTCTGTTTCTATAGTGTTCTGATTCTTCTTCTAAATTTATCAGCTTTGCCATTTCGCTAAGACATTTAGCGTCAAATGCCATTTGAGATGAAAGATCAATCCAGCGACCTTGAGAATTCCATCTGAATTGATGACTTGGGCCTAATTTATCTATATGAGGACGATACATAGAATGTACCCAGTCTGGTTTTAATTCGATGCCGTCGTTATTAAAATCCCAAGAGTTTGGATATCTTTTTAGGTTATCCATACCACTTCCCAAAGCATCACCTATAAAAAGTCCATCAGATGCTTGATATTGTTCAGTGCAGAAATCATGGTGTGATTTTAAATACGAAAAAACTTTCTTAAGTCTAGAAATATCAGAAGTTAGCTCAAATAAAGAAAGTTCAGCCCATGTTAGGAGGGGCGGAGCAAAAGCAATAGGATGATTATGATTCCAGATAGGTTCCCCAATAGAATTGTACTCTCTTGAAATGAAACCATCTTCTGTTCTTGCTGCATAGAGGTTGTCCAGAGAATTCTCAATTGGCAAAGAATTAAGAAAGTAGCGACCCCATATCACAGTAAACGCTGTATCCCAGAAAAAAAAATTATCAAATCTCCCACCGGTTCCCATTCTCATTAGAGGCTTTCCTTCTGAGTCGGAGATCATACTGGGAACTATTTTTTTCTTAGCTATTTTTAATGTAGATTCTTCTAGTTTAACTAAGTCTTCAGGTTTGAAATCCATTCTCTAAGAATATTTATCAGCAATAAAATTAAGTGAATTTTTTACTGCATTTACCATCAACTCTATTTCTTCATCCCCAATGGTAAAAGCTGGACCCAAACAGATAATATCTCTAAATTCTCCCGTACCTCCAGGGTAAAGAAAAACCCCATCTTCCAATCCTTTCATCATAATTTGAGAAGTAACTTTTTCATTTTCATCAAAACAGATTAACCCTTCCTTTTCTTTGACTATTTCTATTCCGATTAATAGACCTTTTCCTCTGATCTCAGCCACATTAGGGTGTTGTCCTACTTCTGAATTTAATTGATCCATAATCTTTTCACTGAGCGGGTTTACTCGATCACACAGCTTTTCTTCTCTTAGTATTTTAAGAACTGCTGAGGAGGCAGCACAGGATTGGGGTAGGGCAGCGAAAGTATGGAACATTACTTCATAGCCTGCAGCCATTATTGAATCAGCTATTTCATCTGTACTATAAGTTCCTCCAATAGCAGCATAACCGCCTCCCATACCTTTTCCTGCTATCAATATATCTGGTTTTAGATTGTAATGATTACTGGCAAAGTCCTCTCCAACTCTTCCAAATCCGGTCATAACTTCATCGGCAATTAATAGTATGTCGTTATCAATTAGAATCTTATGGGCTTCTTCCCAATATCCTTCTGGAGGAGTTATTGCTCCTCCACTTGATCCGTTGACAGGCTCCATTAATAAGCCAGCTATATTCTTTGAACCTATTTTTTGTATCACCTCTTTTAGGTTATCTAGATAATAATCTTTAGCATCAGGATGGTAGCTCCCTAAAGGACATCTTAAGGGGTAAGGTGTTTCTATCATGGGAGCTTTAGGAACGTAACTTTCTAATCCCCTTTTTCTTGCAGCATGCCCAGAAATACCTGACATATTTAATGTTGTGCCGTGATAAGACAAGGTTCTAGTTAAAATAATATTCTTTTCAGGTTTTCCTCTACTGGCTTGATATTGAATTGCAAGCTTGACGGCTGATTCGTTAGCTTCGGAGCCTCCTGAAGAAAGATGGATCCTTGTGAGGTGAGCTGGAAGCCAGTGTTCTCTTAATTCATCTAGTAAAGATTCTCTTTCTGGTGTTAAGAATGGTGGAAGGACATATGAATTATTTTTTGTGGCCTGTTTAATTGCTTCAGCTACTTCCTCTCTTCCATAACCTATATTACTTACTATGGCACCTCCTGCAGCATCAAGTATTTTCTGACCTTCCTTGGTATAAAGATATGGTCCTTCAGATCTGACCACTTCCATGCCCCAACTTTGTTTTAGAAAAGGCCATTTAATTAAATCCATCTATAAACCTTAATATTTAAAAACCGACGGTCATATCATAAATGATTAGAAGCGCCATAGTAATTTGAAGTAATAAGCTTAACCACAGGATAGTCTTCGTAATTTGTTTTGGTTGTAACTCTTTGTCTAATTTACTGATTAGATAGAGGGCACCTATATTCACTATGGGTAATCCCATAGCGGCCCATATACCTGCAATGATCAACAAAGTTATTGGATTAGGTAATATGAAATAAAAGACTCCTGAAAAGAAAGGTATAAAGAAAGCAATTAGTTTAATTAGATAAGTTCTTGTTTCTTTTTGCTCCAATACAAGTCCAGTAGAAATAAGGTAATCAGCAATTGTCCTTGTAAAGGCGGCAGTTCCAGATAACAAAGTAGAAAATAAAACAAAGAAAGCAAGTATTACGAATAACCATTTAGCCCACCCACCCAAAACCAAAGAGAACATGTTTTGTAAGGCTCCAATAATATCCACATCCCAAAAGGAGTTATTTGCTAAAGATTCTTGCAATTCAGGCACATAATGGAGTACACCAGCTCCTAAAAAGTAAAAGGGTAAAGTACCTATTGTAATAAATAAAACAGTCATCCATACGTCGGTCTGCATGGTCTTAATCCAAGCCTGAGTTTCTTGAGTGTTATTGTTAGTATCTACCGCATATCCCTTTTCAAGACACCAATAGGTATAGGCCATGATTTCACCGTAACTTATTCCTGTAAAACCAAATACAGCTAGAGCTAAGGGTAAGAATTCTGTTGGAAAATTAAATGTTAATCCTCTTGAGATTTGGTTAATACTGACCTCATATTCTGTAGATTGCATTGAAATAGCGATAGCAATAGTTATACAAGAAAACAATAAAACCATTCCTAATAATATTTTTTCTAAACTTTGATAGGAACCCCAGTAAAGAATCAACCAAGTTATTAAACAGCAAGCAATTACCCAAATTTCTATACTAATTTGAGGTAACATCGAATTTCCGGCTTCTGCTACAGCGCCTGCCAAACCTCCCATTCCCGCAACTGATGGGACCACCCCAATAAACATAAACCAAACTAACCAGGAAGTAGTTTTCCCGTTGATGGTTGTTTTAAATCCAGGCATATCAGAAAAGGCTTCTAAAAAAGTCTTTCGAGTAACAACAATGTATCTGCTGATCTCTGCTTGGATTATGGGTTTACTCCACATGCTTAAAAGAAGCCACCACAACAACACAAATCCTGCAGCCGCACCAAGTAAAGGTGTCATAACTATTGAGCCACTTCCAACTACACTTCCTGTCACTATCACGCTAGGACCTATATATTTGAGTCGTTCTAAAAGATTCTTTGGAGCGTTTGTCATAAAAAATTTACTTCTTTTCTAGATTTTCTCATTAATTGTGGAACAATTCCTTACTTCTTTTCCTTAAATAAAGATTTCTATGAAGTTTAAAGTTAGTTCAGGTCTAAATATTGCTGCGAGTTCCTGGGGCTTGGAATCAGACCCTTTAGTTGTGCTATTGCATGGAGGAGGGCAAACCCGTCATGCTTGGGGAGAGACAGGGAAGAAATTAAGTGAAAGCAGATTTCATGTTTTAGCTCTTGATCTAAGAGGTCATGGAGACAGTGATTGGCATCCTGATGGAGAATACGGTATTGATAATTATAAAAAAGATATTGTAAGCATCCTCCAAGATTTAAAGAAGCCAGCTGCTTTTATAGGAGCTTCATTAGGCGGTATGACATCTTTGTCCATTGCAGGCGATCAAGATTTAAAAGAAATGTGTTGGTCTTTAGTGATGGTAGATATAGGGCTTTATCCCAACCTTGAAGGCTCTCAAGAAATAGTTGATTTTATGCATTCAGGTAGTAGTGGATTCGAAAGTATAGAGGAAGCAGCTAAATCAGTTTCAAATTATTTACCTCATAGAAAGCGACCAAGAGATAACAGAGGTTTAGAAAAAAATTTAAGGCTTAAAGATGATGGAAGATACTATTGGCATTGGGATCCAAGATTTTTAGATTCTAGACCCAAAGATATGCCTGAAGATTATAAGCAAAGACAAAAGGATTTTGCATTAGGTGTTGAAACCCCAACTCTATTAATCAAAGGGGCTATGAGTAATATCCTTACTCAAAAGGAAGTGGATGATTTCCTTGAGGTATTAAACCACTCAGAGTATGTAGAAATAGAAGATGCTGCCCATATGGTTGCTGGAGATAGAAACGATATTTTTGCAGCTGCCGCAATAGATTTTCTGATGAATCACTCACCTCTTAAAGAAAATTAAATTATCTTCTGATACTATCCCTGAGATGATTATTGGTTTAACTGGAGGAATTGGAAGCGGTAAAACAGCCGTATCAGATCTTTTCAAGGAGCTTGGCATAACTATTGTTGATGCAGATCTGGCTTCTAGAGTAGTAGTTCAAAAAGGTCGAGAAGAGTTAAATAAGATTTCAGAACATTTTGGTAGAGATATTCTTAATTCAAATGGGGAATTGGATAGGGCTCAATTAAGGGATATTATTTTTAATTCAGAAGAGGAAAAGTTATGGCTTGAATCTTTATTGCATCCTGCTATAGCTTCTCAGATTCAAAAAGAATTAGATTCATCCAATAGCCCTTATACAGTTTTAGTTTCACCATTGTTGTTAGAAACTAATCAAAGAAATTTTTGTAATAAAGTTTTAGTGGTAGATGTGCCAGAAGAAATTCAAATTCAAAGAACAGCTGAGAGAGATAATGTTTCTGAAGAACAAATAAAATCAATCATCTCTTCTCAAATAGATCGGGATTCTAGATTAGAACAAGCTGATGAAGTCATAGTTAACGATGGCTCTATCCAGGATCTAGAAAACAAAGTCCAAGAACTGCATGAAAAGTTTATATCTCTCTAATGAAATCAGTAAAATGCCCTGAGTGCGGTAACAAAGCAGAATTTTCTTCTAGGAATAAACATAGACCGTTCTGTTCTCGAAGATGCCAGCTCTTAGATTTAGGAGCTTGGGCTAGCGAAGATAGAAAAATAGCTGGACAAGAATTAGTTGATATAGAAGAGGACGAAACGTTGCACTGAGAGTTAAATTATTTAGCTTCTATAGTCACTGTTAATTAATACATAATCTTCAGAGAAATCTGAAGTCAGAACTTTAAAAGTAGATTTCCCCAATCCCAGTTTAATATTAATTTCTATATCCTTCTTCTTTATAGCCTTTGCGGCTAATTTTTCTGAATGTTTAGGGTCTAAATTACCTCTTTTAACCATTGGTTGACCATTAATAGATATGGTGACTTTATTGATGTCATTAATTTCATTATCTCTCCCTATAGCTGAGAGTATCCTTCCCCAATTAGCATCATTGCCAAACATAGCGGTTTTAACTAAAGGCGATTCTGCAACCGTAAAAGCTACCGATTTAGCTTGCTTTCTGTTTTTGCCTTGAGAAACATTAACCGAAATTTTCTTAGTAGCTCCTTCTGCATCCTTTGCCAGCAAGTTAGCCAATTCTTCAAAAATCTCTTTTACAGCTTTTCCCAGTTTTTTTTCATCCGTTGAATTTTTCTTTATAAAATTTTCTTGATTACCAGAGGCTACCAACAAAGAAGAATCATTTGGGGAGGTATCACCATCAATAGTTAGTGCTTCAAAGCTCTCTGATAGAGCGTTCATATGTATTCTCTCTAAGCTATTAGAATTTATTTTTCCATCTATAAATACAAAGCTAAGTAAGGTTGCAAAATCAGGTCTTATCATACCGGACCCTTTTGCAAATCCTGTTATGGCTACTTTTTTCTTTCCTATTATTATTTCTTTAGATATTAACTTTGGTTTAGTGTCTGTTGTAAGAATTGATTGGGCAGCAGACTTCCAATTCTTTTCATTTAACAAAGAAATGGCCTCCTTGAAAGCGCTCAAGTATTTAGATGTAGGTAAAGGTTCTCCAATTACTCCTGTTGAAAAGGGTATAACATTTGAAGAATTTATCCCGTAAAGAGAACTTATTTCTTTGCAGTATTTTTTAACATCATTGATGCCTTTTATTCCTGTAGCTGCATTGGCATTTCCAGAGTTTATCAATAAAACTTTTTCGCCAGGCAATAAAGATTTCAAATTCTTTTGAGCAACTTTTATCGGTGCTGCTTTAAAACTATTTGAAGTAAATTTGCCACTGATTATACTTTTTTTATCCAAAGCAATAGCTAAAGAATCATTTCTTTTACCATACCTAGTATTGCTAGAAGCACAACCAAGTTTTACTCCCTTTACGTTATAAATTCTAGACATCTTTATTTTTCTTAGCGTTTTTTCTTGCTAATTTAGCCTCAGCTCTTCTTAATCTTCTGTTCCCTGATGATTGCTCTTGATTGTTTTCTTGTTTAGGCGTAGCCAAAGCTGATTGGGGGTTTTGATGATCTAGAGTTTGTTTTTGATTCTGCTTGGGTAGGTTTAATTCACCAGAGTCTTCTAATTCGATTTCAACTCTTGAAAGGAATCTCATACCTTCCAGCCTAATCTTATTTAGTAGACTCTCAAATAATTCAAAAGATTCTCTTCTGAATTCTAGTTTAGGGTTCTTATTTCCATAACTTCTTAACCCAATCCCTTGTCTTAGAGCATCAACTTCAGCTAAGTGATCTTTCCAAGAAGCATCTATTATTTGAAGAAGGATTTGTTTCTCAAAATCTTTCATGACAGGACCAATAGATTGACTCTTGTTTTTATAGGCATCTAGGGTATTTAAAACCAATCTATTTTGAACTTCTTCAGTTGTAATGTTTGGATTCTCTTTAACCCATTCCTTTATAGGTATTTGAAAACCAAAAATATTAAAAATTGAAGCTTCCAAAGGATCTATATCCCATTCGTGTGGGTCCAGACCTCCTTGCGCTGCAGATTCTACTTCATCGTAAATAACTGTTTCTCTCATAGATTCCAGCAGATCAGTAATTACATCTGATTCAAGAATGGAGTTTCTTTGAGAATAGATGATTTGTCTTTGTTCATTTGCCATATCATCATATTCAAGTAAAAGTTTTCTAATATCAAAGTTTCTCCCTTCAACTCTCTTTTGGGCTCTTTCAATAGCTCCGCTTAGCATCCTGTGTTCTATAGCTTCACCATCCTCTAGACCAACCCTCTGCATAATATTTTTGAATTGGTCTGAAGCAAAAATTCTCATCAAGCTATCTTCTAAAGAGATATAGAATCTGGAAGAGCCAGGATCTCCTTGCCTCCCTGAACGACCTCTTAGCTGATTATCCATTCTTCTAGATTCGTTTCTTTCTGTTCCAATAACATGTAGGCCTCCGGCTGATAAAACTTTTTCATTCAGAGTTACCCAGTTTGTCTTCAGTTCATTTTTTTTACTTTCATCTTCGTCTTCTAATTTTTCATATTCTGATTCCCAGTTGCCCCCCAAAACTATGTCTGTACCTCTTCCAGCCATGTTAGTAGCAATTGTTACTACTCCAGGTTTTCCGGCCTGGGAAATTATTTGCGCTTCTTTTGCATGATTCTTTGCATTCAATACTTGGTGATCAATATTTTTTTGTTTTAAAAGATCTGAAAGCATTTCAGAGCTTTCTAAAGACGCAGTGCCTACTAAGATGGGGTTACCTTTTTCTTTATAGGCTATTATTTCTTTAACTACAGCTTTGTATTTTTCACTTTCAGTTAGATACACCTGATCATTTTGATCGTCTCTAATCATTCTTTCATTGGTAGGGATCTCAACTACATTAAGACCATATATTTCAGCAAACTCCTCTGCTTCTGTAGATGCAGTTCCTGTCATTCCAGATAGTTTCTCGTATTGCCTGAAATAGTTTTGGAAAGTGCAAGAAGCAAGCGTTTGGCTTTCCATTTGTATAGGTACATTTTCTTTTTGTTCAATAGCTTGATGCAATCCATCAGCCAGTCTTCTTCCGGGCATCGCTCTACCAGTATTCTCATCAATTAAAACAACCTGGTTTTCTTGAACCATGTAATCAACATCTTTCTTGAATAAAAAATGAGCTCTCAATGCAGATTGGATAAAATGAAGCATTCTAAGGTTACCTGAAGAATAAAGGCTTTGATCTTGTTGCAACATATTGGAATCTTTTAATAGCTGCTCGATGTGATCATGGCCTGTATCAGTTAGTTCAATTTGTTTGGATTTTTCTTCAATAATAAAATGTCCTTCTTTTACAGTGCTCAACTCTCCTTCTTCATTTTCTTCAGAGACCTGTTCATTTAGCTGAGGTATGAATTTACTAATTTTTTGATAAACCTCTGCAGTATTTTCGGTAGGTCCAGAGATAACTAGTGGTGTTCTGGCTTCGTCAATAAGAATAGAGTCAACCTCATCAATAATTGCAAAATAATAATCATTCATGACCCTATCTTCTGTATTGACGACCATATTATTTCTTAAGAAATCAAATCCTAATTCATTGTTAGTGGCGTAGATTACATCTGCATCATAAGCCCTTTTTCTTTCATCAAGACCTTGCCCCGAAGTTATAAAAGAAACTGAGATGCCTAGGTTTTCATAAATAGGTTTCATCCATTCAGCATCTCTTTTTGCCAAGTAATCATTTACAGTTACTAAAACAACTTTTCTTTCCGTTATGGAATTTAAATAACTTGGAAGAGTAGCTACCAAGGTTTTACCTTCTCCAGTGGCCATCTCAGCTATTTGGCAATTATGCAAGGCAACGCCTCCTACCAATTGACAGTCGTAATGGCGAAGACCAAGTTGTCTTTTGCTAACCTCCCTGACTATTGCAAAAGCTTCTGGAAGCAATTCATCTAAAGACTCACCTTTAGAATGCCTCTTTATAAATTCATCTCTCTTACTTCTTAGATCCTCATCTTGAAGGTGAGAATAATCTTCCTCTAGTCCATTGATGGCTCTAACTAAAGGTTGAACTTTCTTTAATATTTTTTGGTTTTTTGAACCAAATATTTTATTTAATACACCCATAAACTTCCCATGGGGTGGATTCTATCAATTAGTTTCATGATATTACTTAATAAATATGAAATTTTTATCCTGAACTCGGATCAATGATAGGGTCCAAATAGGTTATTGGTGAGTTATTTGGATCATCATACGTAGTCACTTCCCAGGTATCTGGTCTGGCAAGCAGTTCCCTCAATAAGGCATTATTAACTGTATGGCCTGATTTATAACCTTCAAATGAACCTACCAAATTGTGCCCAAGCAAATAAAGGTCACCTATGGCATCAAGTACTTTATGTTTTGTCATTTCATTTTCTAATCTCAAGCCATCTTCATTTAAGATTTCATCATCGCCTATGGCCACAGCATTCTTTTGGCTAGCACCAAGAGCTAAGTCATTCTCTTTAAGTGCTTCTAAATCACTCATAAAACCAAAAGTCCTAGCTCTACTTACTTCTTTAACAAAAGAAGTGCTATTGAAATTTATAGAAGCCTTTGTTCCATGCTTTTTATGAACTGGGTGATCCCACACACCTGTAAATGCAACTTTAAATCCTTCAAAAGGAGAAACTTGAGCCCAAGCATCATTGTAAGGAACTCTAACTTTCTCTTTAATTCTAATAAATTTCTTTGGAGCATCTTGCTCATGCAATCCTGCTGATTGAATAAGAAATACAAACGGTCCGGCACTCCCATCCATAATAGGTATTTCAGCAGCATTTACTTCAACATATGCATTATCAATACCAAGACCAGCCATGGCAGAGAGTAAATGTTCAACAGTAGAAATTTTTACATCTCTCCAAGTTAACGAAGTTGACATGGTTGTGTCGCCAACGTTTTCAGCTCTCGCCCTGATTTCTACTACTGGATTGAGATCAACTCTTCTAAAGATTATTCCTGTATCAGTAGGAGCAGGAAGTAATTTGAGCGTGATAGGTTCTCCGCTATGTAAGCCAATTCCAAATGCCTTTATAGAATTTGAGAGTGTTCTTTGAGCAAGCATTAATTTATTTTACTAGATATTTAGTCAGTTGTTATTGTTGATTGATCATTTGAAACAACATGATGCCAGCGCTGACAGATGCATTTAGACTTTCAATCCTTCCAGGCATCTTAACTTTGATAACTTCATCGCAATTTTCTAGTGTTAATCTTTTCAAACCTTTGTCTTCAGATCCAATTATTAAAGCAGATTTATTGTCATAAGTTACTTCATTATGAAGTTTTGAGGCTTCCATATCAGTTCCGTAAACCATCACTCCTGCCGACTGTAATTTATTTAATGTTCTAACAATATTTGTGACAACAATAAAAGGAATAAGTTCAGCTCCTCCGGAAGAAATTTTTCTAACTGTTGGAGTTAGATGGCATGACCTGTTTTTTGGAACTATAACCGCATCAACACCAGCTGCTGCGGCACTCCTAATACAAGCTCCAACATTATGTGGATCAGTAATATGTTCTAGGATCAAGAGCAATAAATTTTCTTTGTTAATTATGCCTTCCAAAAAGCTTTCATTTTCTTCTAACCGTTTATGGCAAATAATGGCAACTTTTTGATGGTTCATCTCAGAGAAGTTTTTTTGAAAGAAAGATGAATTCTGCAAGACCACTTCAATACCATTCTTTTTTGCCAATTGATCTAGCTCTTCTATTCTTCTACCCTTATCAGCATCAATGAATAAGGTTGTAACTGAATTTGGTCTTATTGAAATAATCTCATTTACGGCATTGATTCCGCAAACTAGCTCTTGGTCTTTGGTTAAATTCATTTTAGTATTCTTAGATCTACTCTCTGTGAAAACACATCAACTTTTTCAATTTTTACTTTTAGAAAGTCACCAAGAGAATAAGAGTGCTTTGAGCTATTGCTCTGAAGCATTTGTGAAGACTCATCATAAACATAGTATTCGTTCTTAGGCAGATGTTTAATATGACACAGACCTTCAATATTAGCTTCTTGCAGGTGAATGAATAGTCCAAAATTAGTCACCCCAGTTATTTGACCTTTAAAGGAATTTCCAATGTTTTCATAAGCAAATTCACACTTAAGATGATTTAAAGCATCTCTTTCTGCCTTTTCAGCATTTCTTTCTTTTGTGGAGCATTCTATAGCCATTTTTTGGAGGTCATCTTGGGAATAGGGTGTTTTAGGAATGATACTGTCATTAATGGAAACAGCTCCACCATTGGTTGTAATTAATTGCTTTATTGCTCTATGTACAATTAAATCAGGGTATCTTCTTATCGGTGAAGTGAAATGAGAATAAGCTTTATAGCCCAAAGCAAAATGTTCTGAAACCTCGGCTTGATAGATTGCTAAGCTTAAAGATTGAAGAATCTGTAAGTGCATTATTTTTTTATCTTTCCTATCTTCTACCATTTCTACTAGTTTAGATAATTGACCTACAGAATTTCCTTCATCAAGCTTTGCATTAATTCTTCTATTTCTAACAAAAGCTCTCAGATACTTAATTTTTAGGAGATCTGGTTTGGGATGGACTCTATATAAAGAAGGCATGTTGAATTTAAGGCATAGCTCAGCTGTCGCTATATTTGCTGCTAACATGAATTCTTCTATCATCATATGCGCCACTGTTCTAGGCGAGCTAATGAACTTTATAATTTTATTATTACTAAATTTAGGCACATAAAAAGGCACCTCCAATTCCAAAGCACCTCTATTTTTCTTATTTATCTTTAGTCTTTCATAGATTTCGAGGAGATTTTTAATTGATTTTGAGTAAATCTTATTTAATTTATTTTGTTCTATTTCATCTGTGAGTTTTTCGTAGGTCAGCCTTGCTTTAGAGTTTATTTGAGCTTCAAAAAAAGTAGAATCCTTTAGTATTCCATCTTTATCAATAATTGTTTTGCAAACCAAACAAAACCTATCTTCGTTAGGTCTTAGCGAACACAAATCGTTACTTATAATCTCAGGAAGCATAGGCACAACCCGCTGAGTGAAGTAAACGGATGTTCCTCTTTCTGCTGCTTCTTGATCGATTACACTTCCTTGCTTAACAAACCTAGCTACGTCAGCTATTGCAACATACAAAATATAGTTACCTTCTCCGTCTTTTTCTCCCAATACAGCATCATCAAAGTCTTTTGCACTCTTTCCGTCTATGGTTACGAATGTTTTATCTCTTAAATCTTCATAATGACCATTACCTTCCTCAAGGAGCTTTAATTTATTGGCTTCATTAATTACTGATTTAGACCAATCAGTTTTAATTTTATGATTG
>MDSV01195360.1_pt1 | contig 13400 bp, 6 predicted proteins | sample 810851 | NCBI WGS metagenome assembly MDSV01 (sample SAMN05326640, study PRJNA326480) | marine metagenome | isolation source: seawater | place: Atlantic Ocean: North East | collected 2012 | reverse complement strand
CGCGCGCCGCCGGCGCGGGCGGCGGCGCGCCCGCTCGAGGGCCCTTCGCCGGAGCCTCCGCCTTTTCTTTCGGGGCGATACACACGAACCTCTCCCCGTCGGCGCGCCACTTGTCGTAGACTCGGCGCGAGCGACTCGCTTCGTCGTGCGCCTCGAAAACCGCCATCGCCTCCTCCCAGGTTCGGACCGCGGAGTCCGCCTGCTCCGTCCCAGCCGTCGGCGCGATGTCCGACCCACCTCCGCGGCCGCCGTCGGTTCCCGCCTCCTGCTCCTCCGCGTCGTCGTCGTCGTCGTCGTCGGGGTTGGCGTGTTTCCTCGTGACCTCCCCCGCCCCAGCCTGGACGCGGCCCACCGTGACGCAGCAGTGCCTCCAGCACACCTCCGCCTCGGGCGGCTCGCGGGGCACGGGGAGGCCGACGCGCACTTTCAGCACGGCGTGCCCGAGCGTTTCGTACGCCTCGCGGTACGAAGTGATCATCTCGGAGACGCTCGTGTATCGCATGGGGCGGTGCGCCAACGACGCGCGGCGGCTGATGCCTAACGCGCCGTATCCCGGATCCGAATGCTTCGGATCCGACGCTCCGTCGTCGCGGGAACCTCGCCTTCGCCGGATGAGCAGCACGATGTGCCTGTGGCACCGCCGCCGCGAGTGACCGGCACCGTCTGTGAAGGCCACGGCGGTTTTGAACGCCATCGGTATGCGGTCGACGTCGCGCCAGTCGCGCGTTAAACGAAGCGCCAAAAACACCGCCTCGACGCACTTGATCGGCAACGCGTCCCTCTCGATGCACCGCGCCGTCTCGAGGATGCGCCCGACGGGGCGTCGCTTGTCGACGCTGAAAAACGTCGACGGCTGCGCGACGTGGTTGTACGTCAGCGCGTCGATGAACGCCTGCGCGGCGCGCATTCGTTTCGGCAACGGCAGCCGATCGAAGTCGGGGGGCAGCTCGGGTTTGGAGGGCGCGCGCAAACCGAGGGACTCGAGCTCGGAAGATGTGACCCGGAGCCGCGACGCGTCGAACGCGTTTCCCAGAAACCCGTCATTCACCGCCTCCTTGACCAACGACTCCGCGCGCCGCGCCTGCGCCGACGTCAGCGGCGTCCCGCCGTCCACCAGGCGCCGCAGGCCCAAAAGCTCCTGCACCGAAGCGGGAGCGTGCCGCGAAGGCGACGCGGGGGGGGGGTTCGAGGCGCGGGAAGGAGATGCGGGCGCGGGGGACCGCGCGCTCGCCGCTTCCGAGGCGAGGACGAGTCTCGCCGCGGCATCGTCGACGCGAGCCGTTTCCGGTCCCGGCGCCGAGTCGGGTGGCGCCTTCGCGGCGGTCTCTCCACGCGCGGGAGACGCACGCATGGCGTTGTCGGGAACCGCGACCGCCTCAACGGCCGCGCCCATGCCCCAACCCGTGGACGGGCGGGTCGGTGTGCGCGCCCGTCACGAAAGTGGTCGCGCGCGTGTCATCAGTCGAGCGACCCCGAGTTGAAAGAAAAAGTAAATCCGGGACGTCGGCGTGTTGTGCGGGTCGGAGAAACTTCTGCGACAGAGTGACACGCATCGGAAACACACGAGAGATACGCTCTCACCTCCTCGCGTCGACGTACATCGCCCTCGTCCAGTGCTCGACGTCCTCCGGCGCGGACGGCGGCGGCGGGAGCATCGCCGGCGCGGCGGCGCTTTTTTTCGCCGACTGAACCCCCGCGCGGCGCGAGCGTTCGGCGGCGCGCTCCGGATGCTCCACGAGGTCCCAGCCGTCCGCGGCGAGGTCCGCGACGGTCGCGTCTCCGAACGCGCTCGTTTCGAGAAACCGCGCGTCCGCGCAGTCGCGAGACAGACCGCGCGTACGCGTGATGCGTCGCTTCGCGCCGCCCGACCCGAACCCACCGAATGCGGAGGTCATGAGCGACTGTTTGCCCGCGCGCGTTTTTTGTTCCGCCCGTCGCCGCGGCGTTTCCGGCGTTTCCTCTTCCGCGACCGGCGCGAGCGGAACGGACGCGGCGGCGGGACCGTCGTCGTCGTCGTCGTCGTCGAGACGCTCATCGTCGTCGTCGAAGAAGGGATTCGAACGCGCGCGCGCGCCGCCGAGCTTCGCCGTCTCGTACGCGTGACTTTTTAGTCTGGTTTCGTCCTCCGCGGCTTCCCGACGGTTTCGGCGCTTGGCGTCGCGCGCGTCGCGCGCGCGCCGCGACGCCTCCGTGACCAGGAACGCCAGGGACGCGAAAGGCCCCCACTTCTCCGGAGCCCTGACGTCGCCCAGCACGTGCTCCAGCTCGACGCACGTCGCGCCCGCGTGCCGGTGCAGCGTCGCCACCGCGCGGTGCAGCTCGGCTCTGTGCCTGGCGAGCACGCCCGGGTCGCCCGGGTCGCGAAGCGCGGAGGCGGCGCCGGCGTCGCGCGTCCCGCCGTTTTTAAGCGCGCCCTGGGCGACGTTCGCCGCGAGCGCCGCCGCCGCCGCCGCCGCGCCCGTCGCCGTGGCCCCGGCGACCGCCCCCAGAACGTGAACGCCGCGCGCGCCGAGCGAGACGCCGTCTCTCTCCGCGTCCGCGCGGCGCCGCGCGCTCGCGTCTCTCGGGCCGCCGCCGTTCGCCTCGACGACGTCGCGGGGAAGAAACAAGGGCAGCTTTTCGTGTCCCGCGTCATCACTCAAACTTGGCGCCTCTTCGAAGTACGACGCGGGGACCCAGACGCGCGCCCGGGAGGAGCCGGCGCCGTCGCCGCGCGCCAGGCGCGGGGCGCCGAGCGCGCGCGACGCCGTCTCCGCGAAGAGCAGGAGCGCGCCGAGCCCGGCGCTCAGCTCCTCCGCGCGGAACTCGGCGACGTCGCCCGGGTCGGGCGCGCGGAACCCGCACACGCGCACCGCCGTCGGAACCGTCGGCTCCCGAGCCTCCTCCGGGACGAACGGCGCGCGGGATAAAGATTTTTCCCGCGCGCGTTCCGCGCTCTCGCGCGGGCCCGACGCTTGGCTCCGCGACGCGCGCCGAGCGCGCGCCGCGCGCCCCGCGAACGTCTTCCCTCCGTTTCGCGTCGCGCGGAGAAACGCTCCGCGCAAAAGCGTCTCCGGGTCGGGGCGCTCCGCCGCGACGGGCACGAGCGCCTCGAGGTCCGCCAGCGCGAAACACGCCTCTCTCGCGAAGGCGTCCTCAGCCGCCTTCGCGCGCAACGCGAGCGCGCGGCGGCGCTCCGGGAATGAAAAATCTCCGGCGACCGAGAAGAGCTCCGCGCGGCGACGTTTGAGGCGCAGCGCCGCCTCGCGCAGCGCCGCGGCGCGCGCCGCGTTCGCCGCGGCGCGGCGGGCCGCGTCGTCGCGAGCGACCGCGACGCGCGCTCGGAGCTCGGCGAGTCGCGACCGTCGCGCGTCCGCGCGCGCGCGCCTCCGTTCGACGTCGCGCGCGACGTCGCCGGGGGGCGTGTTTTCTTTCGTTCCCGCCCCCTCGCTTCGTCTCAGCGCACTCGCCAGGTCCGCGCGCGCGCGCTCGTGCGCGCCGCGGAGCCGCTCGAGCGTCCACCGCCGCGCGCGGAGCGCGGTCGCGGTGCACGGCGCGCACACCAGCGGGCGGTCGGGGCTCTGCGGGTGCGGTGAAGGCGCGCGGGAATCGCGGCGCGTTTGAAGGATTGAAAACGTGCAGGGTGGACAGGGTTGACGACGCGATTTTTTTTTGGTTCCGCCGCGAAAGAAGAGAGCGCGTTTCGGATCGAGGGACGCGCGGTCAGCGACGGCGGGGGGGTTACGGCGGCGAGCGGCGACGACGGTCTCGGCGGTTCCGGGCGCGTCGGTGCGTGCGCGGTCATGGAGCCACGACCGGATCTGCGAGGCTCGTCGGGGCTCGTCGGCTAGTCGCGCCACCCAGGGAACGTCCCGAAGGAACGGACACGTCCGCCACCTCGTTTTTTTCCCGGGAAAATGCACCCGCGTTTTGAACGTCCACGGAGTCGGAGGGGCGCGGAGACAGACCTGGCAGCATGGACACGTCGCGTGGCCGCGAGGGCTCGCCGCCGCACTCGACATGACACCCCTTCGCGAATGCTCGGCTCGGGCGCGGGGGCTTCGCCGTGGGCGCCCCCCGCGGCGCCGCGTGGAGTGCGTAGCGCTATCCGAATCCGCGCGAACGAGCCCGGCGAGAATCTCGCGCGGAGATTCACTTTTGGTTTTTCGAAGTGTGACGTCTGTTGTCCAAACGTCGGAGTCTTTACTCGCGCGTCTCTCGACGCGTTCGTCGCGTCTCTCGCGGCTCGCCACCTCAAGTGGCCTTCTTGGCTCCCGTCTACTTCCCCCCCGGGATCCCCGGGTCGTTGAAGTACGCCGCCTGCCCGGCGCCGATCGCGCGGCCCCTGTTCCCGTAGAAGTTGGCGGCCATCACCTGGTTTACTGCCATGTTCCGCCCGCGGCAAAAGCCCGCGCCGCGGCCGATCCCGCCGGCGCGGCCGAACCGGCCGACGCCGCCGATGCCGGCGCGCATGCCCGCGCCGCGCACGCCGCCGATGCCTCCGCCGAGACGCAGCAACGAGCGGAGCAGCTTGCGGCCAACGCCGTCCGCGGGGAGAGGCAAAGAGTCAGAGGAGGGAGACGGCGTCGGCGCGTCCGCCTCGAGCTCGGAGACGCTCGGCTCCGGGGCTCGCGCGAGGAGCGCCGCCTCCAGCGCGTCGACGTCGCCGGCGTCGTCGACGTCCATCAGAGCCTCGAACGTCTCGGCGTCGACCACGTGCAGATGGAGCGTGGGGACCTCGTACGCGCTTTTGTCAGAAACATACGCTCGCTCGACCGAGTCCAGCACCTCGGACGCGTGCGCGAGCAGCTCGCCGTGCTCGGTGCTCGGGTGCGACAAAGCCAACGCCTCGCAAAACGGGCCCGTCGCGGGGTCCGCCGCGTCGTCCGCGCCGCACGGGTGCGTCGAAGGCGCGTCGACGTGTGGATCGGACCCAGAACACGCGCTCGGCCTCGTGTGGCCGCAGACGAGAACGGCGTACGTCTCGTCGGGGTCCAGGTCGTGCGTCATCTGGAGAAAGCTCAGCTTGAAGCCGTTCTCGGGCGTCGGGAACTTCACCAGCGCCAGGCTCTGGTTCACCTCCGCGACGTCGGTCGCGACGAGACGGGAGAAGTGCGTGTCCGTCTCGGTCATGTTCATCTCCCGCATCACGCTCTCGATCTCGCGCCCGAGCCCGTCGGGCAAAGCGGCGAGCGCCTCGGAGATCAGGTGCCCGGTGGCGCTCGGGACCGCGGACGCGCGGCGAACGGCGCTCGAGAGCAGGCAAAAAAAAAGAGACAGGACGCAGGCGAGGCGAAGGGGTGAACGGGAGAGAGGCGTCATGGTGACGCGCGCGTGGAGGAAGTCGCGGAGGCGGAGGTGGAGCGTGGAGGGGGCGAAGAAAAGCTTTCGCGCGCACCCCGGGTGTGGTCGCGACGACGTCTCGACCCTCGACGGATCCTCCAGGCGCGTGTTTCGAGACGTCCGAGAGCCGAGACTCGTTTCGTATCACGCGAACCGCCACTCTCGGAGGGATCGATTTTTTCCGGGCTCCTTGGCTATGGAGTGCCAGTCTACAAGGCGTGCAAAAGTCTTCTAAATTGAGCACTCGAACCTCCCGCGCTGCTCGCTGCTTCGCTTTTGCGTGCGGCGGCGGCATTCGTGCCGCCACTGTCCGTCCGCGCACGCGGCTGTCGCGCCGGGGTCTCCGCGCGTTCACCGAGCTCGATGGGCAAGAAAGCCAAAGGAAAACACCGCCTGGGTGCGTGTTCCCTCCCTTCATCTCCGGACCGCCCCCCGCCCCTCGCGCCGGCGCCGCTTCCTCGGAACCGCCGCCGCCGGCGCCGACTCGAGGACGCGAAAGCGCCGATGACGCGCGCGACGACGAGCGAACAGCCTCCGACGCGTTCGTCGGAAGCGCGGCCGCGTCCCGCGACGTCACGTCGCGGCGCCTATCACGCGCGCGTCTCCGAGGCTGCCTCGACCCCTCGACGCGAGCGCCTTCTCCCGGCGCGCCGCGGCTCCGCTCGCCACCCCGACGCTCACCCACCGCCACTCTCGTTTCCTCTCTCCTTTCGATCGCGCAGACAAGTTCTACTACCTGGCGAAGGAGCAGGGCTACCGCTCGCGCGCTTCGTTCAAGCTCGTGCAGCTGAACCGCAAGTATGACTTCTTCAGCGGCGCGCGCGCGTGCATGGACCTATGCGCGGCGCCGGGCGGCTGGCTGCAGGTGGCGGCCAAGTACATGCCGATGAGCTCGCTCATCGTGGGCGTCGACTTGGCGCCCATCAAGCCGATCCGGGGCTGCACCACCTTCGTGGACGACATCACCACGCAGAGCTGCCGCGCGCAGCTCAAGCGGTGCACGCCCGAGGGCGTGCAGTACGACGTCGTGATCCACGACGGCGCGCCGAACGTCGGCGGGAACTTCGCGGCTGAGAGTTACACGCAAGCCGCGCTGACGTTGGACTCGCTGCGGCTGGCGACGGAGTTCCTGAAAGAAGGAGGGTGGTTCGTCACCAAGGTGTTCCGCTCGACGGAGTACCACGCGCTGCTGTACTCCATGCAGCAGCTGTTCAGCAAGGTGGAGTCCACCAAGCCCGTGGCGTCCCGAGGCACCTCCGCGGAGATCTACGTGGTGTGCCAGGGCTTCCTCGCGCCCAGAAAGGTGGACCCGCGGCTGCTGGATCCGAGGCACCTCTTCGCGGAGTACGAGGGGCCCAAGCAAGCCGTCGACGTGCTGTCGCACGCCAAACGCCCGCGGAACAGGAGCGGGTACGAGGACGGCGTCTCCGCGCTGTACAAGGAGTGTCCCGCGGAGACCTTCATCCTGTGCGACAAGCCCGCGGAGCTGCTCGGGCAGTATCACACGTTCCTGCTGGACGCGTCGGTGCGTTTCCCAAAACTCTCGAGATGAAACGTTTTTCGGTTCTTTTTCAGTTCGCGCGCGCTCGAAGCCGATGACGATCAACCTTTTCACAGTTTGTCCGACGCGAGTCGCGTGAAGAAACCTTTTGCTAGCTTTAACGAGGCTTCGAGCGCGCCGAACGCGACGCCGAACGCGACGCGCCGACCGAACGCGCGTACGCCGCGCGGCGCGTTTTGACCTCCTCGCGCGCCGTCTCGCCAAACGCAGAACAAGAAGGGCGCGGTCCCCCCTAAGGACGGTTTCATGGACCTGGACGTCCACCCTTCCACGACGCCCGAGATTCGCTCGCTGTGCGCGGATCTGGGCGTGCTCGGCCGCGTGGACTTCAAGAATCTGCTCAAGTGGCGCCTGGCGGTGCGCAAGTCGCGCGGGCTCGACGGCAAGCGCAAGGCGGCGCTCCGCGGAGGCGTCGCCGCGCCGGAGGACGACGTCGACGACGACGACGACGAGACGCGGGGCGAGAAGGGCGCGGATCTGTCCGACTCGGACGAGAAGATCCTGGAGGAGATGGCGACGTTGCAGCAGGGCGTGGACGCGCGCGCGCGCCGCGACAAGAAGAAGAAGGCCAAGGCGCGCGCCAAGGAACGCATGCGCACGGCGCTCGGGTTGGTTGGTCAGGACGAGGAGGGCGCGACGGGCGCTTCTGAAATGGACCTGTTTTCCCTGGCGCGGATCAAGAGCAAAGGCGGTTTGAGCGCGGTACAGGCCGCGGCCGCGCCCGGCGTCGACGCCTCGCGGGACTCGGACGATGACCTCGGGGACGCCGAACGTAGAGCGGGCGCGCGCGGGCGGTACGACGACTCGTCCGAGGAGGAGGCCGAGGAGATGGACGGGCGCGCCAACGACGCGCGGCTCGAGGCCGAGTTGGACGCGATGTGGCGCGAGTACAAGGCTCGCCACACCAAGAAGGGCGTGCGGTTCGCGGAGAAGAGCGGCGGCAGGGACGCGAGGGTCACCATCGGCGCCGGCGAGATTGGCTCGGACGACGACGACGACGACGATCAGGCGGGCGCGGCGATGCGCCGGGCCGGGCAGAGGGCGCTGGCGCAGGCGATGCAGGACGCGGCACCCGGGAACCCGCTTCTGTTCGACCCGGACGCGCGTGGCTCCGACGCGAAAGCGCGCGCGCCGGGCCCCGCGGCGGCGACTGACTGGTTCGCGAACGGCCTGTTCGACCGAGCCACGCCCTCGGTCGGGAGCGTGACGCAGGCCAAGAGCGAGGCCAAGGCGGAGCTCCGCAAGGCGAGGGAGGCTCAGGCGCGAGCCGAGACCGCGGAGAGCGACGACTCGGACGAGTCGGACGACGAAGAGGATGGGTTCGACGAGGATGACGCGTACTTCGACGACGCCGCGAACGCGCGAATGTCGAGAGAGGGCGGAAACGTCGGCGCCGACATCGCGGGCGACGCGGATTCGGACGAGGAGGATTACGACGCGCTTCGCGTCGCGTCGGCGGCGAAGCGGCGGAAAGAGGAGGTGAAGGAGGAGAAGGCGCGGGCGCGCGAGGAGGCGAAAGCCGCTTCGCTGAAGAAGCAGAAGAAGACCGCGTCTGCGACACCCGGGTCTTCTAAGAAGGCTTCGCGAGGGTACGACGACACGTACGACGACGACACGGACTCGTCCGAGGACGACGGCGGCGCCGGCTTGAGCGGCGCCGACCCGGCGGGCGCTTCCGCGCGACGCGCGCGGGCGGGGCGGGACAACGCCGGGTTTTTGGAGGCACCCGCGGAGCCGGAGGCGCGCTCGGACTCTTCCGGTTCGGACACGGACTCAGACGACCCGGACGACATCAGCGACGGGGAGAAGGCGGAGATCCTCGCCATCGGCAAGAACATGATCAGGAAGAAGGACAGGGTACGTACTTTTTGCGCTCGCGGTTCCCCCGGTGTTTTTTTTCTTTTTCAAGTTTCTGCGCAGTTCGGCGTTTTCCCGAGCGTCGCCCGCGCTCCGCGCGCCGGTGAGGACGATTTATCTCTCAAGAATAATCGGCATCGTCTGAATCTCGACGGACGTTCCCCGGAATGTCCCGGAACGTGAGCGCGAACCAAGAACCGAGGCGCGCGGAGCACTTTGCGGCGCGCGAGCGCGAATCGATTTTCGAATTCGACCTACGGGCGTCGAGCGCGTGGGTCCCGCGACTTTTTTCGCGCGAACTCCGCGTCGCGGTTTTCCCGCGACGAGACCGGAGACGATGGTTCGTTTCGCTTTTTACTCGCGCGGGATTCGACTCACCCCTTTCCGTCTTCCCCCGCCGCGTGCGCGCGAAATCCAAATGCTGTCACGTCGCAGGACCGCATCGTGGACGACGCGTACAACAAGTACGCGCGCGACGACGACGAGGATTTGCCCGAGTGGTTCCTTGAGGATGAGCGCAAGTTCATGCGGCCGCCCCCGGTGTACGACGAGAAGGACCTCGCCGAGGCGAACGAGCGGCTCGCCGCCGTGGACACGCGGTCCATCAAGAAGGTTGCGGAGGCGAAGTTCCGGAAGAAGAAGCGCGCGGAGGCGAAGATGTCGCAGGCGCGCAAGCGCGCGTCCACCATCATGGAGCAGGACGACGTGCCGGACGTCTCGAAGGTGCGCGAGATTGAGAAGATTTACGCCAAGGCCAAGACGGCGGCGCGCGGGAAGCGCCGGGAGATCAAGCACGTGGTGGCGCGCAAGTTCCACAAGGGCAACGCCGGCGGCCCCTCGGTGGACAAGCGCATGCTTTCCGACGCCAGAGGGCAGAAGCGGGCGCTCAAGGCGAAGGGAGGCGTGCGCAAGGGCGGGCGCGGCGGCGGGCGCGGGGGCGGGCGCGGCGGCGGGAACAAGGGCGGCGGCGGCGGACGCGGACGCAAGGGTTTCTCGTAGGACGACTTTTTTGACGCGGGCGCGCCTACGGGTTAAAGTCGTGTCGTCAAACGCGTCGTGTCGTCGTTCGCTTTTTCGACTCGTCGCGCTCTTGTTCTCTTCGCCTTCTTCTTTCCTCCAGCTCGGCTCGCGCCGAGGCGTACCCGGGGAGCTTCGCGATCTCGGCGGCGACGACGGGCGAGGAAAGACCGAGGAACTGCGGTCCCGAGACGGAGCTTCTGACGCGCGTCCGCGCGGCTTCGTTCACCGCGCGAATCACTTTTTGCCACGCGTCCGTCGGGGACTTTCCGACGAACGTCGCGGGACGCTTCACGCTCGGATCGCACTCGCGGACGACCACCGAGACGGCGTGTTCCGCGCCTTCGGCGAGTCGGTCGTCTCCGTTGTCACCGTCGCCGTTCCCGTCGGCGCCGCCGGGCTCGACCGCGCTCTCGTACCAGACCCGCGTCGTCGGGTCGGAGACGCTCGCGTACTTCCGACGCGACGCGAACCCGATCGGGAGCAGGTACGCCGACGCGGACGAGAAGCGCGGCGACCTTTTTGTATCGATCGTCCCCACGCGCATGACCACCACCGACCCGACGGTGAACGGCGTGGGTCGCGGCGGCGAGCGCGCCGCCGCCTCCGCGTCCGCCATCGCCATGGACGCCGCCGTCGTGGCGCTCTCGTTGGCGCGAGGCGCGCGGAAGCCGTTGACCGGCGTGCGTATGCCCGCGAGCGCGCGGTCGGCGGGTGCGACACCGACACTTCCGACCGCAGGCGGCGAGCGTTTTTCGTTTCGTTTTTGACGCCTCGGAACGCCGCCCGCGCGATGCTCGCGAATCTTCGGCGCCGCGGCCAGCCGCATCCGCGGGCGGGTCGACGCGTCGGGCGAAAAAGAGCCTCCTCCTCTCTGCGTCGAGCGCGGAGAAGAAGTCAGTCTCGCGTCGTCCGTTTCGTCGTTATCCTCGTCGTCCTCGTCCGCGTCGTCGTCCGCGTCGTCCGCGTCGTCCGCGTCGTCCGCGTCGTCCGCGTCGTCCTCGTCGTCCTCGTCGTCCCCGTCGTCCTCGTCACTTTCGTCCCCGAGGCGCCGTCTTCGCTGAGACGAAAGCCACGGGTCCTCCTCCTCGGTCGAGCGCCGCGCGCGTTTCTTCGCGGAGGCGCGAAGCGCGGCGCGGGCCCGGGCGCCGCGCCGCAGGCCCCGGAGGCGGGTCAAGCGCCGCACCTCTTCGGGGGCCTCGGGGTCGACCGCCAGGCGCTCGAAGTCGTCGGGGATCTCGAAGGCCTCGGGCGGGCGTGGAGGCGGCCGCGGAGGCGGCTCGCGGTACAGCCGCCCTCCCGGGAACAGGAACGACGGCGGGTACGGGTTGGCCGAGTTTTTTTTATTCTCGGCGGACGGCGTCCGCGCGGTCTCTTCGTCGGGAGGCCCGGGCTTTTCTCGCGAGGGCGCGTCGCCCGCGGAAGGACGAGGAAGGGCATCCTCCTCGAAGGTGGGGGGCGTCTTCGCGCGGCGTGGGGAGGGGCGCGCGGCGCCCCGCGGTCGCGGCGAGGGGGGCGAAGGCGCGTCGCCCGCGAAGCGGTCGCGCGTCTCTTCCCCGTCGGGGGAGCTTCCCGCGGGAAAGACGTGCTCGCCCTTCTCCGGCGCGTATGCGCCGTGCTTTTCCGCGTCGGCAGAAGCCGCGTGCGGCTTGGAGCCTTCCCCGACCGCCGGCGCGGCCCTGAATTCGCCTCGACTCGTGTCGTCCATCGCCGTGCTGGCGGCGTGTCTGCGCCAAGAGGCATGCGCAGGCGTCGGGTCGGTCCACCCGAGGCAAAAGAAGGGTCGGCGTTTTTTTAAAGGTCTCAGTTGTCAGTGTTAATTTTTCGCTCTGGCGGCAGCTCAGAGCTAAACTGCTGAACCAACACTGGCGCGCGTTTGAACTTTGCGCGGGACCCGAGGCGTCCGCCCCTGCGCCGAGACACACGCCGCGCCGCGAGGCGCGCGAGACTTGGCGACGGCGAGCTCGCACGTCGAAGCGATCGTCCCCGGCGCGCCCTTCGGCGGGTGCGCGTAGGGGGTCGCGGGCGCGTGCGGGCGCGCGACTCGTGCGCAGATCTCGCCGTTCGCGGTGTGGGCACCTCGTCGGCGCGTCGCTCGCTTTTCACTCGCGCGCGGAGATCGATGCCCGCCCCGCTTCCCCCCTTGAACCGCGTCCCCGGCTCGGGCGCGGGCGCGAGCGACGACTACCACATCCTGGAACTCGTCGGCGAGGGCAGCTTCGGCAAGGTGTACAAGGCCCGGCGCAAGTTCACGGGCGCCATCACCGCGATGAAGTTCATCGCGAAACACGGCAAGACGGAGAAGGACATCAAGGCGCTTCGGCAGGAGATTGACATCTTACGCGGGCTGAAGCACCCGAACATCATCGCCATGGTGGACGCGTTCGAGACGAAAGCCGAGTTTTGCGTCGTCACGGAGTTCGCCCAAGGCGAGCTGTTCGAGATTTTGGAGGATGACCAGTGCCTGCCGGAAGAGGAGGTACGAGCCGTCGCCAAGCAGTTGGTCCGCGCGCTGCATTACCTGCACAGCAACCGCGTGATCCACCGGGACATGAAACCGCAGAACATCTTGATTGGCGCGCGACGCGTGGTTAAGCTGTGCGACTTCGGGTTCGCGCGCGCCATGTCCAGCGCCACGATGGTGCTCACGAGCATCAAAGGCACGCCTTTGTACATGGCCCCAGAGCTGGTGCAGGAACAGCCGTACAACCACACCGTCGACTTGTGGAGCCTCGGCGTGATCTTGTACGAGCTCTTCGTCGGCCAGCCTCCGTTTTACACCAACAGCATATACTCGCTGATCCAAAAGATCGTGCGCGACCCGTTACGGTGGCCGGAGAACATCTCACCGCCGTTCAAGAGCTTCTTGAAAGGCCTGCTCAACAAAAAACCCAGCGAAAGACTGACGTGGCCCGCGCTCGCCGACCACCCGTTCGTCCGGGAAGGACCGGACGCGATCGACGAAGCGCGCCTGGCGCGGCGCGCCGAGGCGCGCGGCGCGCGCGAAGCCGTCGCGCGGAGGCGGGACGAAGAAAAAGAGAAAACGGAACGCGAGCGCGAACGCGCCGCCGCGGACGACGCGTCACGACCGGGTGATGCCCGATCGGTCGGTCGCGCGCCGCCGCGTCCGAGTCCGCGCGCGTCGCCCTCGGCGAACCCGCGCGCGGCGGCGGCGGCGGCGGCGCGCGCCGAGCGGAGCCGCTCGGAGAAGGCGGCGGAACAAAAAACGTCGCCGACGGCGCTCTCACCGCGCGCGCGCGACGCAGACTTTTCCGGCGGCGTCGGCGAAACGCACGTCCCACTCGGCGGCGCGGCGTCCACCGCGATCGCCGCCGTGGAGGTGCGCGCGCGCGGCGGTGCGGGCGCCGCCGCCGCGCGCGCCGACCCCGACGCGGCGGCGGATCTTCTGGAGGCGATCGGCGCGGCGGCGGCGGCCTTCCCCGCCTCGGGCGGCGGCGCGCGCCGCGCGGAGCACCTCCGACCGGTTTTCCGGGACGCGGCGGCGGCTCTGCGCGCGGTCCGCGCGATGGCGCGCGCCGAGGGCGACGGCGCGGACGCGTTCGGGGACGGGACGATGGCGAAGGCGACGCTGGCGTGCGTCCGCGAGACGCTGGCGTTTCTGCGACGCGAGCGGCGGACGCGG
>MDSV01232323.1_pt1 | contig 13401 bp, 13 predicted proteins | sample 810851 | NCBI WGS metagenome assembly MDSV01 (sample SAMN05326640, study PRJNA326480) | marine metagenome | isolation source: seawater | place: Atlantic Ocean: North East | collected 2012 | reverse complement strand
TTAGTTAATAATGCAGGAAATAATATTCCAGAACATTTTACAAAAGTAAAAACTAAAAATATGGAATATCTAGTTAAGATTAATACAATAGCAACTTTTAATCTTGCTCAATTATGTGCTCTTAAAATGATTAAATCAAAAAATAGAAAAAAAATTGGTGGTGCAATTGTAAATATGTCATCTCAAATGGGTCATGTAGGTGGTCCAATAAGAAGTGTCTATAATATGAACAAATGGGGTTTAGAAGGATTGACTAAAGGAATGTCTATAGATTTAGCTAAGTACAACATAAGAGTAAACACTGTCTGTCCTACTTTTGTTGTTACGCCTATGACTAAAAAGTTTTTAAAAAATAAAAAATTCAAAAGAGAAACTCTAAATAATATTCCTCTTGGAAGGTTTGCAGAATTATCTGAAATAGCTTCGTCAGTGGTCTTTTTAACATCAGATGCTGCTTCTATGATAACAGGAACTTCATTACTGGTTGATGGTGGATGGACTGCAAAATAATATCTAGATTATTTTTACTAATAATCCTTCTTACTTCAACTCAATTAAAAGCAATTGAGTTTAAAGGAAAATTTATACAAGGTCATTTTATACTAGGAAAAACTGATCCCAATGCAAAAATATTAGTTGGAAAAAAAGAAGTAAAAGTTTCAAAGGATGGTTTCTTTGTTTTTGGTATTGATAGAGATAGAAAATATGATTTAACTTTTACTAAAATTATTAATGGAAAAAAGTCAATTACAACAAAAAAAGTTTTAAAAAGAAAATATAATATTCAAAGAATTGATGGGCTAGCCGAAAACAAAGTAACACCTCCTGAATCAGTTTATAAAAGAATCAAAAAAGAGAACAATGCAATTGGTGAAGCAAGAGCAATTAACTCTGATTTACAGTTCTTTAAAAAAAAATTTATTATGCCTGTAAAAGGAATAATTAGCGGTGTCTATGGTAGCCAAAGAATTTTAAATGGTAAACCAAGATGGCCACACTACGGCATAGATATAGCTGTGAAAAAAGGAACAATGATTAAATCTTCTGGATCAGGCGTGGTTACAATGGCTGAAGATGATTTATATTATACTGGGGGAACGATCATTATGGATCATGGTCATGGTATATCAACAATCTATTCCCATCTAGAAACAATTTTAGTTTCAATAGGTGATAAAATTAATAAAGGAGATGTGATTGGAACAGTTGGTTCAACTGGTAGATCAACAGGACCACATTTAGATTTTAGGATAAATTGGTTTCAGACTAGACTCGATCCAATGTCCGTATTAAAATAAAAAAATGAAAACTCTAATTGAAAAAACTTCAGATAAGCTTGTTAAGGCATTTCTTAACAATAAGATTATAGAACCAATCCCATCTAAATTTACAAAAAAAATAAAAGAGGCTCAAAAGTTAAGAAAATTATGTGAAAGTAAAATAAAAGAACCAATAATTGGTTTTAAGGCTGCGGGTACTGGGATTCCACTAATTAAAAAATTAAAAGAAAAAGAACCCTTTTATGCCTCTGTATATAAAAGAAACTTTTTAAAAAATGGAAGAAAAGTAAAAATTAATAAATCAACCTTAGGTATAGAGCTAGAAGTCTGTTATTTGATCAAAAAAAATTTCTTTTTATCTAAAAGATTAATTACAATAAAAAATATTTCAAAATTTATTTCCCATATGGCACCTTGTATTGAAATAGTAGGTTATAGACAAAGAAAAAGAGGTGTTACATCCTTTGGTGATTTATGTAGTGATTTCGGGGCAAATGTAAAATTTGTGATAGGTCAAAAGAAAAAGTATAAAAAAATTAATATTGGTAATTTAAAAACAATTATTACAAATAAAAAATTAAAAAAAAGTGTATCTGGTAATACTAGTGCTGTTTACATCAATCCTTTAAACTCACTAAAATTTGTTCTTAATAAATTAAAAAAAGATAAAATTAATCTTAATAAAGATTTTTATGTTTTTACTGGCTCAACTGTAGGAATAGTTCCTCTAGAAAGTAAAGGACTATACAAAGGGACTATTAATAAAATTGGATCAGTAAAAACTATTATAAATTAAATTAATAAAGTTTTTTTGTAATAGAAATTATTGCTCTAAATAAAAAGAAAAGATAAAGTTTTCTAGTCACAAAACCTAGCTTAAAAAAATTTTGAGTAATTAATATTTTTTTTAAATCATATTTTTTATTATCATTCAAAAACCAGCTTTTAGTCATCATAATATAAATACAGATTAACTCATAAACCATAGAAGATTTATAGAGTTTGTTAATTATTAATAGATTAAATTTTTTATAAAAATGCATGTTTTTAGTTTGAGGAAAATGTGTGTGAACAAATTTAATATCTCTTCCGTCAAATAATATATTGTCTTTAGCTGAGGTGATTTTATGCTTAATATCAATATCATTTTTTGGATGTAAAATTCTTACCCAAGTAAAATTATAATTAGCAGGAAAATGGAAAACATTTGATTTATAAATCTTTGCTATTTTATCCATACATTCTTGGTCAACATATTTTGAATTTTTTATTTCTTTTTTCCATATTTTAGTAAATTGTTTCTCTTTAGTCCAAACACATCCTGTATTAAAATATCCAAAAGTTTTAGTTGTAACATTATTTGTAAAATGTGGTGATAGGCCTAATTTTTTTTTTTTATTAACACCTTTTATTCTATTTAGAACCAAAATATCTGTATCCAAAAACATTGTGTCTTTTTCATTTGCAAGAGCAAAATTAATAGCATTCGTTTTGTAACTTAAAAACTCTTTTTGAAAGTTAGACTGTTTAATTCTCATATATTTTTGATTATGATATTTATCTAATAACGTTTTCCAATATAACTTAATATTAATATTAGATAAAAAACTATTTATATATTTTTTTGTTTTAGAATCTGAAATACAAAAAACTTTTGCTCCTGGGTGATGAATAGATATTGAAACTAATAAACCTATCATTTCTTTATGAACAGGATAACTTCCTAGGGTACAAAAAGATGAAGGTTCTTGATTTGACATACTTATTAATTTAAATGTTTAGTAAAAAAAAACAAATATATAATTTATAATAATTATAATGAATAATAAATTTTGGTATTTTGAAAAAAAAATTAAGAAAAAACGTTCCCTAATTGATAAAATTTTAAAGAAAAAAGAAAAATGGATTCCACACGATCAAGAACATTTAAATTATGTTTTAGAAGACACTTTTTTAGAACGTAGAAACTTATTAATTGCAAAAAATTTAAATATTTTTTTTAAACAATTTAATTTCAACACTGATGATAAGACAATTCTTGAATATGTTAAAAGTTATGATCTTTTATTTAAGAATAATACAATTAAAAATAACGATGGAGGCATAGGTTATAATAAAGGATTATATTTATTTTGTTTCTCAAAAATTATTGAACCAAATCTCATTTTAGAATCAGGAGTATGGAAAGGAAATTCAACTTACATATTAGAAAAATCTCTTATAAAAAATAGTCAACTTACATGTTTTGATTTAGACTACTCCACTCTAATCTATAAATCTCAAAATGCAAAATACATATGTCAAGATATAGAGGATCATTTTAAAAATGAAGAATTAACTTCTTATAAAAAAATTTTAGTTTTTTTTGACGATCATTGTCCTCATTTACAACGTCTTTCTTTTTCAATTAAGAATAATATTAATTATATTGTATTTGATGATGATTATTCTCACTTAACCATTCATTCACATGGATTTCCACCAATACCAACTATTTCAATGATAATTAATGAATATAATTTGCCTAACAAATTTTCATGGAAAAGTTTTGCAAGAACAGGTTTTGCTGATTTTGATATTGGAAATTTAAAGGAAGTAGTATCGAATGATTATTTTTATTTCACTGCACCAGATTTATTTGAGCTAACTGGGTATTTAAATCAAAGTCCAATATCTTTTTTAGTTAAAAAGTTTAATTTATAATAAATTATGGGTTTACATTTTTCAAAAGAAGAATTTAAAAAAAGAAAGATTGATGTTTTAAATTCAATGAAAAACAATAAATTGGATGCTATTTTAATGTTTAGACAAGAGTCGATGTATTGGTTGTCTGGATATGACACTTTTGGTTATGTTTTTTTCCAAACATTGATTTTAGATCACAAAGGCAACTTGATTCTTTTAACAAGAGCTCCAGATTTGAGGCAGGCTCAAAATACTTCAAATATTAATGATATAAGAATTTGGGTAGACGAGGACAATTCTAATCCAACCTTAAATTTAAAAAAAATTTTAATTGAGCTTGATCTAAAAGGAAAAAAAATTGGTATTGAATATGAAGCTTACGGAATGACTGGCCGTAACGCCTTAAGGCTAAATAAATCTTTAGAAAATTTTTGTGATATTGAAGATCAATCAGAATTAATTACAAAACACAGGGTTGTTAAATCTAATGAGGAAATAGTTTATGTAAAGAAAGCTGCTCAATTAGCAGATAAGGCTTTAGATCAAGCATGGAAATTTACTAAGGCTGGGGCAAGCGAAGCAAAAATCTTAGCTGAAATGCAGAAGGTTGTCTTAGAAGGTGGAGGAGACTATCCAGCAAATGAATATATAATTGGATCAGGTCCTAATGCACTTCTTTGTAGATATCAGTCTGAAAAAAGAACTTTATCTAGTATAGATCAGCTAAGCGTTGAATGGGCAGGAACATTTAAACATTACCATTCAGCAATGTTTAGGACAATTCTTGTAGGTAGAGCTGCTACAAAACAATTAAAAATGCATGAAGCATGCGTTGAGGCATTAAACAAATGTGCAAAAACTTTAATTCCAGGTAAAACTGCTGGAGATATTTTTGATATACATGCAAAAACATTTGATCAACTTGGATATAAAAAAGCAAGAATGAATGCTTGTGGATATTCATTGGGATCTACTTTTTCACCAAATTGGATGGACTGGCCAATGCTCTACACGGGAAATCAATACCTAATAACACCGGGTAATGTTTTTTTTATGCATATGATTTTAATGGATTCAGAAAATAATCTTGCAATGAATCTTGGTGAAACCTATTTAGTAACCAATGATGGAAATGAACGATTAGGAAAACAAAAATTAGATTTGGTAACACTTTAAACTTTAGTCAACTAGTCAATTAATATTTTGTATATTAAAAAAGTTAATTCAAGAACTATTATAAACTCAATCATTTTTTAAAATTTATTTAATTGATCCAATCAACATTGAGCATAACCTCATTTCTTCTAAATGAAGGAATGGTAAAGGGACTATTATATGATGCTCTTATTGGTGATCCTGAAATTAAAATTTTATCATCTTGGAGATTTTTTTTTAAAATTTTTACATGCTTTATAAAATTTCTTTCAGTAAGTCTGCCAGAATATTGTATTACAGCAAAATATCCTTCGGAAACTATAGTAATTTCTATTTCAGGATTGTTTGGAATAGGAACAGAGTCTTTTGTAAATTTTGATGGTAAAAAGAATTGCATTAATTCTTTATTATCTTTTTTTATTTGTGTTACAGGAACAGTCATTTCAATTTTTGTACCATTATTATTTTCACCAGCTATATAATTAAATAATTTTCTAAAACTTTTATTATTATCTGTTTTAATTGTTTCTACCACTAAACGATCCAGATAATGTCTTATTTCATAAACTTCCGTCTTATGTACAACTCTATAAGGAGCTTCTTCATTTGCCATTGTAGTAGAATATGGAATAAAACTAGTTAGGTAAATTATATAAATAACAAATAATAATATTTTTTTCATAATAAATATTTATATATATATATTATTATTGAATTATTATTAACAAATAAACTAAAAGACACTCTATTGTAATTTATTGAGAATATAATAGTTATAATTTAAAATGAAATTTGACAAAAAAAAACTAATTAAGTCCTTAAAAGAACCAAAAATAAATTATATTTATAAAAATATAAAAAATTTAAAGAAACCAAAAATACTTGAATTTGGAGTAAGGGATGGAGTTTCAACTAATTTATTTCTAAGCGTATGTGAAAAAAATAATGGCAACCTAATATCAATTGATGTTGATAACTATGGTAAATTATTTAAAAATAAAAGATGGAAATTTTATAAAACAAGAGATGATAATTTTAATTTCATAAGAAAAAAAATTAATAAATTAGATGTAATTAATATTGATAGTTATCACGAACCAAATCATATTAAAAAAATTTTATTTTATTATTTTAAATTTTTAAAAAAAGATGGAATCATGTTAATTGATGATATTAGTTGGTTGCCATATGTGAAAAATAGCTATAGGCCAAACTCTTTTAATGAAATAACTAATAAAAGAACTTTTGATAAACTTTTAGAAATATATTTTAAGAATATTGATATAATAGATTTAGATTTTTCATTTGGAAATTCTGGAACAGCAAAAATTACCAAAAAAAAAGAAAAAAATCTTAAAGAACCAGAAAAGTTGATGAATAGTGTAAATGACTTAAGAAATATTTTAAAAAAAGTCTACATGAGAAAACCAATAAAATAATTTATATTTAAATGATATTATTTTGTTATTTTTTTTTAATTTTATTATCTATTTTTGGATATGGATATCTTGTAAAAGAAAATATATTAAAAATAAGAACAAATAACTTAGGTTATATTGGTTTAATTGGAATTTCATTTTTAATTCTATATTCTTATTTAAGTTCACTATTTATAGTTCATTCACAAATACATAATTCAATTTTTATTTTATTAGGCTTTTTTTTATCAATTTATTTTATCAATAAAAATAAAATTTATTTAAACAAAAACTTAATATTTTTATTAATAATTTTTATTGTTCTATTTGTCTTTATTTTAGTTGCAAAAAATCATGATGATTTTTTTTACTATCATTTTCAATATACTTTTTTATTAACCGAAGTTCAGCATCCTATTGGAATTGGTAGCTTCAATCATGGTTTCCGAACGCATTCTTCATTATTTTTTTTATCATCCCTATTTTTCCTTCCAAAGATTGGCTTTTATACATTTCATTTAGCACCTGTTTTTTTTATCGGGTTTGCGAATTATATATTATTAAAAAAAATATTTAATTTAGATATTTATAAAAATATCAGATTTATATCTTTTTTATCACTAGCCGCTTTTGTTTTTATTAATATTTTCTTTTATAGATTGGCAGAGCACGGAACTGATAGATCGGCTCAAATTCTTATATTTTTAATTGTAATAGAAATAATGATTATATTAAATAATTCAGATAATTATGAAAAAAATAAAAATAATATTAGTATTATATCAATTTTAATCTTCATTTGCGTATCCTTAAAAGCTTTTTATTTAATATATTTTCTTTTATTAATTCCAATAATTTTTTATATAAAGAATTTAAAAAAAATCTTAAATTTGATTTTTTCTAAATTAGGTTTGTTTTGTTCTTTGATAATTATATCTGTATTTCTAATAAATTTTTTAAACACAGGTTGTCTTTTATATCCTGCGAGTTTTACATGTTTTAATAACATGAGCTGGTCAATACCAATAGAAGAAGTTAATAGAATGAACATTCATTATGAAAATTGGGCTAAGGCTGGTTCTGGATCTAATTATTCAAATAATATGGATCAACAAGTCTATATATCAGATTTTAATTGGGTGCAAAATTGGATTGATAAATATTTTTTTAATAAAGTTTCAGATTTTTTGTTATCATTACTTTTAATTATTATAATTTTTACCACCCTATTCTATCGAAAAAAAGAATCAACACGAACCACAAAAAGAATTTATTATTTAATATATTTTTTGATATTAATTTATTTTGTAGAATGGTTTTTAAAACATCCTTCTTTAAGATATGGAGGTTATCATTTAATTGGATTGCTATTTTTAATTCCAATGTCACTTTTTGTCGAAAAGTATAATAAAAATGAAAAATCATTTATATTTAAAGCAAAAATTTTAATTGCAGTTACATTGATAATTTTTTTAGGAAGAAATATTTCAAGATTAATAAACGAAAATCATCAATATAACTATATGCCAATTTTAAATACTAATTTTATATTAAAAGATAGCCCATTTAGAATTAGTAATAAAATCAATCAACTTATTTTATTGCATGAAAATTGCAGTTATAAAACCAAAGTTTGTGAAAATGAGGAATACAAAATCAAAAAAAAGTTTAATCAATACATATTTTTATCTAAATAAAAAAAATGATTAAAAAAAAACTAATATTATTTATGCCATCAATTGAAGGTGGTGGAGTTGAGAAAAATTTATATATTATTTCAAATTTTCTATCTTATAAAATTAAAGATATATCTTTGATTACAGTAACCAAAAGTGCAAAAAATAGATTCAATAATAAAATCAAATTTATAAGTCCGAAAAGTTTATTTTGGGAAAATGTAAATAAAAAGATTAAATATGTTGTTTGTCTATATTTACTTTTAATTAAATTATTATTTAATAGAAACTATGTAGTTTTTTGTTTTCAAGCAAATATATATTGTACTTTATTGTGCAAAATTTTTGGAATTAAAATTATAATTAGGTCCAATTCCTCTCCCTCTGGATGGTCTAAAAATTTTATTAAAAATATACTATTTAAAAATTTATTAAATTTAGCAGATATGATCATAGTAAATAGTATTGACTTTAAAAATGAATTGAAAAAAAAATTTAATTTAAAATCTGTTTGTATTTATAATCCATTAAATGCAAATGAAATAATTCTTAAATCCAAAGTAAAAAGTAAAATTATTTTTAACAAAAATAAAAAACTAAAAATTATTAATATAGGAAGATTTACTGACCAAAAAGATCAAATAACACTCTTAAAAGCTGCAAATATTTTAAAGGGAAAGATTCAATTTCAATTAAATATAGTAGGTAGAGGTGTAAATAAAAATATGATGGATCGTTATATTAATAAAAATAATTTACGTAACTTTGTAAAAATACTAAAATTTACACAAAACCCATATCCCTTAATTAAACAATCAGATTTATTTGTATTAACCTCTAAATTTGAAGGACTACCAAATGTTTTGTTGGAAGCACAAGTGTTAAAAAAGTTTATTATTTCATCAAATTGTCCAACAGGCCCAAGAGAAATTTTAGATAATGGAAAAAATGGATTTTTATTTAAAATTGGTGATTTTAATAAACTAAGTGAGCAAATAATTAATTATAATTTAAATAAAAATAAATTAAAAAAAATGGTTAGTTTAGGGCATAAAAGACTTTATAGATTTGACTTTAGGAATAATTTAGAAAAATATTATATAAACTTAAAGAAATTTTTATAACGTTTTAATTATTTTTTTTTATAAATGTAGTCAATTGTTCCATAATATATTTTGTAGTTTCTGGCGAAACATGTCCATCAAAATTGTCATAGGTCGTTTCATCGGAATTATAAAAGTTATCTTTTTCAATTTCAAATATGTATTTATATTGAATATTGTTAAATAATTGATTAAGTTTTTTAAATACATTTAAATTTGAATATTCAAACTCAAAACCATCATTGCAAACTTTATAAGTAATATCATCTTCAAAGGGTAAAAATTTTAAATAAATTGGCATAAAAACTATAAATTTTGCACCGTTTTCATTGCTGATTTTTTCAATTTCATTTAATATTAAATTAGTTAATTTAATTCTATATTTTTCATTTATTGATTGATTTGCATTAAGCCAAAAAAACATATCTTCTTGTTTGTTAACAAAGTTATTAAAGTTTATGTCAATTTTATTAGATATCCATTGATCTTTTTTTGGCATACTTTCTATATCAATATTATAAGGCATTGGTTTTTTAGTTTTATGATCTTTGTGATAATTATACATATTTTCATCAAAATAAATTTGTAGAAGTTTTTTATAATTTGTATATTCAAACTCTTCCTTACATACTTTAATTTGATCATTTTTAAATTTAAAATTTTTTGAACCTATTAAGTTATTTTTAAGTTTTTTTATTTTTTTATTAAAAGCTATGTAAAATCTGTAAGTATAAAATTTATAAAAAAAATTTTGCAACTTAAGTGTGTCACCTACTTTTTCTTTTGGATATATTAATTTATTATCTTTAAACTTAAACGTAGGTTTTGGTCCAACAAAGCCAATCGGGTCTGAATTGTCTTCTGGATCATTAGGTGAAAACCATAAAACAACATATTCTGGTTTTATTTTTGAAATATTTTTTTTTAAGTGTAATAATTGTTGATCATTGCCCCATCCCCATGAACCAAATGATATTACACTATGTTTTGAAAAATTATCTTCTAAATATTTTTCAGGCATTTCATCTATATGATGAGATGTCTCAATATTACTATCTCCTAAAATTATAATTTTTTTTTCTTTTGTCGGTACTTTTCCACGTGTTTTATATCCATTTGTTTGCTCAGAATGTTTTCCATTAACGTGATCTGCTCCGTGCCACGTATGCCAACCATAATCTTTATAATGTAATAAATAATCATTCCAAATCCTTGGTCTTAAATCTAATGTAGAGCCGATAATTTCTACAATTAACAAACCAAATATTGTACTTATTAATAGTAGTAGTAATTTTTTCATTTAAATTAGGTTTTTAATCTAGTTCAAAATTATCTTTATAATTTGTGTTAACATTTAAATTTTTGCTTTGTTCTTTTTTATCAAGATAAAAGTTTCCTATAACCAATTTATCTAAATCTGTACCCATAAAACATTTAAAAGCATCAGATGGACTGCCTACTATTGGTTCTCCTCTAACGTTAAATGAAGTGTTAACCAATACTGGACAACTTGTTATTTCTTTAAATTTTTTTAATAATTTAAAAAATTTTGGATTATGATTTTGATCAACAGTTTGAATTCGAGCTGAATAATCCACATGAGTTACTGCAGGAATTTCAGATCTTGGAATATTTAACTTCTCAATCCCAAATAATTTTTTTTGTTCTTCGTTCATTTCTATTTTTTTATTTTTATTAATATCGGCAACTAACAACATATATGGGCTATCAGTATCTAATTCGAACCATTTAGACAAATCTTCTCTTAATACTGCAGGTGCAAATGGTCTGAAACTTTCTCTATATTTAACTTTTAAGTTTAAATTTTTTTGCATTTCTGGTGATCTTGGATCTCCAAGTATAGATCTTGCTCCTAGGGCTCTAGGCCCAAATTCCATTCTACCTTGAAACCAGCCTATTGCTTTTGAGTTAGATAAATCTAAAGAAGTTTTTTCAATTAGTTCATCTTCATTTAATAAGTGATATTTTGCACCAATTTTATCTAATTCCTCTTCAATACTTTTTTCAGAATATTCAGGACCCAAATAAGAGCCTTTCATATCATCATTTGAATTAATTTTTCTCTGATTATTTAATTCACCATGCCAAAGAGCTAAAGCAGCGCCTAAAGAACCACCAGCATCACCTGAAGCAGGTTGTATCCAAATTCGTTCAAATATTTTTTCTTTTAAAATTTTTCCATTAGCTACACAATTTAATGCAACACCTCCAGCCAAGCATAAATTAGGTATGTTATACTCATTTTTTAATGACTTAACTAATTTAATCATTACATCTTCTATAACTTTTTGAATAGACGATGCTATATCCATGTGAAATTGTGTTAATTTATCTTTACTTGGGTTACGTGGTTTTTCACCAAATAATTTATGAAATTTGTTACTGGTCATAGTCAAACCTACTGCATAATTAAAATAATCTTGATTGAGTTTAAATGATCCGTCTTCTTTAATATCAATAAGATTATTTAAAATTTTATCTTCATAAATAGGATTTCCATAGGGGGCTAAACCCATTAATTTATACTCCCCACTATTAACTTTAAATCCACTATAATAAGTAAAAGCTGAATAAAGTAATCCTAATGAGTCAGGAAAATGAATCTCTTTTTTAATTTCAAGATTATTTTTTCTGCCTATAGCTACAGTAGTAGTGGCCCACTCACCAACTCCATCTGCTGTTAGAATTATTGCATCCTCAAAAGGTGATGGATAAAAAGCACTAGCAGCATGGCTTAAATGATGCTCTGAAAATAAGATTTTTTCTTTAGATTTAAAATTTTTTTCATGCTTCTTAAGATTATCAAATAATAATTTTTTTTGAAAAAGCTTTTCTCTAAGCCAAATTGGCATAGATCTAATAAATTGAGGAAATCCTTTTGGAGCAAAACCAACATAAGTCTCTAATAATCTTTCAAATTTCAAAAAAGGCTTTTCATAAAAAATTATATGATCAACATCATTTAATGTTAATCCAGAATATTCTAAGACAAACTCAACTGAATTAAATGGATAACTTGAATCATGTTTTTTCCGAGTAAATCTTTCCTCTTGTGCAGCTGCAATTATTTCTCCATCAACAATGATAGCTGCTGCACTATCATGATAAAATGCTGAAATTCCCAGAATAGCAGTCACTAAAATATAGTATAAATGAATGGAGATAAGGCTGAACCTGATCCTAGAACTATAAATAAACCAAATAACGCTAAAATTAATATAATTGGCATTAACCAATATTTTTTTCTTAACATTAAAAATTCAAAAAGTTCTTTAATAAAATCCATATTTAAAATTGGTTTTTCATTTTACTGTTTATTTTATCTTTCTCAATCCAATAACTATTAGTATTATTTTTCTTTAAATTTAGCACATCTTTGTTAAAAATTTTTAAAATCAACGAAATTGGTGTTATCACCAAAAAAAATATTATACCCATCACAATCGGTGCAACTACCTTGCCTAATAATAAACCAAATTTCATCCACAGTTTATTAAGAGGTGTCAAAATCTTTGAATTAATAATTCCCAAAAATAAAAATGACAAAGAAATAGTTATTAAAACAAAATTTATACTTGCGTTAGCTTTATATTGGTAAATTGCAATTAACAAAAAAACAACAAAAAATACTAGGCCAAAACTTTTATTGCTTGGAAGTTTAATCTGATCCATTTAAATATAATTAGTATTAAATATAATTTTATCCAACAAAAATAAATTATATTATATAAGTGATTTTTGCGGTTTCATATCTTCTTTTTTAATTCCTGCCACTTTAACAGGTTTTTTCATTGCATCTCTTCTAAAAGGTTCACCTAATTCTTGGTTAAGTATTACTTCAATAAAAGTTGTAATTCCTCTCTTTTGATCTTCACAAGATTGTTTAATTGCTTCAGTTGTTTCCACCATTGACTTTACTGTTACACCTTTTAAACCACAGGCATCAGCTACTTTTGCATAACTAAGTTCAGGATCAAGTTCTGTTCCAACAAAATTATCCTCAAACCAAAGTATTGAATTTCTTTTTTCTGCGCCCCATTGATAATTTCTAAAAATAACCATC
>MDSV01045342.1_pt1 | contig 13401 bp, 9 predicted proteins | sample 810851 | NCBI WGS metagenome assembly MDSV01 (sample SAMN05326640, study PRJNA326480) | marine metagenome | isolation source: seawater | place: Atlantic Ocean: North East | collected 2012 | reverse complement strand
TCCTGTAGCTGAAGTTAAAGAAGCTGATCCTGTAGCTGAAGTTAAAGAAGCTGATCCTGTAGCTGAAGTTAAAGAAGCTGAAATCATCACTGAGGTTAAAGAATCTAAGCCTGTAAAACCAACCCAAGCAACTTCTAATTCTGTAACTACTGTTCAGGAAGTCCTTGGAGACATGATGGGTGATGCACCAGCTTGTCCAGATTGTGGACACATTACAATTAGAAACGGTTCATGCTATAAATGCTTAAATTGTGGTAATTCTTTAGGGTGTAGTTAGGAAAAAAATCTATATTTGATGGTATTTATTAAATACAAAACACCATCTTTAGATTTTATTTTCTTACCTTCAGCGTAGCTTCTACCTTCATACCTGATTGGCACTTCAAAAATACTCCTGTTAAATTTAAGAAATTTACTTAAAAGTTCAATTTCTATTGAAAATCCTTTTTCAAATAAATCAATAGACTGAAAAAATCTATTAGGGAAAAGTTTATAACATGTTGCAACATCAGAAACTTTATAAAAATTAACCAATGAAAAAAATAATGACATTAATTTATTAGCAAAATGTGTTCTTTTATATATATTTTTTCTAGTCCTAGAGCCAATAAATCTGGACCCTAAAATAAGAGATTCTTCGAAGTTTTCTACTTTTTCCCACATTAAAACTAAATCTTCAGGAAAATATTCTAAATCTGCATCATGTATAGCTACATGCGAAGTATTTATATATTTTTTAGCAGAAGTTATGGAAAAACCTTTACCATTATTAACTTTATTTGAAATTATTTTAATTCTTGAATCTTCTTTTTTTAATTGGTTTACTATTGCAAGAGATTTGTCTTTTGAACAATCATTAACACATATAATCTGTTCAATTACGTCGACCTTTAATAACCGTCTTAGTGAATCTTCTATAGTTTTTTCTTCATTAAAAAAAGGAACAATTACTGATAATGAATTTTTCATAAGTCTAAAATCATATTAATAGTCATGAAAATTTTTATATCAAATTTAAACGAGTCCTGGATAATAGACAGAATGAAAGAAGAATTTTCAAATTTTAATCCCAAAATTGTAACTGATAATATTAAAAATAGTGACATTATTTGGATTATTGCTCCATGGATGTGGAAAAAAATTCCTAAAAAATACCTTAAAGCAAAAACTGTTGTTTGTTCCATTCACCATCTTGAAGAAAAAGATTTTAAAGGAAGTGCATTGAAAGATTTCTATAATAGAGATAAGTATGTAAATTACTATCACACAATTTCTAATAAATCTAAGGAAGAGATTCGAAAATTAACTCCCAAAAAAATTGTATCTATACCATTTTGGATAAATGAAAATATTTTTTTTTCACTTGAAGATAAATCTAACTTAAGATCAAAATATAACTTACCTAAAGAATCATTAATTATTGGATCATTTCAGCGTGATACTGAGGGTAAAGATCTTAAAAGTCCAAAACTAATTAAGGGGCCTGACCAGTTTGTTGAAATTGTTAAGTCTTTTTCTAAAAGAAATAAAAATTTACTTGTGCTTTTAGCCGGATATAGAAGACAATATTTAATCAAAAAATTGGAAGAGGAAAATATAGATTATAAATATATAGAATTAGTAGATTTTGAAATATTAAATGAATTATATAACTGCTTAGATTTATATGTAGTTTCATCAAGAGTTGAGGGTGGGCCTCAAGCAATTTTGGAATGTGGAATTACAAAAACACCCCTAATTTCCACAGATGTTGGTATTGCGACTGAAATACTTTCAAGTGAATCAATATTTAATATGGATAATTTTGAACAAGCAAAACCTAATATAAAAGTTGCTTATGATAACTCAATTAAATATTCTTTGGAAGACGGTATGAAAAAATACCAAAATATGTTTGAAGATATTTTTAAATAATTATTATCCTAGCTTATATTAAAGGGCGCTTAGCTCAGTCCGGCAGAGCGCTTCCCTTACAAGGAAGAAGTCACAGGTTCAAATCCTGTAGCGCCCACAAGGGTTTTGAGAAATTACTCTGTTAAAAACTAGCAAATGAAATACATTTTGCCATAATGAATTTATGATTAGCCGACTTTATATTTTTATCAAAAGTTATTTAGTTTATATAATCATATCTTTCTCTTTATTTGCTTTAATTTATAATGTAATTTATTACGATCCTATTCAAGGATACGATGCAGAAGCACATTACAACTATATTTATTTTGTCTCTATGTACCTTCCACAAAATTTTGTTTTACCGTCAATTGAAAATACAAGAGAATTTTTCAATCCACCTCTGCCCTATATATTTCCTGCAATGGCACAGGTAGTTTGTAGAAATGTAATTTCATCTGCAGATTATATAAGTGACTGTAAATTGTTTGTTGGTACAGCATCACAAATTTTTCAGACAATACTCTATCTGTTAACTTTGTTATTTTATTTAAAATCATTTAAGTTATTAAAAAACAATAATTTTTTGTTAAATATTAATTTAATTTTAATGATTTCTTTAATGTCTGTAAATTACAGAACAATTTCAATGATTAGGGGTGAGCCGTATATACTTTTTTTTAATAGTGTCTTGATATATTTACTTATTTTGCTTATTAAAAAAGATTTTAATTATAAGAGAAGTGATATCTATTTATTTGGTTTATTAATCGGGCTCATGGCACTAAGTAGGCAGTGGGCTTTTTTATTAATGCCAGGTTATTTTCTTATAATTAAATACCTTAAAAACAAATCTGCTAAAAGATACTTTAAATTTATATCTTTGGCATTTATTTTTGGATTTCTAGTTTCTTCATGGTTTTATTTCACTTTATTTTTTGAATATGGATCATTTACTGCATTTAATATGGATCCCATAAAATTTAGTTTACAAAACCAACCTTTAAGTTTTTATAATCTTTTTAATGATGAAGCTTCTCAGGTCTTCTCTAAACCAATAAGACCAAATTTTTCAAATCAATTAATCCCTGTTTTATATTCGGACCTTTGGGGTGATTATTGGGGTTATTTTGTGTTTGTTAGCAGAGATTTGGCATCAGGAAGAGGCCAGATGATAATTGGTGATTATCTAGCAAGGGTTAATATTGTGTCTTTAATTCCCACATTCATCATGTTGGTTGGATTATATAATTTTAAAAGACTTAATGGATCAAAGGCTTTTCACGGATATATCATAATTAGTGTTTTGGTTTCATTTTTTGGATACTTATGGTTTCTTATAACGTATCCTGAACTCCCAACAGGTGACACTATAAAATCATCATACATAATTCAGCTATTTCACTTAATAGCGATCATCTCGGCTAGCTATTTAGAAGATTTACAAAAAACCAACTTAAAAACGTATTCAATTGTAATATTTTTATTAACTTCTTGCTATTTTCATAATTTTTCAGCGTACTTGTCTCATTTTCCAATAAAATTTTAGATACATTTTTCAAAGATAAATAAATTGTTATCTGATTTAATTTAGGAGTTTATTGAAGTACTTGTGATAAGGGATAAGAAAGAATATTTAAATTTATACTTAAAAATTATCAAAATATAAATAATAAAAATTAAATAACTAAAAACCGTTCCAATTACAATACCAACTAATTTATATTCTATTAAAGCAAAGTTTAAAAAAATATTCAGAGAGGTTAAGATAATTAATCCGACCGCATGATATCCATGGCTTCCGAGTTGTAGTAAAACGTTTTCTAAAGTTAAGAAAAAAGACATTATCGAAAACCCTAGTAATACAATAACTAGTGGTTCAAATCCGTCCTCATAAAGAGGAGTTAATATATCAATTTTTCTGGATCCGAATATAACTACAATTAATGTTGAAAAACTTGTAACAAATGCAATTATGTTGGATACTTTAAAAGATGAACGTAAGTGATTTCTTATCTCTAAACTTTTCTCATTTATATTTTTATTAGTTATATAGGGAGTTAAGTTATTTCTTATAACATAGATTAAACCACTTAACCCTTCACCTATAACCGCGATCAGTGCATAAATGCCCGAGTAATATTCTCCTAATATGACTGCTATGCAGTAAATATCAATCTTAAAATAAATTTCTGTAAAAATGGAAGTAATAAATGAAGTCTTCATATATTTAAGATGATTGAAAAAAGCTTCAACCAAAGAAGATAAATAGTAATACTTTAATCTACTAAGTAACAGAAAAACATTGAAAATAATCAAAAGTAGCTCGGTAAAGAAAAAAGCTAAATAAAAATCCGAAATTATTTCTTTATAAAATAAGTAAATAGTAACGACGAAAATTGATGGCCTCAGCACAAAACTTATGTTGTAATGTATAAAGTCTTTACATGAGTTAAAAAACGTTTTTATTAAAAAATTTGCAGCTTGCAAAAATATTGTTGCTGATAAAAGCAATACTACTTCAATGTATGGAATTTTTTGGAAGAATATAAATATATTGTCGATACTAAATAACACATAAACACTCGTAAAAAAAAATAAAACAATAAAAAGGGCTGAAGTTAGATAGTTTAAATTAACTCTTTCTTTATTGTCTTGAGAAACATGTTTCATCAGTGAATAGGGAGTGCTAAGGCTTATAAATTTAGATCCAAAAAAACAAATTGTTTGATAAACAGAAAACTTGCCAAGAGTATTTAAATCGAATAGAGAAAATATTTGTAAATATAAAATTAGTCCTATTAAGGAGGTTACAAAATAAGTAACAGTGGATATTTTAACTGAATTATTAAAATCTAAAATTTTCATAATTTATTCTCTAATGTTTTATTCCTATATGATATGTAATACAAAACTATAGCTGATGAAAATATAACGTAAGCAAGGTATATCAAATGGGGTGTACTTTGCACATTAGATAATAAGGTTTGAAAATCGTTATTTTCAACGGGTAAACCAAAGCTTGCTAATTGAGAAATTAGCAAACCTTCACCTATAAATAAAAATATTAATTTTAAAAATAGACTAAAAAGTAAAGAGGTAGCAAATACTATAATCCATGAATCTAATTTTGTAGTAGCTTCAATTACACCATACAAATAATCTGGTTGAGCATATTTTGTAATTGTTCCAAAACTATTTGAAACCTCTTCAATACTTAATTGAGTTTTAGTAGTAGTTTCAAATAGTAAAGTTGAAATAAATGCAAATAATGAAAAACCATAAATGTAATAATTTTCAAAAGGAATCTTCTTTGAAGATAATAATACAATATAACTTAATGGTATTAAGCATAATAGATACCTGAAGCCGTAAGAAGAAGCTGTTGTGCCCCATAATATTACTATTGAGAATTGATAGGCAAAACATAAAAAAATAATTAAAGTAGATATATTTTTTCTATTTAAGAATAATTTTACTATTCCAAGAAATATTACTGGAGAGAACCAGAGTATGCCAAATTCTGGACCAAATAAAATTAATAAAGATGCCTTAAATGAGTTAACAATCACAACTATTGGCTCAGAAAATAAATTAGTTAAAAATGTATCAACACGTGAAGAATCACTTGAATATATCTTTAAAGGATTCACTGTATAAATGCCATAGATTAATTTATTAATTTGTAAAAACATTAAAGACGCAATTGTAGAATTTACAAAAAGTGCTCCTTTAAAATTTCTAATTTTTTTATTGCCAAAAAATAAATATTTTACAATTATTGGAGCTAGTAAAACATGGTAATTTGTCCACCTAACCAGAAGTGCTAACAAAACAGCATAAGGCAAAACCATAATGTAAATCTTGCTTTCTGTATTGAAAAATTTAATTGCTAAATAGAAAACTAATGTGATAGTAAATACTTCAAATACATGTGGCATTAAATATCTTTCAAAAGCAAAGTAAGTAAGTCCTGAACCTAGTAACAGAAACAAAATTTCTAAATGACTTTTTCTAATATTCAATAAGTTTGAAATTTTAATAAAAAAAATAAATGTAAGAAAAAGGTAAAAAGTAGACGATAAGGATGTCATAGCTAATTCAAAATTATTAAAAGAATTATTATTTATATTTTCGAAATTGCTTAAAAATTTTCCAGAAATATAAAAAGGCAAAGAAAGAAAACTGGTTCCAATAAACCCTATCGGTGTTGGCTTATCATTAATTATATTTCTAGCTTCTTTGTAATCACCGAACTGATTTGAATAATCGAAGTCTTTATCTTCAATAATTGTTTTTATATGTGCATAATAATCAAACTCATCCGAGCAGCATGTCCAGTCTGTTTTGTATCTATAATCTATTTTCAAAAAAAACAATATTAATATTAGGGCTGAAAAAAAAAGTAGATATGTATTTTTTTTAGTCATATTTTTAATTATTTTCTAATTATAAGGAACTTACTTAAATTTATTCTTTATTAAGCAAACAGATTTTTTTTATCATATAATTTTAAATTAACCATCTTTTAAAAACTTTTTACTTTCAATTTTTTGGTAATTTAATATTAGTGCTGATAAAAATAGGAAAAAAGATACTAATAAAAAATTACTATTTTTTAACACTTCTGGATAATTCCAATGATTTAAAAATAAAAAATATGATGAATATGCTGCTAAAAATAGATTTTTTGAATTTTGGTTTTCGATTAATGCGTAACTAATAATAAGAAAGAAGATAATCAAGTTACCCAGTCCATAATACGAAAATCTGATTGGTGGATACCAACCAATAAATAGCCAAAATGAATTTATTAGTATTGCGAAAGATAAAGAATATATAATCAATTTTTTGTATGGTAAAAAAATTACTTTAAAACTAGTCAAAAAATTTACTATTAAAAATACTATAGGTATAAATAAATATCTACCGAGATTAATTAAATCATTTTTATAACACGCTAAAGCTAATCTTGGAGATTGACAAAAATACCCACCAATTATTGTATCTTTACCTTGAATAAAATCGATTAACCATATAAATTGTCTATATCCTTGAGCTTGATGATCAACAAATCCAGTGTATAAAAATAAAATACTGTAGTGTATAAATATTGGGATAATAAAAAATAATCCGTTACTCATAAATCTCAAATTTATCTTCTTTGTGAACAATACAGAAATTAAAGTGAAAACTATAATCAGCGCTGCTGATCTATGAAATAAGAACAACAATCCTGCTAAAAAAAAGTAAGATTTTTGATTTAATTTATCTAAATTAATTACAAAATATATACCAAACAAGAATATTAAAAAAGTAAATGTCATCGACGTAGATTCATAAATATGCCATTTAAACATTGGTGAAATAGAAACTATCCAAGGTAGTGAAAAATACATTTTGTTAAAATCAATTTTAAATAATTCAAAAATCTTACAAATATAGACACAAATTATTGAGGTAAGGAATAATTGTGCGAGAAAAAAACTTGCTTTAATTAGTACTACTGAGGATAACGAAAAAGGGCTTAAAACAACTTTTAGAACCAAATAAAAGACAGATATATAAAAAATAAATAACGGTCGGTCAAAATATACATAATCTGTTTGATTATAAAAATTTTGTATATTCAGTACGCCCTGCAAATATGCATTTAAATCACAACTTTCAGGATATATAAACTCAAACTCTCGTGAAAATAGAAATATATTATAAAATTTTATTTCAGTACATTCATAATAATTAATATTTTCTTTATAAATAAAGAATTGCAAAAAATATATCAATATATTGCAAATTAGGCTGTAAAAAGTAAAGGTTCTAAAATTTGTTTTTATTAACATTACTTTCTGCCTTTCTGTTAAATAAGTAATTTTTTACTATTTCAATATTTAGAAACAAGATTGTAATCATAGATATAAAATATAACATTGCAAATAAAGGTGTCTGATTATCGTTTGTGTCTAAATTTTGGGCTTTTTTCATCCAAAAAATTCTACATTCTTTAGAAGTTGATGTACTTTTGATTAAATTTCCCTCGTTATTAAAACAAATTTCACTTTTTGCATTTTTGAAATCTTGAAAATTAATTTTATATAAAGACTTAGATATTGATTGATTCTCACAATCTGATTTATAATTTTCTACATTACCTGATGGATGAATCTTTTGTAAAAGATTATTTTCCAAAAATAATAAATTATTAATTTCACAAAAAATACTGTACTCATTAGTGACAATGATTCTCTCAGATGTCAGTTGATCATTTGCTTTTGGATGGCCGGAGATAAATATAATAGAAATACAAAAAAATAAAGTTATTAAAACACTGACTTTATATTTATTTTTTTTGAATATCTCACAAACTAAAATACTCACTGCAATCATTAGTAAAAAAGAATAATAAAAAGACTTAAAGGTGTCTCCTTTGAATGGATTGAAGTTATTTGAAGGAATCCCTAATGAATTTATGTAAAGAACAAATATTCCAACAAAAGGAGCAAGTAAATATTTTCTTTTTTTCTTATCAATAGCGGAAAAATAAATTATGAGGATATAAAAAATAATACCTATCAACGAAGAGGCAATTTTCCTCAAGTGATCTAAATTATTAACTAAAAAATATGAAAAAGGACCATTATATTTAATTTGCTTATCCATATTAATAAATGAATTAGATTCATTAACGAATATATCTTTTCTGTTTTTTGAAAAATAATTTATTGAACTGTCAAAAAGTTGATTAAAGTGATCACCAAATGTGTCTAAAATTGTTAAGTTAATTACAGATTTTGCATGAATACTGTAAAAGTTATCTTGATAATCATATTTAAAAAAAGGATTTTTGAAAACTTCTACTAAATTAACTCTAAATAGAATGCTTGGCTCGGCTTTAAAATCATATTCTTCTTCATAAACTCTCTCAAATGGTAAAAGTTGTGTAATTCTATAATTTTCTATCTGTACTAAAAATACTAAAAATAAAAATATTAGAGTAAGTAAAAAGATCTGTTTGATATTTATTGATCTAAGAATCTTACTATAAAAAATTAGCAAATAAAGAGCTGCCATTGCTGCAAGAGAAGCTTTGCTATTTAAAATTATTATAAGTGCAGGTAAAGAAAAATAAATATATTTTAAATTCTTATTTTTTAAAAATAATTCAATAAAAAATAGACACCAAGGAAAAAAGGCAAAAGCTAAAACCTCTGGCTTCATTACAGCTCTCATGTAGAGGCTTTGCGGGAAAAAATTTAATAAAATTAAACACAACAAAATAATTTTTTTGTCATAGCCATTCGTTTCAAGAAGTTTATAAAGACCCCATAGTCCGATTAAAAAAAGTAGTAAATTTAGTTCTTGAATTGAAGCAGTAATCAATATATCTATATTTTCTAAGTTAATTAAATCTAAATGTCTTCGAAGAAATAGTGAAAGAAGAAAATAATATAGTGAACCTTGACCGTAATCTAAAATAACATCTAATCCCAAAAAATAATTAACAAAGTCATAATATTTTGAAAAATCTACATTATTAGTCGAGTTGTAAAAAAAATTTATCCAATTGTGCGTGGTATAAATGATGAAGATAAGTATAAATAATAAAATCTTATTTTTAATTTTTAACATTTTTTGAACTATTAAATATAATTAACGAATTTAAAAAATAAAACAATAGCTTTACACCATCTGAAAATCTTGATATTTGTGTAGTTCCATAAACTCTTGCTCTGTAATGAACTGGATATTCCAAAATTTTATGACCACTGTATGCAGCGCTAAAAATAAAATCAAAATCACCAAATGGATCCTTGATTAAAAGATTGTTGTTCCAATCATACATTTGGTTAATCAAATCTTTCTTAAAAACTTTTGTACCACAAAGAGAATCTGTTAGTTTAGTCGATATAACTATAGATATTATGTACTGGAAAAATAGATTGCCTAGACTGTTTAATTTTCTCATGGCTCCTTCTTCCATTTTATAAACAAACCTAGTTCCATTTACAAAATCTGCTCTGCCCTGTTCAACTATTTCAAAGAACTCTTGGAGCCTCTCTGGATCAACACTTAAATCTGAATCAAGTATTGTAATTATTTCAAAATTAGAAACTTTTATAGCTTCAAGAACGCCAGGGCCTTTACCCTTTGACTCTTGTTCAATTATTTTTATTGGTAAATTTTTATATTTTTGCTGCATTTGATAAGCCGTTTCAATAGTGCCGTCTGATGACATCGCACAAACAAGTAAAATTTCATAATCAGAGTCAAATATTGGAATTCTATTAATGATTGGTTCTAAATTTAATTCTTCATTTTTTGCAGGTACTATGATTGTTTTACTGTATTCCTTTGGCGCTTTATTTGTTTTTGATAACAACAAATAATTATTTACACCTAAATTAAATTTAAAAAATATAATCTCTAATACATTGTTTAATAAATTTCCGATTCCTAATAATCTAAATGGGAATATTTGACGAGTATAGCTTCTGATAATTTCAAACCCAGACGACTCAGAAACAGAGTATATTTTTTTTAAATGTATATAGGATCTGGGTCTTGAAATTTTTTTAATTTTAAAAAATTCAAAAAACAAAAGAAAAAAATTCCATTTTGTATTTATTGAATTAATTAATATTTTTCCGTTATTTGTTAGTAATTTGTTTAACGAATTCAATAATTCATAAATATCATCAGTAACTTCAAAAATATCAGTTATGACAATCAGATCAAATTTTTGGTCTTCAATCTTATAAATTTGTTTGCTTAAATTAGAATCAAGATCAATCAAAAATAAATTTTCAGAAGTATTGGTAAAATTTTTAAAAGAATTGTCTCTATTAATAATATGAATCCAATTTGAATTACTTGATAAAAATCTTTGTATTTCGTTTTCATGTCTTAGATAATAATGTTTTGAACTTAACTTAAACATGACTGTAATTATATGTCCCTAAATTTAAAAAGGTTTATATATTTTTTAAATAAAAAAAGTTATAAGGCTACTTATCAATAAATAATTAAAATAGAGCTGTGAAAATAAATAATGCAGCTTCGGCAAGATTTTTTAGTTACTCGATTGGACTTTTAATTCAAATATCAATTATTTTTTTATTAACAACTAAGTTAGAAATTTATCAATTTGGCTTATGGGGTATTTCAATGTCTTTTGTCTTTATTTTTTCAACACTCTCCCAAATGTCATATTTTCAAAATATTGAAAAATATTTTCCAAATTATACAGAAGAAGAAAGACAGTACTTTTTTGTTAAATATGTAAAAACTATTTTTGTAAGTAATCCAATAATATTATTATTTTTATTCATCATTAAATATTTAGGGTATTTTGAAAAATTTAATATAGATAATATTAACTACCTATTAATTATGCTTGCATTGCTATCTTCAATTGAAAGCTGTTTAGTAATTTCAGATGGTTACTTTGTAGCAACTCAAAAAAGTAAAATATTTGATACCTATGAATTATATTTCTACAAAATACCTAGATTATTTGTTTTTTACTTTTTATTGAGTTATGGATATAGTGTTTTCTATTTATTATTTTTTACTGTTATTTTACGTTCTTTATTTTTAATACTCATTTTTAAAAACAAGTTTATAAAAATAAATAGATTTTTAAATGCCTTTCTAAACAATTCAATTTTTAAGGAGAATTTTCTAAATATTAGATATAACTCTGTTGCTTTTGGTAATAGCTCTTTATACCTCTCTTTTATAAATATTCTTTTTTTAATAACTAGCAACTTGTTACTCAATATTGATATTGCTCATTACTCTCTTATGGTAATTATTCTGAACAATTTAAGACCAATAATGAGTACTATACCTAGTTTGTTACCTCCAATAATTTCAAACTCAATTGAAAACAATATAGATTTGAAATTTAGAATGAAAAATATTGAAATTATAAACCAAATCCTTATTTCAATATTTTTACTTGGAGTGCTTACAGTCGTTCAGTTTAATGACCTGTTTTCGATTTTCTTCTCGGAATATTTTGATGGAATTTATAAGTTAATTTTTTTATCCGTATTTGCTTCAACTTTAAATTCAATATATTTCACTAAATATTTAGAACAACTTTTCAGCAAGAAAGAATTTAATATTTTAAAATTTAATTGCTTTAACTATGTTTTTTGTATTTTAATTTTTTATATAATTTATGAATATTTCTACTTAATCAATTTTATTTATATATTTATACTCTATGAACTGTTGTTTTTCTTGTATATAAACTATCTAAGCAACCAACAAAATAGATTAATACCTAATTTTAAAGATTTTTCAATTACGTATCTTTTAACTTTAGTAATCGTTTCATCATATATTCTTGACTCATTCAGTTTCTATATTTATTTAATAATTCCTTTTGGTTTAATACTTGATAATAAATTTTTTAATAAAAAATTAGAGATATAAAAAAAACAAAATTAATTTGATTCAATGATGTTTTTAAAATTTTTGATATAAACATCTTCATTAATAAGTTTGTTTATAAAGTTTTGATTTCTTTTTCCAACTTCGATTAAGTTAACTTGTATTAATTTATTAAGAATTGTTACCGCACTTATTTCATCCTGTAGATCAAAAGTTAATTCGTAGTCTCTTGGAAAGAACTCGCTTATTCCTTCATTAATTGGAAAGACAGAAGGTATTCCCAAAACAGATGCTTCACACAATAGTGTAGGTTGCCCTTCATAAAGATTTGTAGCAGTGACAACAGCTTTTGCATTGCTTATTGTTTGTAATGTTTTTTCATTGCTCAGCTGCCCGAGAAATTTTATATTGGAAGAAGAGAAACTTTCTTTTAAATTTTTTAATTCTGGACCATCTCCAATAATCTTGAATTCGAAATTTTTGTTTAAATTAGACTTTTGAAATGCATTTATTAATTGTTCTACTCCCTTTTCTTTAGATATTCTTCCTGCATAAACTATATAGTTGTGATTTGAAATAGTAGATTGAAAATCATGATTTTGATTATCAAGAATGTTTGTATGTACAAATATTTTTTCTTTTGATATTCCGCTATTAATTAAGTAGTTTTTTTGAAAATTTGTAAGAGTTAAAATTTTTAATTTTGTATTTTTAAGAATTTTAAAAAATTTAATGCCGTAAATAATAACTAATAAAGACTGGATATATGAGCTAGAAAAATACTTATTAAAAATCCCCATATCTGTTCTTTTAAGACCACAGCCTTTACAAAAATTTTTTTTATTGAAATGTTTGTATGTAAAAATATGTTTCGTACAATTAAATCTAAAATTATGGATTTTCAACAATATTGGTTTTCCAGTTTTAAAAACTTCTGAAAAAACCCCAGTTGAAACTTTGAACCATGTGTTGTGAATATAGACTACATCTGGGTTGAAAGCTTCTATTTCTTTTGTAATCTTTCTTATACTTTCATAATTTTTATTAGTTAAAAAATAAATAGATTGGAAAATGTAATTGGTAATTTTGTTTTCAAAATATAAAACT
>MDSV01040428.1_pt1 | contig 13401 bp, 14 predicted proteins | sample 810851 | NCBI WGS metagenome assembly MDSV01 (sample SAMN05326640, study PRJNA326480) | marine metagenome | isolation source: seawater | place: Atlantic Ocean: North East | collected 2012 | reverse complement strand
TTAATCGGCATTCCAGTAACGACTCTTGAATAAATATTTGCACCAAAACTCAAAAATAGCCTTTTGAGCGGCCAATTGATAACACTAACCCCATTTATATATCGACTACCAATCACCAAGTCATTTTCTTTGAGCAAATCAATCATTGGAGGTATTTCTTTAGGGTGATGTGACATATCAGCATCCATTTGAACAATTACTTCATATTTTCTTTCTAAAGCCCATTTAAATCCATAAAGATAAGCTCTCCCTAGGCCATTTTTGACTTTCCTAATTTCTAAAAAAAGGTTAGGATAATTTGATTGCAAATTTTTTACTATTTCCGCCGTTCCATCTGGTGAACTATCATCAACTATTAACAGGTGGGCACTCGGATTCCTGCTAAATACGGTTTCAACAAGCGTTGATATATTTTTGCTTTCATTATAGGTTGGAGAAATAATCAGTGTTTTCATAATCACAAATTTACAAAGATTCATTGCCTTCTAAAACAGTCATCATTTATATTCTATTTATATTTAATTTTTGTAATTTTAATAAAATAAAAGGATTTTAAAAATGTATAGTAGAGTTGGTAATATAAAACATAGCGGCAATACCGATGAAATTATTGAGAAATTGCGCTCACAAAAGAGTAAATATGACGCTATGGAAGGCCTAAAAACAGTAATATATGTTAAAATTACTGACAATGAATTTTTAGGTATTCCTGTTTGGGAAAGCAAAGAGGATTTTCAAAATGCAGAAGGTCAAGTGCAAGAGTTAATGTCGATATTTAAAGACGATATTTCTTCACCTCCTGAATTCAAAGAAGGTGAAATTGTTTGGCAATATTTGAAAGAAAACTAACTTTACAAATATGAAATAGATTATTGTTATCTCGTGGACCAGGTTTGATATTTAGATAAATTAGAGTCACAATTTTTCAATGTTAAATCTCTAATTAAATGGACTGGATTTCCACCTCCACCCTGTCTTGAATTTTCACTGGATATTGTTAAGCATAAATTATTATTACTCTTTAGAACAATATTTCCACTATCTAAAACAAATTTTTGAAGATCGTTTATTGAACAGGATTCAAGCTTGATATCTGAAGAAGCATTCGCATTTCCAGCTTCCATGCAAACATCAAATTTTGGCATATAAAATTCATTATCATTTATTCGCTGAAGACTAAATTCTTGGTCAACAGCTATGCTACCCTGATATGAATAACAAGTATGAGCTTGTAGTCCTTTTTTTGGATCAGCTGACTCTTTATACCCTCTAATATCCAAACAAAACCCTCTGGGCTCATCCAATAGCTCAACAAGATAAATTTCAACTGTCTCTTCTAGAGAGTCATGCTCAGCGCGGTTTTCTTGAGATGTTTTATCATTACACGATAGAAGTAATAAAAAAACATACATTAAAAAGCTTACATATAATTTTTTAATTATTTGAATTCCAGGTATATTTTTAAAATAAATCTTAAAATAAAAATTAAGATAATTAATTTGTAAATTTTAAGTACAATTACTGTTTTTTTATAAAGTATTAAACTAAATATTAGGAGAAATATTAATGGCGAATGTAAATGATCAAGCACCGAACTTTGAACTCAAAAATACAAAAAAAGAGCCGGTTTCACTTGACACCTATAAAGGAAAAACTGTTGTATTGGCGTTTTATCCAGGAGCTTTTACAGGGGTTTGCGATACTGAGATGTGCACCTTTAATGATAACCTTTCAAAGCTAAATGATTCAAATGCAACAGTATTAGGCATTAGTGTGGATTCTCCGTGGTCAAACGGAGCATTTAAAGATAAATATGGTATTGAATTCGAGCTTTTATCAGATTATGATAGAAGTGTTGTTACCTCCTACGATGCAACTTTCACCGGTTTGGGGGGTCTTGATGGTTACGTTTCCGCTAATAGGGTAATTTTTATTCTTGACTCTGAAGGTATTATTCAATACAAATGGGTAGCTGAAAATCCAGGAGTTGAACCAAATTACGATGAAGTATTAGCTAAGGTAAGTGAATTAGGATAGTCAATATATTTTCTCCAGTACATCATTCTATGTACTGGAGAAATAGATTTAGCTGTACAATTAATCTTATTTTCTAGAAGAAAATTTTGAATGCCGCGCTATGCTTTTATGTATTAAATGCTGGTGCTTTTGAAGTTTGCGAAGGCCCGGTTTTTTTGAAAATTCCAATTGCCAAACCATTTTAATTTCATCTAAACTGCCATAATCTAGACCATACTGTCCTTCAAACATCTCAAGACAAAAGTCTTCTTCAAATTCACACATATTGAATTCATTCAAAAGCTTTAAATTATCATTATCAATCTCGTAGGTGTATGCTACCTGGTAAAGCCAAGTACCTTGGCCAATGCCTGGACCTCCACCTACATCTGGCCAGACATCCTCATATCGATAAGTTACAATAATCAAATCGTCCTTCATTTCCCATTCTGCTATCGTAGAGTCAACGTATACATTAGACCATCCACTTGGGTCTTGCTGTTCTTCAAAAGTATAAACCTCAACCCACTTTCCATTTTCCTTGATATGTATTGCCCATGAGCCGTAATCCCATGAAATATCTCCATCATAGCTCATAATTTCTGTTGGGGTATTTGCTAGAATATCGATCGTTGAGTAAGTTAATGTTCCAGCGATAGTAAGTGAAGAATCTTGACTGTCTTTAAGCTGTTGGGATGGAATAGTAAGTGTTTTTCCATCATAATTATAATCAATATCTTGAGATACTTCAAAATAAGCGCCATCATTTAAATACGCATAGAAATAGTCATTATCATAGCCAAAAAACCCTGAATCTCCTGGCTGTTCAATGTTTATTCCTTGAGAATAATTATTCAAACTTAATGACATAAAAACATCATTATTTAATTCAGATCCTTGAAACATCGACATCCAATTATAATTTGTAACATAAACATTAGATGCGTCATTGTAATCATCAAAATGGCCTTGCATAAACCTTAGCTCACCATTTATAAATCCAGATACATTTATACCTCCATTGGCCTCTGATAATTGATCAACAAATTTTTGATCGGAATTGGTTGTTATTATCATAGAATAATTCCATGCATTCAAACTGGATCCGCCTAGCTGATCAGCAGAGAGACCAGCAGTTACCCTGTTAAGTGATTGCGGCATATACCATACGCCTACCACTTCATCAATCGCAGAGGAATCTTCATCGCATGCAGTAAATATAAATAATATCAAAATGGGTAAAATTATTTTTTTCATTTAAAATGGCCTTGTTTATATATCAACTTAATCAATTTTAAACTTGTTTAAAATTATCTTCTGTAATTAACAGTCCTACTTATTCCAATCTGATGTAAAAATAAATTCTCGAAGACCATAGTAGGCCATAAAAATAATTATCCAAATATTTGAAAAGCTTAATCCATTTGATAACATTAATCCTGACCATATCCCAATGACGAACATTGCTAAGAGCTTCCACCTAGGTAAAACTTTTTTCTTTTTAAGCCAAGATATCATTAATTAAAACGATTTAAAGCCCATCCGATAGCTGCTCCTGATACACCATACATAATTGCTGAAAGCGCTACATCGACAACAACGTAGCTTGGATTAAAAAGATTTGGCATCATTGCCATCCATTGGGTATTGATAAACAACCATTTTGCACCACCAAACCATGCACCAGTAACAGCTCCAGCTTTTAGACTGTCAACTCCCATTCTATCATAAATATATACCATCACAAACATATAAAAAATGCCTCCTAGCATAGCCGGTGCCATGTTAGGTGGAAATGTTATAACGTCTGGATATTTTTCAATAATCGATGCAAAGTGGCCTTTATGAAATAATTCAAAAGTGATTCCACCAACAAGCCCCATAGAAAAAAATCCTAATACTCCTGCGATTCCTAACTTTTTAAAGTTCATATTTTACTCCTTGTTTTATTTTTAATTAATTTTTAGAAAATTCTTTTACCGTATTAAAAGAAAGATGGTCGCTTGTATCTTTTGCATAATATGCTTTCTCAACAACTCCATCTTTACCAATTAAGATATCTACCGGTATTGTTGAAAAACTGCCTCTAGGAATCATAGATGGTATGTAGCCTTTCATCATCGCAAATAGCAGTCTGTGTAAACGCATAGTCGTACCTTTGAGAAACTTAAAAAAAGATTTCTCAACTGAATATTTATTAAAATATTTATTTTTTTCATCTGCAAGTATCCAAAATGGAGCATCATGCTTATTTGTGTATTTTTTTAAATTTTCAAGAGGTGAATCAAATATTGCAACCACTTGAAAACCTTTCCCAAGCTCATCGTATCTCTTAGTAAGTTCATTAATGCGAAGGTTGCAAAATGGGCAACTAGCAAAACGGTAGAATGTAACTAGCGCTTTTTTTCCTTCAATCTCATGAATAGTAAAATTTTCCCCTTTGGTTGACGGAAGATTTAAAGATGAAATCTTATCGCCTTTTCTTATTTTCATAGTATACTCCCCCTTTTTATAATTTCCTTTTGTCAAAAAAAAGAAATTCTAAAAATTAATAAAATATTAATTATAACTAGTAAGAGCGGAATGCTCACTAGCAATTAATTTTCAATTATTCTTTTGGTATATTCAGATTGAATTATAATTTAATTTTACAACTTATATGTGATGAGCGAAAGGATAAAATATGGCATTGCCAGTATTGTACGAGATTGCAAAAGATTATAAAGATGCCCTTGAAGAACTTACAGATATTGAAGACGAAGCTGTAGTTGATACTCTAGAAGGCCTCAAGGGAACTTTAGAAACTAAATCTGAGAATATTATAAAATATACTCAAAATTTAAACGGAACTATTCAGGCTATGAAAGAAGCTGAAAAAAATATGTCTGATCGAAGAAAAAGATTAGAGAAAAAAGTATTAGGTATAAAAAAATATGTCAAAAATGTAATGGAGGAAAATCAAATTAATAAGATTGAAACTGTGCATTTCGATCTGAGTATTCGTAAAAATCCTCCAAAAGCAATTATTGAGGATGAAGAAATGATCCCGAAAGATTTTGTAGATACCCAGGTAATTGAAAAGGTAAATGTCAATAAAGTTAAGGAAGAGCTTAAAAAAGGAGCTTCTGTTCAGGGCGCTAGACTAGTTCAGGAAACCAGACTAGATATTAAGTAAAACAACGTACGAGGAAATTTCATGAAAAAACTATTATTGCTGCTATTTATAGCAAATATAGGTTTATCAGAATCAATTTCAGATAAAACTAAAAATATGAAAAAATTACCCGGATACTTTAATATGTACTGGGAGAACACATCAGGTAAGCTCTGGATTGAAATAAAAGATTTTGAAAAAGAATTTCTGTACGTGAACTCGCTAACTGCTGGTGTTGGTTCAAACGACATTGGACTTGATCGAGGTCAATTAGGCAATGAAAGGATAGTTTATTTTAAACGTTTTGGCCCAAAAGTATTAATGATCCAGCCTAATTATTACTTTAGAGCAAATACTAAGGATGTCAAGGAGAGAGAATCAGTTGCAGATGGTTTTGCCAAATCCACGTTATGGGGATTTAAAATTGAAGCGGAACAAAATGGAAATGTTCTTATCGATGTAACCGACTTCTTTTTACGTGATGCACATGGGGTTATTGATAAATTAAAAGCACAAAAAATGGGAAACTATTCTGTTGACAAATCTCGTTCTGCTATTAACCTAAGTGAAACTTTAAGTTTTCCTAAAAATAGTAATGTTGAGTCTATAATAACATATGTTGGTTCAAAGCCAGGAAAATATATTCGTCAGGTTACTCCAACGCCTAGCGCAATAACTGTCCGACTTCATCATTCAATGGTAGAGCTTCCTGATAAAAATTATTCACCTAGAATGCACGACCCAAGAGCGGGATTTTATCCTTTAAGTTTTCAGGATTATTCTGCTGACTTAGATGAATCTATTTACGTCAGATATATTCAAAGACACCGATTAGAAAAGGTAAACCCCAGCGCTCAAATTAGCAGAGCAAAGGAACCGATAGTGTATTACATTGATCCGGGTGTTCCTGAGCCAATTAAAACCGCAATGATTGAAAGTGGAAAATGGTGGAACCAGGCTTTCGAAGCAGCTGGCTACAAAGACGCATTTCAAGTAAAAATACTTCCAGATGGGGCTCACCCTATGGATATTAGATATAATATGATCCATTGGGTGCATCGTGCAACAAGAGGATGGTCATATGGGGGATGGATCTCAGACCCCAGAACAGGAGAAATTATTAAGGGAAATGTTTCTTTAGGGTCACTTAGGCTCAGACAAGATTATTTAATTGCTGCCGGACTCCTGGCTCCCTACAAGGATAAAAATTCGATACCCAGCTCAATGCGACAACTGGCACTAGCTAGAATCAGGCAGCTTGTGGCTCATGAAATAGGTCACACAATAGGTATACAGCATAATTTCCTTGCAAGCACTTTCGATCGTGCATCAGTAATGGACTATCCGCACCCAACCCTGATTCTTAATAATTCAAATCAAATCGAATGGGAAAATGCATACGATGTTGGAATAGGTGAATGGGATAAGATATCTGTAGCGTACGGCTATCAGGATTTTCCAAGTAACGTCGATGAAGATATGGCTTTAGAAGAAATTATTCAGAGTGGAATAAAGCGCGGTATTACTTTTATAACCGATCAAGACTCAAGACCTGCAGGTTCCGCACATCCTGGAAGTCACTTATGGGATAATGGCGAAAACGCTACTTTAGAGCTTCAAAGCATAATAAACATTAGAGAGGTCGCTCTTAGCAATTTTGGAGAAAATAACATACGATATGGAGAGCCATATAGCGATCTAGGTGATGTCCTTGTCCCAATATACCTTCTTCATCGCTATCAGATTGAAGCTGCTGTTAAAATAATTGGAGGATTAAACTATAGCTATGCTTTAAGAGGTGACGGACAGCTGATAACTGAGATGCTTGATGAAGAGTCCCAACTTCAATCCTTAGACGTACTTATTAAAACGTTGCAACCAAATTTTCTTACACTTAGTGAAGATATTATTAAACTTATTCCTCCAAGAGCGTCCGGAAGAGGAAAAACTAGAGAATCATTTAAATCAAGAACTGGATTAACATTTGACGGCATAAGTATAGCTGAAACAGCGGCAGCAATGACCGCAAGGATGCTTTTTAACCCAGAGAGAGCAGCAAGGTTAATTGAATATCACGCTAGAGACAGTTCTCAACCAGGACTGAAAAAGGTAATTGATTCAATTATTAAGGAGACATTACTAAAAAAGACATTAACAGGTCTCGAGGGCGAGGTTAAGCGAAGTGTTGATTTTGTTGTACTTGATCATTTAATGAACTTAGCTGTAAATGATAAGAGCTCACCTTCAGTAAAATCTATAACAATGCTCACAATAAATGAACTTTCAAATAAGATTGTTCGAAAAAACAGTAAAGATTTTCGCGAGAGAGCTCACCAAAGTGCACTAAAGAAAAGGTTAAAAGATTTTCAAAAAAATCCAATAAACTTTAAAATAGTTGAGACTCTCTCTGCTCCACCTGGATCACCTATTGGTGCTTCATTTCAATGTTCTCAAATGCATTAAATTTTTTCATTCTGAAGATTCAGCTATAACCCAGTTTATAATTCCAGAAAAGCTATTTAAACTCATAAAAGCTTTTTTTGGTATTGTGTAATTACTGGAACTTGAATGCGTTTTATTTGAATTAATTAAATAATTAAAAATAATAGAGTCATTTTCACCTAATATTTTAATAATGGATGAATCGCTACTATTAAAATCTGTGACAATTAAAGTTGATGACATTTTTTTGTTTGATGGAATTGAAAGTGAAAGGGATAGTGATTCATTATAATTAAAGTTATCTGCTCTCAATGAAAATGTAAAAGCATCGCTCTTATTAATAATTGCAGGTAGATTTTCAACTAATCCATGGTCAGGATCTGCAGGTCCAACACAAGAAATTAAAATAAACAAAAAGGCTATAAGAACTTTTCTCATTCTTCAAAGGTTTTATTTTTTGAATCTTGCCCTAATTGCAATTCATTTATTTTATCCATTGGTTTTTCAAGGGCTCGAAATCTTGGCCCTTTTAGATCATCATAATGATTAGTTAAAGCTGTAATTGATTTTCCCATGGCATGAATCTTTTCACTAAACTGTTCCCATTGTGTTCTAAAAACACCAACAAGGTCTTGCATTTCACCAGCTTTTTGCTCCATTGCAAAATTTGATACGGCTTGCCTGATTAATGACAAAACCGCATATAGTGTAACGGGTGAACATAAAAGAACTTTTTTTGACAAAGAAAAATCTATAAGATCTTTATCCTCCTGGTTTAAAAATGCATAAACACTTTCATTTGGTATGAACATGAGAACGTAGTCAACTGTTCCTTCAGCTGGATTGATATATGATCGCTTTTCAATTGCTTTAACATGATTCCTTACGTCCTTTAAAAATGCATTTTTCTCATTTAATTTTTCATTTTCATTATCAGAATTAAGGTAGTTTTCATAGTGTGCTAATGGAAATTTTACATCCATATTAATCGATTTATCATTAGGTAGCTTGAAAGTAAAATCCGGTCTTCCATCTCCTGCCTGCAGCTGTTTCTCAAAATTAATTCCTTCAATAAGACCCATAAATCCTAAAATATCTTCAACCATTCTTTCGCCCCATTGGCCTCGCTCCTGGGAACTTGAAAGTATTCTTGAAAGCTTGTTAGTGGTTTCAGCAAGATTGCCGATTCCCTTTTGTGAATTTTCAACATGTCCTTTTAATTCATTCGTTGATTTATTAAGACCTTCAAGTTTCGATTTCATATCAACAATTGATTGGTCAATCAATTCTTTTTTCTGATTCAGCTGAGAATCAGAAGTTTTGAGAAGCTCCGAAAATTTATTTTCAGCTAACTTTAAAAAACTGTCAAGGTTTTGATCTAGAGCTTGTTTTGAAAGGTCTCCAAACTCTGCTTTAAGATTGGCTTGGCTATCTTTATTTAGATTGTTTTGAGATTTATTAAAAAACCAAAAAATGCTGGCGCCAAAAAAACAGCCGCAAATGAATATAATGATTGGTATAAAACTCATTAAACTCTAAGAAGATCTAAAACTAAACGTATAATTTCTCCTGTTGCTGATCCAGGGTTTTGATAGGATAGTTTTTTATCACCCCATGCAGAACCAGCAATATCAAAATGACACCAAGGTATTTCATCTTTAACGAATTCCTTTAAAAACGCACCGCCTGCAATTGTACCAGCTTGACCAGGTGAACCCAAATTCTTTACATCCGCAATCTTTGATTTAACCTGCTCAAGATATTCGTCCCAAAGGGGAAATTCCCATACCTTCTCCCCCGTCATGCAAGAAGATGTTTTTATATTAGAAATAAGTTTTGGATCAGTACCCATTATTCCTGATGCGATATGCCCTAATGCAACCACTACAGCGCCAGTTAGAGTGGCAAAATCTAATATATATTCAGGGTCATAATGTTTGCTTGCATAAGCAAGCGCATCAGCTAAAATTAATCTTCCTTCTGCATCAGTATTCAAGACCTCGATCGTTTTTCCATTGTAAGCTGTCAATATATCTCCCGGTCTATATGCTTTATCTCCACTCATATTTTCCGTAGAGGGTATTATTCCTACAACATTCATTTTCGGTTTTAATTGGGAAATTGCGCTCATAACACCAAGCACAACCCCAGATCCACACATATCGTACTTCATTTCGTCCATTTTGGCAGCTGGCTTAATAGATATACCGCCACTGTCAAATGTCAAGCCCTTACCAACCAATATTTTTGGTTTTTCATTTTTTGGTCCATTAAAATATTCCATGATGATGAATTTTGGAGGCTCTTCGGTGCCTGAAGCAACTCCAGCCAAGGCCCCCATTCCCATCTTAGTAAATTTATCTCTTTCAAAAATAGTGACTTTAACAGGTGATGATTTTCCTATTTTGGTGGCGTGTTCAGCTAAATGAGATGGAGTGGCTATATTTCCAGGCCTATTCTCAAGATCTCTAGCAAAGCATACTGAATTAGCAATAACGAATCCTTTTTCTATTGATTTCTTGTCTCCCCCTACAATAGACGCAGATTCAAGCAATGCGATATCATCTCGAGAAGTTTTGAATTCATTGAACTGATAGCTTCCCAAAACTAGTCCTTCAGCAGTAGCTTGCGATGAGTGAAGATCTTTTGCTTCAGCAGGAATTAAGAAAGTTACTGAATCTATTCTATCTTTAATACATGCTTTTGCTACAGCTGCAGCGGAAAGCCTTAAGGACTCTGGGTTAAGATTTCCTTTTTTACCCATTCCATAGATATATGCGACTAGACCTTTTTCTCCAACTATTCGGGTAACCTCACCTGCTTTACCTTTAATTATCCCCGCTGAAATTGTATACGATATTACTTGCCCTAATTTTTTATTAACTTCTTGCAATTGACGACTTAATTGGAGACTATCGTAAATACCGACTGATATTGCACTATCTTTTGTATTCTGCCAGTCAGTTTTGATATGTTTAATTTTTAAAAGATTTGCCATTTTAATCCTAATTTAATGAATAACTTGATAGATTATTTAACTTAAAATTATCATCATAAATAATAGAAACAAATAATGATATAGATAATTCGTTTTTATGGAGAAGATTATGAAAATAGAAAAGATTATTATAACTGAAAAGCTGAAAAAGATTAATGAACACTGGTCTCCAAGAGTTATTGCAGAAATGAACAATTACCAGTTTAAGCTTGCAAAAGTCAAAGATGAATTTATTTGGCATAAACATGAAGATACAGATGAAACTTTTTTTGTCATTAGTGGTCGATTAACTATAGAGCTGAAGGAAGAAAAAGTATTTCTTGAAAAAGGAGAAATGGTTGTCATACCTAGAGGGGTAGAGCATAAGCCTTATGCTGAAAAGGAATGCGAAATAATGCTAATTGAACCTAAAGAGACAGTAAATACTGGAAATATAGTAAGTGAAATGACCGTAAAAAATGATCAATGGATTTAGTTATTTCTGATCACCTTTTATCAATTTATTAACAACAGAAGGGTCAGCGAGAGTAGAGATATCTCCCATATCATCAAGATTATTGTCCGCAATGTTTCTCAAAATTCTTCGCATAATTTTACCTGAACGTGTTTTTGGTAGGCCAGAAGTAAATTGAATTTTGTCTGGCTTAGCATGTGGACCGATTTCTTTTGTCACGGTTTCAAAGATAGACTTCTCTATTGTTGAATTAACCTCAATTCCTGTCATAAGAGTAACAAAAGCATAGATTCCTTGACCTTTAATATCATGACTGTATCCAACAACTGCCGCTTCAGCAACTCCATCAGCTTTTCCAATAGCCCCTTCTACTTCTGCAGTACCTATTCGATGACCTGAAACATTTAAAACATCATCCACGCGGCCCGTAATAAAATAGTAACCATCTTCATCTCTTTTAGCCCCATCCCCAGTAAAATAATACCCATTAAATTGAGAAAAGTATGTTTCCTTGAACCGTTTATGGTCTCCGTATACTGTTCGCATCTGGCCTGGCCATGATGATTTCATTGCAAGTAAACCGCTTTTGTTATTTCCAATTATTTCATTACCATTTTCATCAAGTAATACCGGGCTAACGCCAAAAAAAGGGAGAGTTGCTGATCCTGGTTTTATTGGTATTGCTCCTGGTAATGGAGAGATCATAATTCCGCCTGTTTCTGTTTGCCACCACGTATCGACTATGGGACATTTTTTAGAACCAATTAATTTGTAATACCATTTCCATTCAGGCTCTTTAATTGGTTCTCCAACTGTACCTAAAACTCGAAGGCTAGTTAAATCTCGGGACTGGACCCAGCTGTCTCCTTCTTTCATAAGAGCTCTAAGTGCGGTAGGTGCTGTATAAAATAGTGACACTTGATATTTATCAACAATATCCCAAAATCTTCCAAAGTCTGGATAATTTGGTACCCCCTCATATATTACAGAGGTGGCACAATTTGACAATGGGCCATATGTTATGTATGAGTGTCCAGTTATCCATCCAATATCCGCTGTACACCAGTAAATATCACTGATTTTATGGTCAAAAATACTTGCGAAGGTGTAGTTAGCATATAAAAGATATCCACCAGTAGTATGCAAAACTCCTTTAGGTGTACCCGTTGATCCAGAAGTATATAAAATGAACAAGGGGTCTTCAGCATCCATATGTTCAGGGTCACAATGCGTTTTAGCGTTGTCGATTTGTTCATGCCACCAATGGTCTCGCTTATTTTTCATATTAACTTTTTCACCTGTCCGCATAACGACAATCATATTTTGTATTGAAGGGGTTTGTTCAATTGCAACATCAGCATTTGATTTCATCGGAATGTTATTTTTAGCTCCACGAACTCCCGTGTCTTGCGTAATAAGTAGTTTACATTTTGAATCATTAATTCTGTCTCGAAGTGAGTCTGGGCTAAAAGCTCCAAAAACAACTGAATGTACAGCGCCAATTCTTGCGCATGCGAGCATAGCTATTGGTAGCTCCGGAATCATTTGCATATACAAGCAAACTCTGTCACCTTTTGATATATTTAAGCTTTTTAAAACATTGGAAAATCTGCAAACTTTATCATATAGTTCTGTGTATGTCAATTTCTTGTTTTCGGATGGATCATTACCCTCCCAGTAAAAAGCTACTCGATCACCCTCCCCTTTTTCAATATGCCTATCAATGCAATTATAGCTTACATTTAGTTTTGCTCCTAAAAACCATTCTATTTTTGGTATAGTAAAATCAACATCACTTACTTTTTCCCATTTTTTAAACCAATCTAATCTCTCTGCTTTTTCGCTCCAAAAAATATCATTTTCATTGATAGACCTTTTATATTCCTCCTCATAACCTTGTAGAGATTTATAATCTGCTTTTAAAGATAGCTGTTGAGGTGGATTATATTTTATTTTATTCATCAACTTTTCTATAGTATTAATCTGATATATTACTCTTAATAAGAGCGGTATGCTTGCTTAAGACCCATCCTTGAAAGTAGTTAAATGATTGCTTATCGTAAAGGTCGATTCGAACTTTTCCAAACATTCTATCGCCTGCTACCTTGTTAACCGCGATCAGGTCACCGTAATTTAGCAAAAAAAGTGTTTCTGACCCATTTTCTGGGCCTTTGCGAAAAGGCGTTAAATCATTAATAATTCTATAAAGAGATTCGCCATTATTAGTATGTAGTCGATACAGGGAAACTGTTTTAGATGAAATTCCTTTGGGTACTTCGATGATTTCCTGCCAAACAGGATAACTTTCATGAGCTTCGATGCGGAGACTTACTGGCG
>MDSV01068794.1_pt1 | contig 13402 bp, 14 predicted proteins | sample 810851 | NCBI WGS metagenome assembly MDSV01 (sample SAMN05326640, study PRJNA326480) | marine metagenome | isolation source: seawater | place: Atlantic Ocean: North East | collected 2012 | reverse complement strand
GTTACTACAAGATTAGATTCGTCATTAAAATCGATCACAATGTCGCATGCATTAATTATCAAAGGGTGGCAGAAAGGAATCAGGTCATGAGTCTTTTTGACCGCTTGTGTGCCTGCAATGATTGCGGTTGTTAGCACAGGCCCTTTCTTTGATTCTATCTCGCCATCTTTGACAAGATTTTTAATTTCATTGGGAAGCTTAATCAAAGCAGATGCCTTGGCGACTCTGTGTGTAATATCTTTTTCAGAGATGTCTACCATTCCCGGCTGATTATCTTCTTTTATATGGCTGAACATACTTAATTATTGCTAGTTAAGAATTAACCAGCAAGTTTTATTGGAAATTAATTAATAAAGATATAGGAGAACAAGAGAGAGGATGATTGCAATGAGAGATAAGAATTTAATCTGATTTGCAATCATTCCTCCTGTGGCTATTAAGCCCAATTGTTTTAACTCATTCTCGAACATATCTTTCTCTGAAAAGACTATTGAACTTTGGCTAGCGAAATGATTCTACAGCTCAAACTCTCACTTCCAGAATGGACGATAAGTGGCGTTGAGCTTTTCACAACGTTTCTACCTGCAAATGTAATGACTGAATCATTATTGGCTTGAACAAAATTACTAAAAGTAGCTTCACAATCACTCTCCACATAGAACTTGTTGTCATTCCTATCATGAAAGTATATGTTGCCAGCAGTTGTCAGGTCCCATTTGACCAAATCATCACTGCTTATTTTCTCAGCAGCATTCAGATTGAAAACCATCAAAACGCTTGCTGTAATTAATATTAATTTTTTCATTTTAACCTCCTGCATATATATCATGTATATATTTTATATATATATAATATATTTATTCTATATATAAAGTCAAGTTTTTGTAATATTAATGTCATATATCTCTAATAGTATTGATCGTTCGCTTGCTAAATATTGGGGGAATTTGAATATGAAAAAAGATACTCATCTACTGGTAAAGATGAACAAGGAAATGAAAAAAGAATTCATTTCTATGTGTGAGACAGACGACACCACAGCATCCAGAGAGGTAAGAAGATTTATCAAGCGATTCATCCGAGAAACCAAAGCCCTTAGAAAATAAGCAAAGAAAAAGTAATGGGACGAACTCTATTTGAAAAAATATGGGACAAACATGTTGTCGAATCTTTTGATGACGGCAACGATCTAATATATATCGATAGAATATTTCTTCATGAAAGAACAGGTAGTATTGCACTTCAAAACTTGCATGATCGAAACATTGCTGTCAGAAATCCAAAACAAGTATTTGCAACAATAGATCATATTGTCGACACGATACCAGGAAGAGATGATGAAACTCTGATGCCAAGCGGAAAAGAGTTCATCAAATCACTCAGGTCTTCCGCAATCAGAGAGAATATCAATTTCTTTGACCTGAATACTCCAGAGCAAGGCATTGGACATGTTGTTTCGCCTGAACAAGGAATTGCCCTCCCCGGTCTCACATATATTTGCCCTGATTCTCACACTTGCAGTCTCGGTGCTCTTGGAACCTTGGCCTGGGGTGTTGGATCGAGCGAATGTGAAATTGCTTTAGCAACAAATACCCTCATTAAAAAGAAACCGAAGTCCATAAAAGTCAATGTCAATGGTAATGTAAATGATCAAGTGAGTGCGAAGGATATAGTGCTCTACTTAATATCGAACTATGGTGCCAATGGGGCAGATGGCTCTGCCGTCGAGTTTGGAGGAAATGTCATAGATCAAATGGGAATAGAAGCAAGATTAACCCTTTGCAATATGTCTGTTGAGTTTGGGGCGATGACTGGAATTATTCAACCCGATGAGAAAGTCTTCGAATATTTAAGAGGAAAAAAATACGCACCAACCTTGGATCAAATACAAGAGGCTGAAAAATACTGGCGTAAATTAAAATCAGACAAAGATGCTGAATATTCTGAGATCATTGATATTGACTGCGATCAAGTTGGAACATTTGTCACTTGGGGAACCAGTCCTGAACATGCCATTGATCTCAATGAAAAAATTCCGTCTTTGAATGAAATCGATGATGAAACTAAAAAAGATTCTGCAAAAAAAGCACTCGAATATATGGGGTTGAATGAGGGTGAGACACTCATGGGGAAAAAGATAGATGCTGCTTTTATCGGTTCATGCACAAATAGTCGATTGAGCGATCTAAGAATTGCAGCTTCAATCTTAAAAGATAAAAAAGTTTCTAATGGAGTTAAAGCCATTTGTGTTCCGGGATCCTCAAAAGTCAAAAAAGATGCGGAAAATGAAGGATTGGATGAAATCTTTATATCGGCTGGATTTGAGTGGCGTGAGTCGGGTTGCTCAATGTGCTTTTATGCAGGTGGAGAGAGCTTTGGCTTGAGCGAAAGGGTCATATCTTCAACAAATAGAAACTTTGAAAATAGACAAGGGAAGAGTACTAGAACGCATTTGGCATCTCCAGCAACTGTTGCGGCCTCTGCGATTAAGGGAACAATTGCATTTCCAAAAGACTTGAAGGAGGATTTATGAAGCCAATAAATTCGATCACAGGCATAGCAGCACCGCTTCTAAGGAATAACGTAGATACAGATGCGATCATCCCCAGTCGTGAAATAAAAAAAATCTCAAAATTAGGCTTAGCTGATGGCTTATTTGCCGAGTGGAGATATTCATCTGTTCAAAATAGAATTCCTGATCAGAATTTTATACTTAATAAAGACCCGTTTCAGAAATCAGTAATCTTATTGACAGGAGAGAACTTTGGATGCGGTTCATCCAGAGAACATGCTGTATGGGCTCTTCAAGAGTGGGGCATTAAAGCCATAATTGGAAAATCATTTGGGTCGATTTTCTATAATAATTGCATCAGGAATGGATTACTTGCTATCACCCTTGAAGAAAAAATAATTTCTGGATTGATTAAAAATGTTGAAGAAAATCCATCGGACAATCATATCTTTATAGATTTAATTAAGTGTTCAATTCAATGCTGTGATAAGGAGATCTTTTTTGATATTCATGAAAAAGATCGATCAATTCTAATTGAGGGTCTTGATGAAATAGAAAAAGTCCTGATATATAAAAATAACATTGATAGTTTTGAAGCTGACCATAAAAAAATAAGGCCTTGGCTGTAATAAAGAAATCTCGGATTGTGATTATTAATCAAGTTTTAGTAACTTCAGTCCTTTTGTCTCTATTTACAGGAACACTCGCAGCTGAAGACTTCAATCTAAGCTATGATTTTCGATTCAGATATGAGTATACAGATGACAGCGGAGAAACAGACACAAGAACTCGGAACAGAATCAGAACAAGACTCGGTGCAAATTACTCGGCCTCTAAACAGCTTGATCTATTTGTAAGATTTGCATCCGCAGAAGAAAATACAGCATCAGCTGAACAAACACTGGGAACTGGTTTTACAGTATCTGATATTGGTATGGATCAGATGTATTTAAAATATGATGTTTCAAAGAATGTCGATCTTCTTTTTGGAAAAATGGAAAATCCATTTTTTAAACCAAATAAAAGTTTGTTGATATTTGATGGAGACTATAACCCGAAAGGACTTGTATTCAGTCTAAAGCATGGAGAAGTTTTCTCAAATATTGGCCACATAAAGTTTGATGAAAATCCTCTACGAACAATTGATCTCAGGAGTTTTCAGCTGGGCTGGAGTAAGAGCATCAATGATGTAGCCAAGGCAAAGATATCTTTTGCAATTTATGATTTTGATAAAGTAAATGAATTTAGCCCAAGCGAGATTACCTTCAATGGGAAAAACTTTGGTAACTCTTTGGATGAGAATGGCAATTATCTTTATGGCTTCAGCCTAAGGAATCTCTCATTGGAGATTAAAACAAGTGTGATGAACATGCCCGGAACTTTTTTTCTAGATATGGTTAAAAACTCAGATGCAGATGAGAATGATAGCGGCTTCCAATCTGGATTGAGTGTTGTAATTAGCGATAAGTGGAAATTTACATATCTATACAAAGAAATCGAGTCAGACTCAACCTTTGGTGCATTGACTCACTCTGGTTTTGGTGCAGGAGGGACAGACAATAAAGGGCATCAATTCAATCTCAATTACCCAGTTACTAAAAAGTTTTCAGTCGATGTGGTTTGGTTTGATAACAAAAAGAAGATGGCCATAGATTACAATAAGCTTTTCTTGGATTTTAAATATAAGTTGTGAAAAAGCATTTCCTTCGATTTTATTATTCAAAAACTGAAAAAAACAAGCTTCGTTGGCTGATTATTTTCTAGAGAGGTGTATTTAATAAATCCGACAGAAACTTTATTAAGGAATATACAATCAAATAGTTTATGATCTTTCTATGAAAAAATTGATGACAGCCATTTTGTTTTTTAGCTCAATAACAAATGCGAGCGAAAAAGAACATGAATTGCTCATGGCAACCTTATATGTTCAGTCATCGGCTGAATTTTATGCGAATTCAAAAACAATCTATCAGGCTGCAAAAAATGATTTACAGAACTTACTTAAAGATACAAATCACACTGCAGCACTGGAGCAAAACGGTAATTACTCCAAAAAGCCACCGGCGATTATTCTTGATGTTGACCAAACAGTGTTAGACAACAGTGCTTATCAGGCAAGAATTATTGAAAAGGATACCTCATACCCCGAAGGTTGGTTCAGTTGGGCAAAAGAAGAAAAAGCCACATTCATGCCAGGCGTTCTAGAATTCATGAATTTTGCAGAATCAAATGGGGTCAAAATATTTTTTGTGACCAATCGTGATATCGAGATAGAACAAGCTACCCTTAATAACTATGAAGCACTGGGTTATGGCTCTTCCTCAGCTGATAGCATACTCTCGCGAGGAGAAAATGGTTGGGATTCAAACAAAACGTCCAGAAGACAGTTAATTGCTGAGGATTATCGAATTGTCATGATGTTTGGTGATAATTTAGGAGACTTTATTGATATCGGTGAAAATTTACTTTCACCGAGAGAGAGGATCGAGGTAGCTAAAAAGTATTCGAATTACTGGGGCACTTCTTGGTATATGCTCACAAATCCTATGTACGGGGCATGGGAAGGCTCAATTATTGACTTTGACTATGGAAGGCCTAGGCAGAAGAATGTGGAAATCAAATTAAAAGCGTTGGATTCTCTAGAGGACTGATCTTTATTTGTAGTGAATCTTATTGACATCCATTCTATCTCGATATCGTCGAATTCTCTCCCAATCTCCGCTAACGGCTATCGTCTTTCCTTCATCTTGAATATTTAGATACATAATTTTCTCATCATTAGAGAAACATATGCCTGCAATCTCCGAGCCACTGTTACCGGATACACGACCAAGAGGATACATCATGCCACTGGGTGTACAACCCAATAGCCTGCAGGCAAAACTATCGTTGTCCTCACAGATAATTAAATCGCCCCAAGGCGTAACATTGATATTGTCTCCTTCCCAAAAATTTTCAATACTGTTCGATTCATAAAAGAGTGTAAGCATAGAATTTTTGGGGTCATAAGCCCATATCTGCCCAAAACCGAATTGACCGCCGTCTTTGCATGTAAAAAAAACAATGCTTTCGCCATTTGCATTATTTGTGCAGATGATCCCTTCCCCTCCATTAAAGGAAGTTGCTCCATTCATTCTGCCCTGTTCTCTGGTTTTGATATTTGATGCTCTGGGATCATCGATCTTTACCCAGTCAACATCGAATGATTGGCCGACATCTATCTCACCATCTGAATTATTTGAATTCTCAAAACCTCGGATTCTCAGCGCTTCTAGTTGACCGGATTCTGTAAGATTTCCATTTGATTTGGGTATAAATCTATAAAAAAGACCGACATCGTCATCCTCGGTTTGATATACGGTTCCTTTTGTATCATTAGCATCAATGGCAACAGCCTCTCTTTTGAAACGGCCCATGCCTGTTAATCTTTTGTATGTCTTACCTGAGTCTATGCTCGGATCAACCTCAAAAGCATAACCGTGATTTTCAAGATCCGTTTCCTCGCATGAAATCCATGTATTCCATGGCGTCTTTCCTCCTGCGCAATTATCTTGAGTGCCTGTGAGGCTTCTTTTGGCGCTTATGACATTCTTTCCATCATTATCGAGAATGATTGTGGTTGTTCCTCCGTCAAATGGTGAGCCATTTTGTCTCATGTACGCATTTGTTTCCATGAGGCGGTCATCCAAATTTCTTGTCTCATGATTGACCACTAGAGCATTTATTTTGTCATTTAATCTAAATGCTGCCATTCCATCAGGCCTACCGCCGTATGGCAAACCGTCATGCATCATCTCGCCTGAAGACATAAGAACTTTGTAGCTAAAATCTTTGGGTAAATCGAACAATTTTCTTGGATCAGAAATTAAAGAGCCATCCCAGTCAATGATTCCAAAATCAGTTTTTTCTGAATGGCCTATATTCTCTTTTAAATGATTTCCAGCATAAGCGTTCAATGCAAAAAGTGCAGGAGAATGAGCTGCTAACTTAAGGACATTTCTTCTGTTTTTATTCATCTAAACTCTCAGTTCGATCAACTTTTATTTTTAGTTCTTACAAAAATATCGCACGAAGCATATAAAAGAAAATGATGGATAAAATTGCGCCCACAGGGAGAGTGACCAGCCATGATAATATGATTTTACTCACTACTTTTAAGTTCAATGCCTCTAAACCACCTCTTGCAATGCCAACGCCTAAAACGGCGCCGACGAGGGTATGAGTTGTCGATATGGGCAGCCCGGTTCCTGAGGCGACAACCACTGTGCCAGCGGCAGCCAATTCAGCAGCAAAACCCCTGCTCGGAGTTAATTCTGTAATTGATCGTCCCACTGTCATCATGACTCTATACCCCAACATAGATAAACCAACAACGATTCCTGAAGCGCCAAGAAATAAAACCCAAGCGGGAACTATGGATTTAGCAGCAACCTCTCCTCCGCTTTGGATTACAGAGACAATTGCCGCCAATGGTCCAATGGCATTGGCAACGTCATTTGAGCCGTGAGCAAACGCCATTGCGCATGCAGTAAAAACCATCAAGACCGCAAAAATTCTCTCGATACCATTGAATATCGTGCCGTTGAGTTCTTTTTCTTGATTGTCAATTGTTCTCAAAACCCATGCGCCGATTAAACTGATAACGATTGCAAAGATGAATGATAAAGCCAAGCTTTCCTGAGTTGAGAAAGAGAGACCTACGTGCTTCAAACCTTTGACAAAGGTCACCATAGATATGACAAAGGCAGCAAGAAACATATATAGAGGAACATACTTTTTCGCATTTTTAAATGGGTCACTGGATTCAAGAATAAGCTTTCTTACGGATTGAAATAGAATAAAAGCAATGGTTCCTGCAAGTAATGGGGACACAACCCAACTTGCGGCAATAGAGCCAACCTTTGGCCACTCAACTACATCAAAACCTATACCGATAGCGGCAAAACCGACAATGGCTCCCACAATGGAATGTGTGGTTGAAACCGGCCAACCAAAATACGATGCGATCAGCAACCAAGTGCCTGCGGACAGAAGGGCTGACATCATTCCAAAAACTAAAAGATCGGGGTTAGAAGCTACAACCCCTGAATCAATGATCCCTTTTCGAATTGTTGACGTGACCTCTCCTCCCGCAAGATAAGCGCCTGCAAACTCAAAAACACACGCCACAAGAACCGCTTGTTTCATTGTCAGTGCTCTTGCGCCGACTGATGTCCCCATTGCATTTGCGACATCATTCGCACCAATACCCCAAGCCATGAAGAAACCAAAACAACAAGCCAATATCAGCAAGACTTGTGCATTTTCTAAAATTATCTCCATGTAAAATCCTTGGTCATCTTAATATCTGTGTAACAAAACTTAAATTTTCTTGTAATAGAACAAAGCTATATTTCCATTATCTAAGAGTGGTCATAGTTTTTAAATCTGAACTTCTACCCCCCCTGACGATAAAAAAATAGATCGCTCTTAGATTCCCCAACCCTTTGAATAACCTTTTGGTAATCCAGAGTCTTTTGTAAAGCCATAAACGGATTCATTGGGGATAAAACTTTGAACCTTTTCTGTCACTGCAAGCAAAGCATTGATGTCTACCCCGGTTTCAATGCCCATGGAGTCCAACATAAATACGAGGTCTTCGGTTACAATGTTTCCACTTGCTCCAGGGGCAAATGGGCAACCCCCTATCCCACCAAGAGATGAATCAATTGTTGTAATCCCTTCTTCCATCGCTGCGAGAACATTTGCAAGCCCTAAGCCTCGGGTATTATGAAGATGAACGCTATTCAAATTCTCATTGCCGACTTCTTTCTTGAGACTTCTGATCATTTTCTTTATTTGCATGGGGTTTGCATAACCCGTTGTATCCGATAATCCAATCTCTTGACATCCTAGCTCCATCATTCTTGAGCCGAGTCGAAGCACGATCGATTCAGAAACAGCGCCCTCCAAAGTGCAACCAAATGCAGTGGACAAGTTTCCTTCAAAATCAGGTTTCTCACCTTCTATTTCTGACAAGTATAGAGCGATGTTTCTGATTTCATCTAACACTTGATCATGAGTTTTATTGAGATTGGCTTTGCTGTGTGTTTCGCTAACAGAAAGCGGAAGGCATATTTTGTCGGCGCCCGCTTCAATGGCATTCTTGGCGCCAATAAAGTTTGGCACTAGAGCCACCACCGTCAATCCATCAATTTTTTTTGCCTTTCGCACAACTTCATAAGCATCGGCCATTTGAGGGAGTATTGACTTGGGGACGAAAGAGCCGACTTCAATTTCTGTTATGCCTGCCTCAAATTCAGATCTTATCCACTCTAGTTTATGCTCAGTGGACATAATGGTATCAATGCTTTGAAGTCCATCCCTTGGACCAACCTCGCTGATGATGATTTTCTCTGGGTAATTCATGCAACTATTCTCTCTTTTGGGAAATGACAGATGAACTCACTTCCATTGCCAAGCTCACTTCTAATCTCCAAGGTTGCATTATGATTTTGGAGTGCATTTTTTACAATGGACAGTCCCAATCCTGTTCCGCCTGCCTTCCTGGATCGACCTTTGTCAACTCTATAAAATCTCTCGGTGATTCTGTCGATGTGCTTTGCTTCAATTCCAACTCCATTGTCGATCACAGATAAATGCCCTCCCTCATTATCGATCATCCAGTTTACGCAAATACAATCTCCTGTATCAGAGTATCTGGCTGCATTTTCAATCAAGTTGTTGATCACGGATTGCAATCTGAATTCGTCTCCAGAAATCAGTCCGGAATGAGAAAAGTTAACCTCAAATCGTTCCGGTGGATTCTTTCTGCTCATGATGTCCTTTTTCGTTGTCAAAACAATGGCTTGAAGATCGATGATTTGATCATCCATCTTATCCGTTTCAGCTTCCAATTGAGACAAGAGCAAAAGATCAGAGAGGATACTCTGCATCCTGATGGTTTGACGATTGATTTCGTTTATGGGCTTTTTCCACTCATCGTCAATCGATACATCCTCATTCATAACCTCGATATATCCGGATATCACGGTCAATGGCGATCTGAGTTCATGCGAAGCGTTTGCAGTAAAATCATTTCGTACCTTAGCCAATCTAACGGGTTGACTCACGTCTCTAAAAATGATCCATCTTTCACTCTTTCCAAATGGCACAAGCTGACATGACAGGAAAATGTCTTTATCGTTTGGTGCTTTGACTTCTAGTCTATTTTGGTAATCGTCAACTTTTAAAAAATTCCAAAAAGCAGGAGTATCGATGAAGTGATTGATCGGTGTTTGCAAATCATCTTCGGAGAGCATTAACCAATCTGAAGCTGCTTGATTGTACCAAATTAAACTATTGTTTTTATCGAGAAGGCAAAATCCATCCATGGTCATATCGATACTTTTTTCGATCTCTTTGAGGAGCTTTCTACCGACACTGCGAGATGCTTTTGATTGGGTTCCATCCACTCCAACGAGTTTTGATTGCTTCTTAACTATCTTTGTTAAATGGCTCCAGATCGAGTCTTCGGTCAAACTCAAGTTTGATCTTTCTATGAGGCCCGCAATATTAGCAACGTTGTACAGATACCAAAAATTTACCAAGGTGCCAGCTGCAAGGAAGCCAAGAAGGACTTGATTAAAATAATATCCAATTAATGCGCCAAGCATTAAAGCTAAAAAATTAAGAAGAATCAGTTGGAGTTTTATTTGCACGGGAGTAATTATAGATCAAATCTATACCCAGCGCCTCTCACAGTTTTTATCGCGTCATTTAGATCGTATTTTTCTAAAATAGACCTAAGCCTTCTGATGTGTACGTCAACAGTTCTCTCTTCAACGAAGACAGATCTTCCCCAGACTCTGTCCAACAATTGTGGGCGACTGTAAACTCTGCCCTCATTCATTATAAAAAACTTAAGCAGTTTAAATTCTGTTGGTCCAAAGTGAACTTCTTCGTCATTGATCAAAATTCTATAACTCTTTAAATCAATAACAATGGGGCCGCTAACAAGCTGCTCTTCTTCTCCATATGAGGTTCTTCTGAGAACTGCCTTGATTCTTGCAACCAATTCGTGTTGAGAAAACGGTTTTGTCACGTAATCATCTGCGCCGCTTTCAAACCCTGCGATCTTATCTCTTTCCTCGGCCTTGGCAGTGAGCATGATAATCCCAATCCCCTTGGTGACTTCATCCTGCTTGATTGATTTGGCAAGCTCAAGTCCGCTCTCATCGGGCAACATCCAATCAATGAGGACTAAATCAGGTGATTTATTATTGATCTGCTCCTTTGCTTGCTCAACGTTCTTTGCTTCTTTGACTTGAAAACCAGCCCTAGACAATGAAAAATTAATCATTGATCTGATGGCCGTTTCATCTTCTACAACAAGTATTTCTTGATTCATTTTCTTTTTTTTATGTTTGCCCAATTAGATACCTGTGTTTTTTACATCATGAATGTTACGAAAATATTAAATAATGCCCATGATTATTGTTGTGTCTCTATTAAAAGATAGGCTATCAAATCCTCTCTGTCACGTTTCTTTCTCATGCCTACGTAAACCATCTTATTCTCAGGGATCAGGCTTTGTGGATTTTCAAGCCAAAGATCTAAATATTGATAATCCCAAACGATTCCAGAATTTGACAATGCATCTGAATATTTAAAATCATCTTTAAAGCCTGCGGACCGATTATAAAAAGAATATAGGTTTGGACCAATCTTATGCGGTTCACCTTTTTTAAGTGAATGACAAGCCCTACACTGAAGATAAAGCTTCTTGCCTCTGACTGGATCACCTAGAGCTATTGAATCCACATTCAGTGAAAGTTGATTTGCATATGCTTCACTCTCTTGTTCGAGCTTTTCTTCTTCTTTGGCACCATCGCATGCAAACAAATGGAATGACAGTGCAATAATAAGCATTTTTTGTATGATTTCTTTCATAATTGATGGCAAAAGAACAATGCGTACTGCATAATTATTTTCCTATTATATCAACAAGTGCTCTTTGACCAAATAAATGCGTTCATTGTCAGTAATAAATCTGAAACACAGACCTGAGACACTTATGGAATTTGAGAAAAGGGGAAATCTTTGATTATTTATAATCTCAGAGAGTTTAAAAAAATCACGCCAAAACAGTACGCTGCTGAGAAATTCAGGATGCAGGTCGAACTCCTTAAATTACAAGAAGACGTAATAAAAAATGGGAGAAAAATTGCCATCATTTTTGAGGGAAGAGACGCTGCTGGAAAAACAGCAACAATTCAACACTTTTCTCAGTATCTGATTCCCGAAGGAATGGAATACATTAACTTTGGTGTTCCCACTAAATCGGAGTCCAACAATTGGTTCAAAAGATACGAGAGAAAAATGCCAAAAAAAGGACAAATTTGCTTCTTTGATCGATCCTGGTATAGCAGAGCATTGATTGAGCCAACGTTAGGCTTTTGTTCACAACGTCAATACAAAAACTTTATGAACAAGGTAAATCACTGGGAAAAAGATGTCATAGAGAACGGGACTGAGATCATAAAATTTTATCTTTCTATTGATCAGATATCGCAACAAAAAAGGCTTAGAGCTAGACAAGAAAGCCCGATCAAATATTGGAAGTTTTCTGAAACCGACGCTCAAATCATCAATAAATACGACATATTCAAGTTATACAAAGAACAAATGTTTGAAAAAACATCGAGCTCTTTTTGTCCTTGGGTTGTAATCAATGCCACCAATAAAAGAGTAGCTAGAATCAATGCCATGCATTATTTATTAAACAAACTTGACTACGACGAAAAAGAGATTCTATATCCAAGAAAATGGTCTTCATCTATTGCAAACTACAGCTTTGCACTTGAAGACGAAACATTTGAGAATCTCACCTATAAACAATATAAGCTTCTGACAAAATACCTGGGCTAGAATGAAAAAAATCTCGGCAATTGATATTGGAAGCAATTCGATAAAACAAAGAATCTACTCTTTTGACCAGGAAACTTGTGATCTTAAGGAAGACAAAACTTTGCGAAAAAGAATCCCTGTGAGGCTAGGTAAAGATATTTATTCAAGCAAGAGTAAAATTTTTAGTGACTCCACGATAAATAAGCTAGGCAAGATTTTAAGGTCTTTTGAAAAAACCATCCATGATCAAGGAATCAAAAGCTATAGAGCCTGTGCGACTGCAGCCTTTAGAAAAGCCAGCAATAAAAAGCAAACCATTGATCAATTAAAAGATTATTCTTCAATTGATATAGAAATTATTTCTGGAATCGAGGAAATTCAATTGGTTGGAGGACTGAAGCACCCATCGATGGAATCAGCAGAAAATTTCATACTCGCCGATGTGGGAGGTGGAAGCACAGATATTCTAGTAAAACACCGAAATAAAATTATTGACTGCGCGACATACCCAATAGGTAGCGTGAGCTTAAATCAAATAAAAATTAAAAAGAAAACCTGGAAGAAAATGTATGCATGGCTTGATAAATTTAACAAAATGGGCATCGAGAAAGTCATTGGTGTCGGTGGAGGTATCAGAGGATTGCTGGGCCGATATGAAAAGATGAGTGCTACTCACGATGAGTTTGAATTGCTGAGAAGGGATATCATTGAAATGGATAAAGATGAAAGAAAAGCTTTCTTTAAGATACCAACGGACCGTGCTGAGCTAATTCATCATTCGGCTTATATATATTCCAATATCCTGAGACAAACAGGAATCAACAAAATCTCAGCCATACCTTGGGGTTTAACTGAGGCGATTGCATATTCTCAGGTGAATGATACTACTCGTAAGTGACAGGCCCCGAATCTTTTGATAAATCGAAGTAAGAGTATTCATTGTACTCACTCATAAGCCTTGAACTGTATTCTTCTGGAAGCTCGCTCATGTCATTCAATTTG
>MDSV01060436.1_pt1 | contig 13402 bp, 16 predicted proteins | sample 810851 | NCBI WGS metagenome assembly MDSV01 (sample SAMN05326640, study PRJNA326480) | marine metagenome | isolation source: seawater | place: Atlantic Ocean: North East | collected 2012 | reverse complement strand
ATAGAATTTTAATTATGAAAAAACTTTATAAAATAAAAAAATCTAAAATAGATAATAGAGGTTTATATGCCGCTGATTATATAAAAAAAAATACTAAAATTATCGAGTACAAGGGAAAAATTATTACTGTTAAAGAGACAGAAACTAATCCTAAATTTGATAACGAGAAAGCTATATATTTATTTAATTTAAATAAGAAATACGATTTAGACGGTGATTTTAAATATAATACTGCAAGACTTATAAATCACTCTTGTGATCCTAATTGTGAAGTTGATGGTGTTGGCCTTAAATTATGGATCTATGCTATTAAAGATATAAAAAAAAATGAAGAATTGACTTATGATTATGGTTTTAGCTTTGATAAAGATTATAAAGATTTTCCTTGTAGGTGTGGTGCAAAAAAATGCGTTGGTTTTATTGTAAACTCACAGTCAAGATGGAGAATTAAAAAATTGAAAAAGAGAAAATCTACTAATAGGTAACTTTGTTTAAGTATAATCCGCTTGAAGGCGCAGGTGGCGCACATAGAGATCTTTTTTTTGAAATAAATAATCTTTTTAAATCATCTATATTCCATTTCCCTTCTCCAATAATTTTTAAACAACCCACCATAGATCTAACTTGATGTTGTAGGAAAGACTTAGATGAAAAAATCATTATAATTTTATCGCCTTTTTTTGTAAGGGAAGACTTTGTTATAGTTCTTATGGGTGATTTTGCACCACAAGATGATGATCTAAAAGCATTAAAATTATGCGTACCAGAAAATAATTTAATAGCTTTCTTCATATTACCAATATTTAATCTCTTTTTAACGAGCCAAGCTCTGTTCTTATCTAATACTAAAAAATTTTTTCTATTAACTATCACATACTTATAGGTTCTTTTTTTTGCATCAAATCTCGAATGAAAACTTAATTTTTTTTTTTAATTGAATTGATGCTTATGTTTTTTTTACTTAAAAAATAGTTTAAAGAATTCAAGAATTTTTTTACATTTTCTATTTTATCACAAAAAAAATTTGCTGATTGACCAACCGCATGAACCCCTGCATCGGTTCTTCCAGAACCAATGATGCGTATTTTTTTTTTTAATACTTTTCTCAAAGCTTTCTCGATTTCATTTTGAATTGAAGAACCATTTTTTTGATACTGCCAACCATTATAGTTTGTGCCATCGTATTCAATAATAATTTGATAATTTGACTTCAATTTAATTTAGTTCCTTTATTTAAATTATTACCAGTCAAAAATTCTACAGCGTCCATTTCCCTTTTGCCCTCTTTCTGTAATTTTAAAATTTGTATTGCATTTGCAGAGCAACCAACGGTTAATTTGTCATCTAGCACTTTTCCTTCTTCACCTTTTTGAATAATTTCTTTCGCTTTAAGAATTTTAATTCTATCATTTTTAAATAAAAACCAAGCACCTGGTTTAGGATTAAAGGCATTAATCTTTGCTATAATATCCTGAGCTTTATCTTTCCAATTTATGCGTGTTTCAATCTTCTTTATTTTTTTTGCGTATGTCGCATATTTTTCATTTTGTTGACTAAAATTTACTTTATTCGAGGTTATTAATTCAATTGAGTCTTTCAGAGCTTCTGCTCCTAAGAAAGATAATTTCTTATTTAATTCACCGCTTGTTGTATCTTTATTAATCTTTACTGTTACTTGTTTAATAAAAGGACCAGCGTCAAGTTTTTTCTCTATTTTCATAATTGAAATTCCAGTTTTATCATCTTTGTTTAGAATAGCTCTTTCTATAGGAGCGGCACCTCTCCATTTTGGAAGTAATGAAGCATGAACATTTAAAAAAATTAAATTTGGAATATCTAAATATAATTGTGGTATTAGTTGGCCATATGCGACTACAACAACAATGTCTGGTTTAAATTGAATAAATTTTTTGAATTCTTCACGATCGCCTAGGCTATTTGTTCTTACTTCAATACCTTCTTTCTCTGCAAAAGTATGTATAGGTGTTTTTAAAATTTTTTGACCTCTAGATTTTTTTTTAGGATGTTGAGTATAAACACACATAATTTTATGACTTGAGTCCTGAAGAAGTTTCAATGTAGGAATTGAAAACTCAGGTGTTCCCATAAAAATTATTTTTAATGGCATTTGATTGCTGAAATTAAACCACCACCCTGTCTATTTCTTTTTTTTGTTTTTTTACTCTTTTAATAATTAGATCTTTTTTTAGTTTGGATAAATAATCAATAAATAAAATGCCATTTAGATGATCAATTTCATGTTGAATACAGGTAGCTAAAAGACCCTTGGCCTCAAGTTCTTTTTTTTCTCCCATATAATCCAAAAATTTAATTTTACACGTATTTGGTCTTTCAATTTCTGCGAATTGATTAGGTATCGACAAACATCCCTCTTCATAAGAAATAAGATTTTTAGATTTTGAAATAATTTCGGGGTTTACAATAAAAATAGGTTCTTTTTTTTCTCCCTCTTTTGATAGGTCAATTACAATAATCCTTTTTAATATTCCAATTTGAACAGCTGCTAAACCAATTCCAGGGGCTGCATACATAGTTTCAAGCATATCATCCATTAAACTTTTTATTTCTTTATCTACTTGAGATACAGGTTTAGAAACCTTTCTAAGAATTGGATCGGGAAGAATAATAATCTTTTTTTTTGACATTCGAAATTTTACTACAGTTATATTCTTAAAGGTAGGGCTGTACCTAAAATTTCATTTCTAAATACTTTTAAATTTAATTTATTCAACAAATTCGTTATGAAATATATAGTTTCTGGATCTAGATTAACTACCTCATCCTCACCAATTATTTCCACTATTTTTAAAGCCAAATATCCTTTTTCGCCCTTATTTGCTAGATCTAATAGACTGCTTGGAATATTAAAACTTTTTGATAAATTTTTGTGCTCTATTTCTTTTGGAACTATAACGCCATCGTTTTCTAAAGACTCAAGGACCGCTAAATCTTTCGCTGAATAGAAATAATTTCTATTTCTTTTTATCTTTTTATAAACATTATCTAATTCTTTTTGAGTTTTTTTAATTGAATAATTTTCTTCATAAAAATATCTAATTAATTTAGACCTATGTAAAATTTTGTCATCAAATTTGACTTTTCTTTGAAAAGAATAAGTATCAAAAATTATATTCTTTTCTACTGCACTTAAATAATCTTTTGGTATCTCGTTAATATCAAATTCCTTTAAACGATCACTTAGAAATTCAGCATAGGCATTAGATAATTTTGCTTTTTGGAATAAGTCTTTAAGCAAAAATAACAAGTCTAATTTATTTTCAATTTTGTCTGATAATAAAAATTTTTGATAAATTAAAGCTCTTGCATTTATTTCATCCAAAGATTGGTAAACATTTTTTGCATTTATTAATGTATTTAGTTCAAATGGAATTTGTTTATAAATTTTAAAAATTTGATTTTTATCAATTTGATTTTTTTCTGCGGCATCTTCGATATTTTTTATTTTTTGAATATCGGTGATGTCATCGATCTTTATCAAATTAGCTGCATTCATATATTCCCAAATACTTTTTTTTGTTTTTGCGCTCGGCTCATATTTGAAATTAGGAACTATAATACTTGATAAATAAAAATTTAATAAATTGTTGTCTTTAACTTTTTTAATTTTATTATCAGAAACACCAAGAAGAAAATTTATGGCATTATCAAAAAACTTATCAGATTGATTTTGTTCTTTGAGAATATCATGTAAAAGTTGCGCCTGATTTTTTTTATTGTTGTAAATTAAACAATAAATTTTAAATTTTTCAAGATACGGATCTTTTATATCTTTTCCAACAAAATTAACTTTTTTACATCCCTCTTTTAAGTCAGCTTTAGAAATATTTCTATCAACAAGATATTGAATAATTTTATTTTTGTTGGGAAAATCATTATTTTTTTCTAGAAATTTTTCAATTAAATTATCTTTTTTATTTTTTATTAACCAGTCAATTTTAATCTTTAAAAATTCTTCCTCATTCAAATCTTCTGGTGGATGAGAATAAGTAAATAAAGTATTTAAAAAAATATTTTCTGCTGTGGGAGATAATTGCAATTTATTTATACGTGAAATAGTTTTTTGTATACTTTTTCCATCTGTATTTGACCACATCGATAATTCAAAATTATGCGTGTCGGGATCCCAAATACCATAAAGTAATTTTTCATTTTCAGAAATAGCCTGTTGCTCTTCTATAGAGTTATTAATTGTGATTTTATTGTTTTGTAAAACTACAGAGCTTTCGATTTGTTCTTGAGATTTTTTTCCAATTTCACTTTGATTTTCAATTTCTTTTTTTTTCCAGATATCTATTGTATCTTCATCTTCAGCGTTTAATGGTGCTGCAATTAAAATAGTAAAAATACAAAAATACTTACTTAAGTCTGATAATCTCATTAGTAATATCAGTGTTGAATTTTTTATCTGGTTTAGAAAAGTTAATTTTTTCTGCTAAAAAGACTATTAGTATTAAGACACCTAAAAAAATAATTGCCTTAAGCAATCTTCTTATAATAGACTCCTGAAGACTTTTCTGACGATTGAATTTAAGTTGCATAGTTAAAAAATATATTTAAACTCAAAAAATAAGACAAATTTGTGATAAATCAAATTTTTAATTGGTAATATTTTTGAAAAAAAGCCTTGTTTTAACTGGAATGATGGGTGCTGGAAAGTCTACGATAGGTAGATTGTTAGCAAAAAAGTTAAATATTAGATTTATTGATGTAGATAAACTAATTGAGAAAAAAGAGCAAAAATCTATAAAAAAAATATTTAAACTTAATGGAGAACAATATTTCAGAGATTTAGAAGAAAAGGTTACACTGCAGGTTCTTAGAAAAAATGAGGTAGTAATAGCATTGGGCGGTGGTGCGTTTATGAACAATGTGCTAAGGAAAGAAATATTAAAATCTTCAGTTAGTTTTTGGCTAAAATCTGACATTGAAAATTTACTAAAAAGGTACAAAAATAATAATAATAGACCACTTCTAAAAGAAAACAATTTAGAAGATGAAGTTAAAAAAATATACCATTCCAGAAAAAAAATTTATAACAAAGCTAATTATAAAATAAATTGTGATAATGTCGGAAAAGGATTTATTGTTAAAAAAATTATAAAATTGTATGAGAAATAATATTTTAAAATCGAAAAATTACCCAATATTAATAGGTAAAAATTCAATTAATAAGTTAACAAATTATTTAAGAAAAATATGCCCAAATTGTAAAAAAATCGGGATCATCGTTGATAGCGCTGTACCTAAAAAATTTATTTCAAAAATAAAAAATAAATTAAAAAAATATGAGTTACATGTTTTCTTAATAAATTCTTCTGAAAAAAATAAGAGTTTAAATCAGACTACTATATTGATTAATAAACTTTTAAACCTAAACTTTAATAGATCTGATGCTGTAATAGGTATCGGAGGCGGGATAGTTGGGGATCTGGTGGGTTTTACTGCAAGTATTTTTAAAAGAGGTATAAATTTTATAAACGTTCCCACAACTCTACTCGCTCAGGTAGACTCATGTATTGGAGGTAAAACTGGAGTAAATTCAAAATATGGAAAAAATTTAATTGGGTCCTTTTACAACCCCAAGATTGTGATATCTGATATCAGTTTTTTAAAATCACTTCCTAAAAGAGAAATTTTATGTGGTTACGCAGAAATACTTAAACACTCTTTAATTTCTGATAAAAATTTTTTTAATTGGCTTAAAGGAAATACAAAAAAATTACTATCGTTACAGGACAGGATTTTGATAGATGCCATTAAAAGGAGTTGTAAAATAAAATTAAGTTTTACTGACAAGGATTTTAAGGAAAAAAAAATGAGAATGGTGTTAAATTTTGGTCATACTTTTGCACACGCGTTAGAAGCAAATGAACGTTATTCAAATAAACTGAATCATGGAGAAGCTGTCTTAATAGGAATGTTAATAGCTTCAAAATTATCCTTTTCTAAAAGGATCTGCTCTTTTGAAACTCTAAGAGAAATTGAAAATATATATAAAAAAAATAATCTAATAGTAAAATTAAAAAAATATATTAAGAAAAAAGAATTAATAAAGTCAATTAAATTCATGAAAAATGATAAAAAAAATAATGACGGTAAGATTAACTTGATTTTAATAAAAAAAATTGGAAGAACTACTATTCCCGGGCAATTTAAATATACTGAGAAATATCTTAAAAAAACTATAAGTCAATTATTTTAACTTTATTTCTAGGGCGTGAATATCGTTTTTTAACTCATCTTTAATAGATGACATCAGAATTCTTTCTGCATCAATTCTTTTTAAACTTTTAAGATACTCTGATTTAATTTCTAAAATTAAATGTACTTTACCTTTTTGAAAATATTTGTGACTCAGGTGTGCCTTGGAGTTGTCTATTATGTTAATATACTCCAAATTAATTTTATTTTTTATTTTTTTTTCAATTTGTTTTATAACGTTCACTTGAATATTATATATAAAAAAAAAATTTATGAAAATTATTTGTGATTGGGAAAATTGTAAAGATGTTGGAAAATATAAGGCACCAATTGAACGAGATAACAGCAGGAAATTCAGGCTTCTTTGCTTAAAACACATAAAAATATTTAATAAAACTTGGAACTATTTTGAAAATATGAATGATCAAGAAATAGAGTATTTTCTGAAATCTGATTTGACTTGGCATAAATCAACAAAAAGCTTTGGTTCTTCTGAAAATTTTTTCAATCTTCTTTGGAATAATGCTCTGGAAGATAAATTAAATATTTTTAAATCCTCAAGTTTTAAAGATTTTAAAAAAAATAAGCTATCCTCAAAAGAAAAAGATGCTTTTGACATTTTAGAATTAAATTACTCGGCAAAATGGCAGGAAATACAACAGAAATTTAAATACCTTGTAAAGAAATATCATCCTGATAAAAACCATGGTAATAAAAAGTTTGAAGACAAATTAAAAAAGATAACTTTAGCTTATAGTCAACTAAAAATGAACTTAGGAAAAAAATAGATGAGTGCAGCACAATTTTTAAATAAACCAGATATTAAAATTTCAGTTAAACAAACTTTTGGGTTTGATAGTAATATGGAATTAGAAGGTTTTTCGAAAAAAAATGAATATGTTCCGAAAATAGATCCTGATTATAAATTCGACAAAGATACAACTTTAGCAATTTTAGCTGGATTTGCTTTTAATAAAAGAGTTTTAATTCAAGGGTATCATGGAACTGGAAAATCAACTCACATAGAGCAAGTTGCAGCTAGACTTAATTGGCCTTGTGTTAGAGTCAATCTTGATAGTCACATAAGTAGAATAGATTTAATTGGTAAAGACGCGATAGTTTTAAAGGAAGGTAAACAAATAACTGAATTTAAGGAAGGAATTTTGCCCTGGTCTATTCAAAATCCAGTAGCTTTAGTGTTTGACGAATACGATGCGGGAAGACCCGATGTAATGTTTGTAATTCAAAGAGTTTTAGAAAATGAGGGAAATTTTACTTTATTAGATAAGAATAAAGTTTTAGAGCAACATGACTTTTTTAGAATGTTTGCAACAACTAACACAGTTGGATTGGGAGATACAACTGGACTTTATCATGGTACACAGCAAATAAATCAAGGTCAGATGGATAGATGGAATATCGTCTCCACATTAAATTACTTATCAAGTGATAAAGAACTAGAAATTATTTTATCAAAAAATAAGAAATATAATAATAAAGATGGAAAAGAGACAATTATGAATATGATAAAAGTCGCGGATTTAACACGTAAAGGATTTATGTTAGGAGATATCTCTACTGTTATGAGTCCGCGTACTGTATTGCATTGGGCTGAAAATACAAATATTTTCAAAGATCAAGGTTATGCTTTTAGAGTTACATTTTTAAATAAATGTGATGAAATAGAAAAAAAAATAATTTCAGAATACTATCAAAGATGTTTTGGGGAAGAATTACCAGAATCATCAATAAATGTTAAAATCTAAAGGTGCAAAAAAAAGAGGAAATTTTAGAAAATTTTAAAACTGCTATAAAATCTACTTTAAGATCGATTTCTAATAAAGATGATATTGAAGTAAGCTTTAGCGGATACGAAGTAACAACTGATGGTAAATCGATTAAATTACCAGAAATTGACCAAACTAAAAATAAAATAAATTTTATTCAAACACGTGCTCAAGCAGATTCTGAGTCTTTAAAATTAAAACACAGTAACATTAAAATTTACAAAGAATTTGAACCTGGCGGGAATAAAGCTAAGAAATTATATCAAATTGCTGAAAAAATAAGATATGAAAGTATTGGCATTAAAGAATATAAGGGGATTAAAGAAAATCTTTTAAATTATTATTCAAATAAAACACCTGTTCAAAATAAATCAGAAATAATATATGAGGCTTTTGAAAAATACTTAAGAAAAGAATTTTTTAATTTTAAAGATACTAATAAAAAAGATAATGAATTTGAAAAATTTAAAAAGAAGATCGAAGATGTTTTTAAAAAAGAAATAAATCAAATTAAAAAAACAATCGACAATCAAAAAATTTTTAATGCCTCAATATCTAAGTTAATTAACAAATTAGAAATAGAAGATTTATCGGAATTTGATGAAATGGACGATAAAAAGGAAGATAATAATAATAAAGAAACCAATAACAAAGATCAGATAGATCAAAAAAAAGAGGCCAAATCTGAGGAAAATCAGGATATGGCAATAGATGCAAAGTTACCAGAGCTTGATAATTTTGCGGATGAAAACGATAAAGATAGTAATGAAATAGAAATTGAGGACACTGACAATCAATCCGAAAAAAGATTAAGAAGCAACAATAATTTTGGAGATAAAAAATATAAATTTTACACAAAAGAATTTGATGAAATAATATTTGCAGAGGAACTAGAAAGTGAAGAGGAATTATTTAGGTTGAGACAAAATTTAGATCAACAGCTTCTTCAATTAAAAAACTTTATTTCCAAACTCGCGAATAAGCTACAAAGAAAACTTTTAGCCAAACAAAATAGATCTTGGGATTTTGATTTAGAAGAAGGAATTCTTGATACTTCAAAACTTTCTAGGATAATAATGGATCCTTTAAATTCTCTATCTTTCAAAAAAGAGAAAGATACTGAATTTAAAGACACTCTAGTTACTATTCTAATAGATAATTCTGGATCAATGAGAGGTAAACCAATATCAGTAGCTGCAATTTGTGCCGATATACTCTCAAGAACATTAGAGCGATGCTCTGTCAAAGTTGAAATTTTAGGTTTTACAACTAAGCATTGGAAAGGTGGATCTAGCAGAGAACTTTGGATGAAAAACGAAAAACCAAAAACTCCTGGAAGATTAAATGATTTAAGACACATCATTTATAAATCAGCTGATACTCCTTGGAGATTAGCAAAAAAAAATATGGGTTTGATGTTAAAAGAAGGACTTCTTAAAGAAAATATTGATGGTGAAGCATTAAAATGGGCTTTTGAAAAAATGAGCAAAAGAAGAGAAGAGAGAAAAATTTTAATGGTTATTTCTGATGGGGCACCAGTTGATGACTCTACTCTATCAACAAATTCCAGTGACTTTTTAGAAACAAATCTTAAGAACACCGTTCATTGGATAGAAAGCAAATCTGATGTTGAACTTTTAGCAATAGGTATTGGCCACGATGTAACAAGATATTACAAAAAGGCTGTAAAAATTACTGACGTTCAAGACCTAGGTGATGTAATGATTAATCAATTAACTGATCTTTTCAAAGACGATAAAAGAGTTTTAAATTAATTTTTTTAAATTTTTACTCTCAGATCAGACACATCAGAAATTTTAGCAAGTAAAAGTCTAAAAGGTATTAACATTATAAGCGCAACAATTAATTTAACAATTAAGTCGCCTATGGCTAGTGATAACCAAGGTACATTTGTTGCGTAAAAAGCAATCGAAAAAAATAAAAAAGTGTCAACTACAGACCCTGAAATTGAGGAGGTCAAAGGTGCTACGTACCATGATTTTTTTCTTAAACGATCAAAAATATTTACATCTAAATTTTGTGCAACTATGAAAGCTGCTGCTGATCCAATAGCAATACGAATAGATATTGTATTCTCAAAATTAGTTGAAACTAAAAATGTTAAAACTATTCCTATAAAAAAACCAATTAAAATTATAATTCTAGCTATTTTTTTTCCATAAGCACGATTTGCTAAATCAGTGATTAAAAAAGTAATTGGATAACTAAAAGCACCGTAAGTAAGTAAGTCGTCTAACCCGTAGTATGCAAAAGGAAATTGAACTAAATAGTTTGATAAGATCACTACTAAGCCCATTAAGACTGATAAAATGTAGAAAAGTTTTTTGTCTTTAAGCATTAAGAATTACTTCTGAGAAGATATAGAAACCTTTATTTTTCTTACTCGTTTTGAAAGATTTTTACTTTTTGCCTTTAGTAAAAATTTATCTAAGCCTCCTTTAAAATCTACTGATCTTAGAGCAGCGTTACTAACATTTAATCTTATATTTCTTTTTAAAATATCACTTTTGAAAGTAATCTTTTTTAAATTAGGTAAGAACCTTCTTTTCGTTTTATTATTGGCATGACTGACGTTATGGCCTTTCAAAGGGAGTACACCTGTTAATTCACATTTTTTTGTCATAATTAGTGAATTGTATAATTGTTGGAATTAATGAGGTCAAGTATTATTTAGCATCAATTCCGACTATCTCATTAACGTTTTTTATTTTATTTTTTTTAAAAATTTTTATTAGCTCACTTTTAATTTTTTTTACAACACCTGGGCCTTCATACACCATTCCGGTGTATAATTGAATAAAGCTAGCTCCTGCTTTAAATTTTTCAAAAGCAGTAGCTCCAGAATTTACGCCTCCGACTCCTATAATTTGAATATTTTTTTTTATACCATTATAAAATTTTTTAATTAGCTTGTTCGTTATTTCACTTAAAGGTTCACCGGATAACCCTCCCTCTTGATTCTTATTTATTCCTTTAAGATATTGTCTATTTTTATCCGTAGTATTTGAGACAATTATGCCTTTTAGCCGAAACTCCTCGGTTAACTCTATTATCAAAGGAATTTCGTTATCATCTATGTCAGGTGAAATTTTTAAAACCAACGGTTTAACAATTCCGTTTTGTTTATTAAATTTTGTAATTTTTTCTAAGAGACTTCTCAGGGAATTTTTGTCGTGTAGATCCCTTAGGCCGGGAGTGTTTGGAGATGATATATTTATCGTAATATAATTCGCATATTTGTGAATTATTTCTATACATTTCAAATAATCATTAACTTTATTTTCAGTATCTTTATTAGGGCCAATATTTACACCTAAAAAACCAGAGGGCGTATTTTTTTGTAGTCGATTTGAAACAATATCTAAACCGTCATTGTTAAAACCAAGTCTATTAATAAGCGCACGATCACTTTCGAGTCTAAAAACTCTGGGCTTAGGATTTCCTAACTGTTTTATGGGTGTAACAGTACCAACTTCTATAAAGCCAAAACCAAATTTAAATAATGAATTGTAAACTTCTGCACTCTTATCAAAACCAGCTGCTAATCCAATTGGGTTTTGAATTTTAGAGCCAAACATATCAGTTTCTAATAATTTCTCATCATCGACTTGAAAAATTTCTTCGGGTAAAAAATTATATTTTAAAGATTTGATAGCAAAATCATGCGCAGTTTCAGGGTCTATTTTAAATATAAAAGGTTTTAAAAAATTATACATTAATTAATTTTATCTTTTATCAGTTTTATGGTCTCTTTTACGCCAAAAAAACTTATAAAAAAACCCATTCTTGGACCGTCAATATCACCAAATAAAACTTGATACATCAACTTAAACCAATCCCTAAGATTTTTATCATACCCGTTTTCTTTTCCAACGGTATAAACTATCGTTTGAATTTCCTCTGGTGACAAAGTTTCTTTAATTTTTTCGATACTATTGGCTAGATTTAATAAAGCCTTTTTTTCTTTTTCATTTGGTTTTTTATATATTTTTTTTGGCTTCAACTTATCTTCAAAGAAACTCACAGCATACTCTGTTAACTTATCTAGAATGGGATTATTTTCAGGACTCATATCTTTATGAAATCTATTGATGAATTTCCATAAAATTTTTTTATTATCAGCATTGCTTGATCCAACTAGATTAAGCAACATCGAGAATGACATTAATATTTTTTCTTTCGGTGGTTTGCCGTTATGTATATGCCAAACAGGATTAGAAAGTTTTTCTTTTTCTTCCTGATTTTGATATTTTTCGATCAAAGAAAGATACTCGTCAACAGCTTTTGGAACAACTTCTGAATACAATTTTTTAGCCCTTTTTGGATTTTGATACATATACAATGACAGACTTTCTGGGGAAGCGTATTTTAACCACTCCTCTATCGTTATACCATTTCCTTTTGATTTAGAAATTTTCTCACCTTTCTCATCAAGGAATAGCTCATAGGCAAATCCACTCGGAGGAACTTTTCCTAGGACTTTACAAACTTTACTAGATAATATCGCGCTCTCAGTAAGATCCTTGCCGTACATTTCAAAATCAACATCAAAAGCAAACCATCTCATAGCCCAGTCTACTTTCCATTGAAGTTTGCAAGAGCCATTGTAAATACTTTTTTCAATTTTTTTTCCATTGTTGTCAAAAACTATTACTCCATTTTTTTTGTCAAAACTTATCATCGGTATTTCAAGAACTTTACCTGTATCTGGGCAAATCGGTAAAAAGGGACAATAAGTTTTTCTTCTTTCCTCTCTTAAAGTGGGTAAAATAATCTCCATTATATCGTCATACTTTTCTGAAACCCTCTTGAGAGTTTCATTAAAAGTGCCTTTTTTGTAGTTTTCGGTTGAGCTTTTAAAATTAAAATTAAAATTAAATTTTTTTAAGAATTCTTTTAACATTGTGTTGTTATGTTCAGCAAAACTATCAAATTTTTTAAATGGGTCTGGGATTGAGCTTAAAGGTTTACCTAAATTTTTTTTTAAAATTTCAGTATTTGGGATATTGTCTGGGACTTTTCTAAGCCCATCCATATCGTCGGAAAAAGTTATCAATTCAGTTTCAATTTCCTTTAAATGATTAACAACATTGATCATCATAGAAGTTCTTGCTACCTCTCCAAAAGTTCCAATATGCGGTAATCCACTCGGGCCGTATCCAGTTTGAAATATTATTTTTTTTTTGAACCAATTAAATTTTTTCTCTCTTTTAAAAGCTTTCTTGTCTCTACAAAGGGCCATGCTGAGACTGATTGAATCACATTATTTTCTAACATATTAGAGGTTTATAAAATTTTCTTTATAAAATACAGTTTTTAATTAATTAAATTAAGTTGAATTTTTTTAGTAT
>MDSV01174646.1_pt1 | contig 13404 bp, 16 predicted proteins | sample 810851 | NCBI WGS metagenome assembly MDSV01 (sample SAMN05326640, study PRJNA326480) | marine metagenome | isolation source: seawater | place: Atlantic Ocean: North East | collected 2012 | reverse complement strand
GTTTTTTTATAAGTTTTTTTGGAATTAAAGAAACTATTGAACTAATAAATAAATGTATTAAATAATGTTTTCTATTTTAAGACCTCTTTTATTCAAAGTTGATCCTGAGATGGCACATGACTTAGCTATTAAATCACTTAAATTTAATCCTTTACCTGATAAAGCATTTGAAGTTGAGGACGAAGAAATATTAGGTATTGAATTATTAGGAAAAAAATTTCCTAATCCAGTAGGTTTAGCTGCTGGATTTGATAAAAGTGCTGAAGCTTACAATTCACTATTAAAATTAGGTTTTGGATTTGTAGAAATTGGAACAGTTACACCTCTCAAGCAATTTGGAAATCCTAAACCAAGAATATTTAGGCTAGAAGAAGATAATGCTTTAATTAACAGACTTGGTTTTAATAATGATGGAATGGAAATAATAAAAAATAGAATAAGATTAGAAAAAAGAAAGGGTATATTGGGAATTAATATTGGTCCAAATAAAAATACAAAGGAACAGAAAAGTGACTTTTGCTTGGGATTGAATTTCTTTTTTGATGTTGCCGATTATATTACTATAAATATCTCTTCTCCAAATACACAGGGTTTAAGAGATTTCCATGATAGCAAAAAGCTAGAAGAACTTTTGATTTCTCTGAATAAAATCAAAAAACAAAAAAAAACAAGTATTCCTCTTTTATTAAAAGTTTCACCAGACATAAATGACAATTATATTTCAAAAGTTACAGAAGTGGCTATGAAAAATAATGTTTCAGCAATTATACTTACAAATACCACAAATAGTAGGATGGATAGTTTATTAAGTGTGACTAAAAATGAAGAGGGCGGACTTTCTGGTGAACCTTTACAAGAAATTTCAACAAATATGATTAAGAAATTCTATAAACAATCGAATGGAAAAATTCCTATTGTTGGAGTAGGTGGAATTAATTCAGGGAAATCAGCATATGAAAAAATTATTGCTGGAGCGTCATTATTGCAACTTTATACAGGTTTTGTTTACAAAGGTCCATTTGTAGTAAAAGACATCAAGAAAGAATTAATTCAAATTTTAAAATCTGAAGGGATCAAAAATATTAAAGATGCTGTAGGTATAGGCGTATAATTAACCAAATTTTTCAAGAAAGGGAAAATATTCCAATATAAAAAATCCTAATATTTGTAATTGTCCTGTTAAGATTGCTAATCCAGTTAATAATAAAATAATACCTCCAATTTTATTTGTTATTGATAAATATTTTTTAAAATTTCTTGAAAAAATAAAAAATTTATTAATTAAAATTCCTGAGATAATAAAAGGTATTGCTAAGCCAAGTGAGTAAAATGATAATAATAATATACCTGTAGAAATATTTTGTTCTATTGCAGCTAAAGTTAAAATTGAACCTAAAATAGGCCCTATACATGGTGTCCAACCAAAACCAAAAGCAGCTCCAACTAAAAGCGGAAAAGCGTAGCTTCTATTATATTTATTTGTAAAAATTCTAATATCTTTATTCATAAATTGAAAATTTATAATTCCAATTAGTTGTAGTGAAAAAAATATTATAATTAAGCCAGCTGAAATTCTAAATATATCAGAATTAGCTAAAAAAAATTTACCTAAAGATGATGCTGATAGACCTAGTATTATAAAAACAAAAGAAAAGCCTAAGGTAAAAAAAATCGTTTTAAAAATAACTATATTTTTATTTTTTTTTTCCAATTTATCAAATGAAGTTCCTGAAATATAAGAAATATAACCAGGTATCAAAGGTAGTACGCACGGTGATAAAAAACTAATAAAACCGGCTAAAAAAGCTATTGGCAAGTAAACATCCATTTAAAACTCCGCAATTATAACTAATCCGTGATGTTAAAGTTGTCAATATTTAATATATTAACTTGATTCCATTTCTCGCTACATTTATACACTCTTTAGGAAATTTAAAATGTCAAAAAAATGTGAACTAACCGGAAAATCACCTCTCAAAGGTCATAGGGTGAGTCATGCTAATAACAAGGTAAAAAGAAAATTTATTCCAAATTTAAAGAAGATCACTTTTAAAAGTGATATATTAAAAAGAAATATTAAATTGCGTGTAAGCAACGCAGCTATAAGAACAGTTGATTATAAAGGTGGATTAGATTCTTATTTAAAAAGTGCTAAATCATTTCGGTTATCTCCAAAAGTAAATAAGCTAAAAAAAAAAATATTTGCAAAAACTCAATAGTTAATGGTTAAAATAAAATATAATTTTTTTTTTATTTTAGCTTTATCAATGGCATTGGTGGTTGCATTATCAAACTATCTTGTCCAATTTCCTGTAAATTATATGGGTTTACAAAACTTATTAACATATGGAGCATTTAGTTATCCAGTAGCATTTTTAATATCAGATTTATCAAATAGAAAGTATGGACCTAATTCTGCTAAAAAAATTGTTTATTTTGGTTTTATATTAGGAGTATTCTTAACATTTTATTTTTCAACCAATTATTCTGATTTAATTTCAATTAGAATTGCAATTGGTTCAGGAACAGCTTTTCTTGTTGCCCAGTTAATTGATATTAATATTTTTAATAAATTAAGAAAAAAAATATGGTTTGCCGCACCATTAATTTCATCTCTTATTGGATCCACTATTGATACTTTTTTATTCTTTTTTATATCATTTTATAAAACAGGAGTGAATTGGGTAACCTTATCTTTTGGTGATCTACTAGTTAAGATATTTGTTGCTTTACTTATGTTAATTCCTTTTAGACTTCTACTATTTCGTATACAGGAAAATTCAAACTCTAAAAAAAAAATTAGTGTATAGTTTTTTCTTTTTTTTCTGAAAAAAGTTTTGTTAACTGATTTATCATTACATCTCCTAATTCTTGAACATCAGCAATTTTGATAGCTTTTTTATAATATCTAGTAACATCATGACCTATTCCTACAGCAAGGATTTCTATATTTGAATTTTCTTCAATTGATTTTACAACATGCTTTAGATGTTTTTCTAAATAATCACCCGAATTTACAGAAAGAGTAGAGTCATCTACTGGAGCCCCATCAGATATAACCATTAAAATTTTTCTCTCTTCTTTTCTTTTAGAAATTCTTTTGAATGCCCACAAAAGTGCCTCTCCATCAATGTTTTCTTTTAACAAGCCTTCCTTAAGCATTAGGCCAAGGTTTTGTTTTGATTGACGCCAAGATTGATCAGCAGATTTATAAACAATATGTCTTAAATCATTTAATCTACCAGGATTTTTAGGTTTATTACTCAAATTCCATTTTTCCCTACTTTTTCCACCCTTCCAGTTTTTTGTAGTAAATCCTAGAATCTCAACTTTAACAGAACATCTTTCTAATGTTCTAGATAAAATGTCTGCACAAATAGCCGCTACAGAAATTGGTCTGCCTCGCATAGAACCAGAATTATCAATAAGTAAAGTAACCAGAGTATCTTTAAATTCGGTTTGCTTTTCAATTTTGTATGATAGTGAGCGCATAGGATCAATAATAATTCTAGATAATTTTGATGAGTCTAATAGTCCTTCATCTAAATCAAATTCCCATGATCTATTTTGTTTAGCAAGTAATTGTCTTTGAAGTTTATTTGCTAGCTTGCTAACAATATTTTGTAGGTTAATAAGTTGTTGATCTAAACTTTTTCTAAGTCTAGCAATTTCTTCTGGATTTTCCAGGCTATCAGCTTGTTTTACCTCATCATATTTATTGGTAAAAATTTTATATTTATCTCTTAATGACTTTTTGAAATCATTTTCTTGAGAATTTGGATCATATTTGCTTTCACTTGTTTTACTTTGTTCCAAATCTTCATTTTCATTTACCGAATCAGTATCGCTGTCTAGCATGCTAAGTTCTGAATTATCTTGTTCGCTTTCCTCATTTTTATCGTTTTCTGTTTTATCATCCTTGGCATTATCTTCAGATGATTGATTATCTTTTGTCATATTATTTTCTTCTTCTTTTTCCTTATTTTTTGAGTCATCAAAATCAAGGCTATCAATTAATTCAGAAATTATTTGGCTAAATTCTTTTTGATTGTTAATACAGTTATCTAATTTTTTTAACTTTATTTTAAGATTTTTATCAAATAAATTTTTCCAATAACTCAAAGTTTGTTTAGTAGCTTCATTTTGTTTAATTTTAAAAAAATGAGTTCTTAGATAAAGTTCAAAAGCCTCAGTTATTAATACGTCACCTTCAGTTTTAATTTCTTCAATTTTTTTATTTTTAAATTTATTTTCATAACTTTGATTTATATTTTTTTTTATACCTAAAAGTTTATCGGACCCAATTTTTTCATATCTAATTTTTTCAGCTATAGAATATAGAGTTTTAGCCACTGTTCCTTTTGGTTCATTTTCTAGGTAAATCTTTTTGTTTGTATATTTGATTTTTAAAGCTTCAGAATCAGCAAACGCTCTCAAGTTGGTAAAATCTTGTAAATTTTTAAGATTTATTACCTCAGGTAAATTCAATGAATTTTTATCTGAAGCTATATTATTATTAAATTTTATTTGAAGGTCAAAATTTCCAGAAATAGCTTTAACCGCAGAGGAAATAGCTGACTTAAATTTTTCTTTTAGTAATTCCTTTTCATCCATTTAGCCACTTTATATTTTAATGTTTACAGAAGATTCAGGCAAATCTTCGCCGAAACATCTTTGATAATACTCAGCAATTATATTTTTTTCTAATTCGTCGCATTTATTAAGGAATGTGACTCTAAATGCATAACCGACATCTTTAAATATATCTGCATTTTCTGCCCAGTGCAGAACTGTTCGTGGACTCATTACTGTCGATATATCACCAGCAACAAAACCTTTTCTCGTTAAATCAGCAACTTTAATCATATTTGAAATAACTTCTTTACCTTCTTTATTATTAAAAGATTTTGATTTAGCTAAAATAATATCTAGTTCTTTATCAAACTTTAAATAATTTAAAGTAGTAACTATATTCCATCTATCCATCTGTCCTTGATTAATTTGTTGAGTACCTTGATAAAGACCAGTCGTATCTCCCAACCCAACAGTGTTTGTTGTTGCAAATAATCTAAAAAAAGGATTTTGTCTAAGAACTTTATTTTGATCTAATAAAGTAAAATTTCCTTCTTTTTCAAGGACTCTTTGTATAACAAACATTACATCAGGTCTTCCAGCGTCGTATTCATCAAAAACTAAAGCTATAGGATTTTGAATTGACCAAGGTAATATTCCTTCTTTAAATTCAGTAATTTGTTTATTTTCTTTTAGTACAATTGCATCTTTACCTATTAGGTCTATACGGCTTATATGACTATCCAAATTTACTCTAATACAGGGCCAATTTAATCTAGCTGCTACTTGTTCAATGTGTGTTGATTTTCCTGTTCCGTGATATCCTTGAATTAAAACTCTCTTGTTAAAAGCAAAACCAGCGATAATTGCTAACGTTGTATCCCTATCAAATTTATAATTACTGTCTACCTCAGGCACATATTCATTTTTTTTTGAAAATCCATCTATTTTCATTTCTGTATTTATTCCAAAAATCTGATTTACAGAAATTTTTATATCAGGTGTTAATTCAGATAAGTTAAGCATATTATTTTACCATCATTATTCTTTTTAAGTGGCTATAAGCCATTGTTATTTTCTTTAGTTTATCTTCAAATTTTTTATTACCAGAGTTTCTATCAGGATGAAATTTTTTTACAAGGATTTTAAATTTTTTATGTATTGCCGTCCAATCACTACTTAGTTTTAAATCCATTATTCTAAAAGCATCTTTATCCTTTTCACAAAATTTTCTATCGGTAGGACTATATGAACTTTTTTCATTAAAAATTTTAAAGTTATCGTTTAATGTATTATTCCATAAAATATTAAAAAAGTTATCACTAGAACCAAATTTTTGAGTAGGACGGTGCCAAGTAAGATCAGATTTAAGAAAATTTTCAATTTCATACTGGGACATTCCATCAAAATAATCCCATTTTTGGTTAAATTGCTTTATATGTTCTTTGCAAAGCCATCTAAAATTTTTACTATTATCTTTTTCTGTTGGCGCTTTGAATTGCCCAATCTCACTACAATTTTGCCATTCACAAATATTTTTCATTGTCTAAAACTACTATATGCTCTAAAATTTTAGAAGTGAAATGACAAATTTTTTAGAAAAAATAAAAGAAAAAATTAATAATAGCCTTAAACCTGAGAAAATATTACTAGTTGACAATTCAAATTTACATAAAAAACACAAATCTTTTGATTCTACTAAATTTAATCTGAAACTTATTATTGAGTCAAAAAAATTAAAAAATTTAAATAAAATAGAAGCGCACAAAATTATTTTCACTATTTTAAAGGAAGAAATGCAGAATAGAATTCATGCTTTAGAAATTCATATAAAGTAATTTTTTAATAATAGTTTTTTAATAAAAATTTTTTTATTTCGTTGTGTGCTATAGAAACAGTATTTGGCATTGTTGTTTTCCCAATTTTTTTAAGTAATATTAAATTTATTTTTTCATTTAAATTTTTTTTATCTTTCTTCATAAAGTAAGTTATTTTATTTATTTCATTTTTTTTAAATTTTTTTTCTATATTCATTGGTAGATTTAAATCAGTATAATGTTTTTTTATTAATCTAAAATCTTTTGATGATAATAATTTTTTTTCCACAGATAGTTCACTCGCTATCAACATACCCATTAGTACTGCTTTTCCATGGTTTAGTTTCTTAGAATAATTTTTAGTTGCTTCAAATCCATGAGCAAAAGTATGTCCAAAATTTAATATCATTCTTAAATTTTTTTCTTTTTCGTCTTTATTTATTATTTTAGATTTAATTTTGCAACTTTTTATAATTGCCTTTTTTAAATTTTTATTATCTCTATTGTAGATAATTTTTTTTCCATTTTTACAAAGCCATAAAAAAAATTTTTTATCTAAAATTAATGAATGTTTTAAAATTTCACCATAACCACAAACAATTTGTTCATATGGTAAACTTTTGAGTGTTAATAAATCAGTTAAAACAAAATCTGGTTGGTAAAATGTTCCTATAAGATTTTTACCTTCAATTGAGTTTACCCCAGTTTTTCCTCCAATTGATGCATCTGCTTGGGATAAAAGAGTTGTTGGTATGTTAATAAATTTTAAACCTCTTTTAGTAAGACTGGATATGAATGAAGAAAGATCACCAACAATACCACCTCCTAAAGCAATCACACAATCTGACCTATTAAAATTATTTTTTAGTAATTCTTGAATTATTCTATTTGCTGTATTTAAATTTTTATTTTTTTCATTAATATTAAGTTTATAAATTATATAATTAAATTTTTTTATAGATTTAGTTAATTTTAACACTATTGAAGATGGTAAATTTTTATCAGTAATTACACATATTTTTTTTACACTAGGTAAATTTTTTTTAATTAAAGATCCAGTTATATTTATAATATTACTTCCAAAATAAACTGGATAAGATTTGCTCGGAGTTTTAATAATAATTTTAGTATTTTTCATATATTGCAATTATTTTATCAGTGATTGTTCGAGGTTTCAGATTATCACATTTAATTTTATGATTAGCCAATTTATAAAAATTTTTTCTCACATCATATAAATCTTGGATTTTTTTATTATTATTATTCATATTTAAAAGTGGCCTTTTTTTATTTTTTATTAGCCTTTTATTTAAAGTTTTTACATCAACATCTAGCCAAACAGATATGGCAGATTTTAAAATATTTTCTCTCAATATTTTATTTAAAAATGCACCTCCACCTAACGAAATTATAGTGTTATTCTTTTTAAGGGATTTTAAAACTTCAATTTCCTCTTCGTTTCTAAAAAACTTTTCTCCTTTTTTATTGAAAATTTCTTTAACCGTCATAAGGTTTTTTTTTTCAATATTTTTATCAATATCAACAAACTCCAATTTCTGTTTTTTTGCTACACTTTTTCCTAATGTTGTTTTTCCAACAGCCATCATTCCCAATAAAACAAGGTTTTTTTTCACTATTGCCTGAATTTTAAATTTGATTTTTCACAATTATGTCTTATTTTTCGAGTTTAAATATAAATTAATAATTATGCAACTTAGATTCCACCCCAGAAATAATAGAAACTTATTATACTCTAAAGTTATTATAAGAATTATTTTAGGTTTATTAGTTCTTTTTCTATTAATATTTTTAGCTGATAAAATAGAAATGCCTGCTCCAAGCAAACTTATTAAGCAAGAAATTAGTAATGACAAGCTTATTACGCTTAAATAAATTTATAAAAACTATATTTTTTTTAACATCTATAATTTTTATACCATCATTATCAATTGCAGCAGTTGATATCTGGGAACAAAAAGATAGTAATGCAAACGAAAGTAACCAAGTTGAGGAAGGTGAAAAAATTATAAAAGAAAGTCCAAATTTTTCAGATGAAGTGGATGAAGAGAATTTTGTAATTAATGAAGAAGAGATATCAGCTTCTAAGCAGTCAATAATTGGTATATTTGATCCAGAAATTAATGATTTTAATTTAAACTTATGGTCAGAGTCAAATGGAGAAGATATTAAAAGAATTCTTAAAAGAATTGATAAAATTAAGCTTTCTAAATTTTCAGAAGATTTACTTTTCAGAGTTTTATTTACTAATGCTTACCCCCCTAGCAAAAATTTAACATCTGAAGAATTTTTAAAAATAAAAATAAATTGGTTAATTAAAAAACGAAGGTTTAAAGATCTTGAAGTTTTATTAAGAAACAATAATGAAGTAGGGAAACAGCCAAAGGTAATAAAATTTTTAATTAATGAATATCTTTCGTCTTCAGATATAAAATCAGCCTGTGAAAAATCATCTTTTATAAATAAAGAAGTTAAAAATGATTATTTAGATAAGTTTTTAATATACTGTTTAATAAACGAAGATAGAAAAGACGAAGCACAATTGCTTTTTGATTTAGCAAAAGAACGAGGTTTAAAAGATAGTTTTTTTGAAGATAAAATTAATTTTTTATTAGGAATTACAGAAAAAACAACCAATAAGATTTTAGATAATAATCTCCTTAACTTTTATTTATCACATATAACAAGTGAAGATTTTAAATTTGAACCAAATGATAAAACGGATAAATATATTTGGCGCTATCTTTCTTCAGCAAACCTTTTACAAAACAACAGTTTTGAAAATGAAGAAATAGTCATAACATATGAACAAGCCGCTGCTTCAAATTCCTTTGCAAATGAAGAAGTTTTTAAAATTTACTTAAGAATGTATTTTAATTTTAATCAACTATTAAATGTTGAGAATATATATAAGACCCTACCAAATTATAAAGCAAGAGCACTAATTTATCAAAGTATTTTACTTAGCACAAACATAGAAAGAAAACTTTATTTAACTTTTTTGCTTAAAGATTTATTTACCAAAGATAAATTATTAAGTGTATATACTAATGAATTATCAATAATATTAAAATCAATTGACTCAGATAAAATTCCAGAGAATTATTTAACATTAGTTGAAAAAAACTTGGAGCAAAATATTATGTCTAGCAAAAAAATAAAGTTTAAGAATGATATTTTACACAGGTCTAAGGTAATCAAACATTTTTTAGAAAAAAATTCTAAAAAAAGTAAAACAGAAAAAGATTTAAAAGAGGTTTATAAAAAGATTAAAAAAAATAAAAAATATTTTATTTCAATCAAAGATATAGTTGTTTTAGAATCTCTTAAAATTGATGGTATAACTCTACCAAAAGATATTAATTTAAGTGAGCTTTCTGAACAATTAACAATACCAGATAATTTAATAGATCTAGTAAGTCAAAAGCAGACAGGCCTGGTAATGCTTAAAATTATTGAAATAATTGGTGAGGATAATATTTATAATTTAGATCCTGAAACAATATATTTTTTAAATAAAATATTGAATGAATTAAATTTAAAAAAGATAAGAAATGATATTTTAAGCGAAACACTTCCTTTAAGAGTTTAATAAATAGCTTATAATAAGATTAGGATACTTGACTAAAATAAACCTATAATTTATTCATATTTATATGGCTTTAAGAAAAATTTTAATTGAACCAAATGATTTTTTGAGAAAAAAATCTCTACCAGTAGAAAAGGTGGATGATGAACTAAGACAAGTCATGGATGACATGTTAGAAACTATGTATGCAGCACCTGGTATAGGCTTGGCGGCAATACAGGTGGGTATTTTAAAAAGGGTAATAGTCATTGATTTGTCCAAGCAGGATGAGCCCAAGAACCCAATGTTTTTTGTAAATCCTGAAATTATTGAAAAATCTAAAACTGACTCAACTTATGAAGAAGGTTGTTTATCAGTACCTGGGCAATTCGCTGAAATTAATAGGCCTGAAAAATGTCATTTAAAGTATTTAGATTATTATGGTAATCCCAAAGAGCTTAAAGCTGAAGGTATGTTAGCTACATGTATTCAACATGAGATTGATCATTTAGAAGGTATATTATTTATTGATTATCTCTCTAAATTAAAAAAAACAATGATTGTTAAAAAGTTATCAAAACAAAAAAAAGAACTTGAAAGAATTGTAGTTTAATTTCAATAATAGATTAATGTCATTAAATGTTGTTTTCATGGGTACACCCGAGTTTTCAATACCCTCTTTACAAATTTTGATTAAGAATAAATTTAATATTTTAAGTGTTTATACACAGCCTCCAAAAAAATCTAAAAGAGGACAAAAGATCAACCCATCTCCAGTTGAAAGATTTTGCAAAAGTAATAAAATTAATTTTAGGAAGCCTACCAATTTAAATAATAGCGAAGAATTAAAAAAATTTAATGAATTGTCCCCAGACATAGTCATTGTGGTTGCGTATGGTCAAATGATACCAAAATTTTTTTTTAATATATCTAAATTTGGTTTTATAAATCTTCACGCTTCACTACTTCCTAAATGGAGAGGGGCAGCCCCAATTCAAAGAGCAATTATGAATGGAGATAAAAAAATAGGATTAAGCATTATGAGAATTGAGGAAAAACTTGACACTGGAGCTGTTTTGTCGAAAAGAGAATTAATATTAGATAGCAATGAAACACATGGAGAAATAGAAAAAAAACTTTCTACAGTAGGTGCAAACTTATTGATTGAAAGTTTAGTAGAAATTAAGAATGGTAATGCAAAATTTATTAATCAGATAAATTCTGAGGCTACTTATGCAAAAAAAATAGATAAAAATGAAACAAAAATTAATTGGAATTTGGATGCCAACAAAGTTCTTGCACATATTCATGGTTTAAGTCCCAACCCAGGGGCGTGGTTTAAATATGAAAATGAACGCTTTAAAGTTTTGAAAGCAAAAAAAACTAAAATTAGTGGAAAATATGGTTTAATTTTAGATGAAAATTTAACTGTTGCTTGTAAATCAAACTCTATTCAGATTTTAGAATTACAACGCCAAGGAAAAAAGAAACAGACAGCTGTAGAATTTTTATTAGGAAAAAAAATCAATAAAGGTAAATTTTTAATTTAATGCCAAGATATAAACTAAAAATAGAATATGACGGTACGTCATATGTAGGTTGGCAATTCCAAAAAAACGGTTTATCAATTCAAGAAGTATTACAAAAAGCAATATTTAATTTATTTCGAGAAAAAGTAGTTGTTACAGGAGCTGGCCGAACCGATTCAGGCGTGCATGCGCTCGAGCAAATTGCGCATTTTGATTTAAAAAAAAAAATAGGAAAAAAAAATTTTTTACCAGGATTAAACCAACATATTGGTAATAATCCTGTTGTAGTTTTAAAGATTGATAAAATAGATAAAAAATTTCATTCAAGATTTGATGCAAAAAAAAGAACTTATAAGTATGTAATAATTAATAGACAATCTCCATTAGCTTTACAAAAAAATAAAGCTTGGCATATTAAAAAAAAATTAGATATTAAAGATATGAAAAAGGGTGCTAAATTATTACTAGGTAATCATGATTTTTCAACATTTAGATCTTCTTCGTGTGGAGCTAAGTCGCCGATAAAAACTATAGAAAAAATTATCATAAAAAAAAATAAGGATAGAATTACTATAAGTTTTACATCCAAATCTTTTTTACATCAGCAAGTTAGATCTATGGTTGGTTGTATTAAATATTTAGGAGAGGGAAAGTGGAATATTAAAAAATTTAAACAATCATTTAAATCAAAAAGTCGTATAAATTGTGCGCCCCCAGCACCTGCATGTGGTTTATACTTGGCTAAAATTAGTTACTAAAGAACTATTATTCTAATAAAGATTTAATATGGTAATTAACACTTTCTTTTAAAGCGTTTAAATCATATCCACCTTCTAAAATAGAAACAATTCTATCTTCACAAAGTTCTTTGGCAAGCGACATTATTCTTTTCGTAAGATCATAATAATCCTTTGACTCAAGATTAATTTGCGCAAGAGGATCGTCTTTGTGTGCATCAAAACCTGCTGATAATAAAATAAATTCGGGCTTAAATTCTTTAAGTTTTTTAAAAATACTATCATAGGCATTTAAAAATTCTTTAGTTTGCGTACCCGCAACTAAAGGGACATTTAGTATATTATTTTTAATACCTTTTTCACTTGCTGCACCAGAACCAGGATAATAGGGGTATTGATGTGAAGAAATATATAAGACTTTTTCGTTATTATAAAATATATCTTGAGTACCGTTACCATGATGAACATCAAAATCAATAATAGCTACTTTAGATAAATTATATTTTTCTAATAAATAATGAGCACCAACTGCTACATTATTGTAAACACAAAATCCCATGGCTTTCTGCTTTTCTGCATGGTGACCAGGAGGTCTAACTGCACAAAAAGCATTCCTAAATTCTTTTTTCATCACACTATCTATAGCTGTCAAAATTGAACCCACAGCATCTTTCGTTGCATCTTTGCTTCCAGGCGATACGATAGTGTCACCATCTAAAAAATTTAAACCATGTTTAGGAAAAGAATCTGTAACATTATTTAAATAAATTTTATCATGAGCATATTCTAAATATTTTAGATTAAATTTATTAGGTTTTTTCCAAATTAGATTTTTAGGTTTTATTTTTTTTAAATGATTTATAATAATAGTTACTCGATCTGCTCTTTCAGGATGACCTTGTCCTGTATCGTGATTTAAATAGGTATCGGTAGTTATTATTCCTGTTTTCATTTAATAATTATCCTTTTACTAAATCTATTTTTTTTTTGCCTAATCTTTCATTACCAGTTTGAGTTACAAGATACGTTTCTCCTAAATTCATCGCTAACTCATTGGCACTATCCATCAATATCATATGCATAAAGAAGACATTACCTGGTTGGATCACATACGGATTACCCGTGTAAAGCATTGGCCAGTCCATCCAGTTTGGTGCAAATAG
>MDSV01145362.1_pt1 | contig 13407 bp, 9 predicted proteins | sample 810851 | NCBI WGS metagenome assembly MDSV01 (sample SAMN05326640, study PRJNA326480) | marine metagenome | isolation source: seawater | place: Atlantic Ocean: North East | collected 2012 | reverse complement strand
CTTTCTGGAATTTTGAGCGGCCGTCACGATCACGATCGTACCTCCCACCGCGAAGCGTCACGTGACCGCTCCCGGGAGATACGATCGTGATCGTGACGGCCGCCCAAAATTCCAGAAAGATGCCAGGCCCAAGGCCGCGCGACGGCCGGGGCAGTTTGCGAGATATAATCTGTGTCCCACCCCATATGGAATTCCCACGTCTACGCACCACAGATTCGGGACAGCTGTGCAGGGGGCCGCTCAGGGGGGCAGGACGAGGGGGCCGTCGGTCATCTCGTGCAAGTACGCGTCGCTCACGCCGCCCTCTTGCGCGGCGAGCGTCTCCTCGTGAAACAGGTTGGAGCGCAGGTCCGGGTGCGCGGGGAGCGCGCGCTTGAGGCGGCGAATCCACTCGACGCAGCCCTCGGGGTGTTGCTGGTAAAACTCGAGCGCGCGCTCCTGGAATTGCCCGTAGCGTTTCTTCTCCGTGAGCTTGTACGACGTCGCGAGGCCCTTGCGATTGTAGAGGAGAAACGTGTTCGTGGGCGCGCGCGTAATGTCGCAGAGCAACACCTCGCCCTGGGCGTTGATCATGAGGTTGAAGGGGCCCATGTCTTTGACGCCGGCCCACTTGGAGAAGAAGAAGGTCTGGAAGAAGGAGCGGGGCGACGCCTCGTGGTCAACCCAGTCGGGGTGCTGTGTTTTGGCGTCGGTGAGGCGCTGGCCGTCAAAGAATGTGGCGATTTGCATCGTAACAGCGCACTGGTCGTAGCGGCGCATCGTGAAGAGCATGCGCGTCACCCAATTTTGGTTGCTGGAGGTGGAGTCAAAGTAGGCCTTCCAGCGCGCGGCGGAGTAGACGACCACGACGGTTTCCATGTGGACCGAGGTCATGCCCAGCGTGTGCATGGCGTTGTAGCACGTCTTGGCAAACGTGCAATCCTCAGGCGTCTCGCCGAGCTTGACAAAGACGCGAGCATTTTCCGCGATCGCGCCGACGGCGCGTTTCAGCGTGCCAAGCGCGGTGCACTTTTTAAACCCGAGCAGGTTGGACGTGACGGTCACGAGGTCGAGCGCGTCGGGCGCCTCGGCGGGGGGCGACGGCACCACGGCCGAGGGCGCCATGGCGCGCGGACGGGGGCGGGAGCGAGGCGCCGGGGGCGGCTCCGTACGCTTGTGCGCCACGTAGAGCGCGTCGAGCTCGGCGTACGTCTTGCCAAACAGCGTCATGGGCGTGGGGCAGCGGAGGCGCGAGCCTTGCGTGAGAAACACCTCCTTCCCCTCGCGGCTGGACATGCCCAACACGTGCAAATCGTAGGTGCCAATGGCGACGAGCTCCGCCTGGGTGACCGGGACGAGCGGCATCGTGCGCGTGCCAATGGAGCGCACCTCGGACGACATGAGCGCGGCGACGGCGGCCGACATGCAGAGGACGCGGCAGAGCTCCTGGCACTGTAGCATCTTGGGGCAGGCGAGCACAAGCGTGCGCGCCGTTGGAAGCTCGGTGCGGAGCAGCTCGACCAGCGCCCGAAGGCCGGCGGCGGTGACGCTCTTGGACAATTGCGGCTCGAGCTGCGTGTACCAATCGCGCACCGGGGCGGGCACGGAGCCATCGTCGGGCTGGTGGAGGACAAAGGATTTGACGACGCTCGCAAAGCGCGCGCGGTAGACGCCGGAGGTGAGATCGATGAGAGTGCCGGCGGTGTGAACGAGTGCGTCCCACTCGGTGGCGGCGCGGTGGCGGTGAAGCGCCACAAGGCAGCTCACGGCCGCCTCGCGCGCGGGCTCGGTGAGGTGGAGGAACGACCCCTCTTCAAAGAGGGCGATGGCAAACCGGTTGAGAAAGTGGGTGACAGACCCGGTGAGATTTTCGGGTTCCGGGCCGCCGTGGCACGCGTGGGACACAGCGCCGAAAAACGCGGCGACGAGGGACTTGCGCTGGCCCGCGAGGTCGCGCCGATCGAGCTTGTGGAGCGCGGAGATGACCACAGTGGACCGGAGGGTGAGCTCCGGGGAGATGCAGAGATGGTACCGATAGTAGACGCCGTTTTGGAACGACGGGTAGACGGGCACCGCTTCCGGTGGAGGCGCGGTCACAGTGGGGGGCTCCATTCGGACGGTGCGTGGAGACACGGTAGAGTTTAAACCCACGACACCACACATTGCATGCTACAAATGCTTGGCACGTCTCTCACGGCCTCACGCATTCTCGAGACGGCGAATCGTCGCCCGGTGCTCCTCGTTGGTCTTGAGCTCGGCGTCGTACAGGGCTTGGACGCCCTGCATCTCGATTGTAAGACGATCGAGGGCCGCTTTGTGCTTACGAATGACCTCCTCCTGCTGTTGGCACTTGCGTTTCACGTCCTTGAGCACTTGTTTGTGCTGCCGGAGCGCCCAGTCCGACTTGCCGATGCGCCGCTGGAGCTGCTTGATCTCGTCGTCGCGCGGGGACGCGTTGCCCAGCGGCGACGTCGGCTCGTCGTCGCTGCGGCTCACCGACGCAGCGCGCTGCGGCGCGGGCGACCCCTCCGCGTCGGACAACAGGCTAAACTCCTCGTCGTCTGGGACAACCCTGGGCCCGAACTTGCGTCGCTTGGACGGTGGCGGGCGAGGGGCGGCCTGCCGGTGCTGCGCACCCTGCACGGTGCGGAGCACGTCTTCGGCAATCTGAATCTGCTGCCCATTGGCCGCGTCGCCGTACGGTAGCGCGTTCAAAAGGGTCGGAACGGTTGCGCGTTCGACTGCCTGCAAAGTCAGTCCGCGCAAAACGCTGTGCAGGTCGGCGCGGAACGCGTGCACGTCCAACGATGCGACGCGACTCTTCACAGCAGGGTTTGGCTGCTGTGAAGACTTCGCGTACACAATGCCCCAGGACTTTCGCTTCTTGACGCGTAGCGAGTTTTCGATCTGCTTCATCCGCAGTGTGTGGCGTCGGTACAGGCCGGTGTAATAGTCGGGCTTCAGCTCGATCACCGCGTACCCGTGCTCGCGGTCGTCAAAATGGCGTGGCTTCCACGCCAGGAGGATGCCGCGGATCGGCGTGTGGTGGAGCATGAACTCGACCTCGCGCCCCAGGTACTCGTTGTCGACGTCCTGCCAGTCTTCCTCGATCAGGTCCGCTTTCACGTGCTCGGGGGTCTCCTCCTCGAGGGGGGCCCAGCCCAGCTCCCAGGGCAGTTCCCGGCGGTATCCAAAGTGTTCGATCGCCGCCGCATAGTCGACGGTGGGGGTGCTGGCGTCGTTCTGGTGCGACGCGCCGCCCTGTGGGCCGCGGGTCACCTTCTTCCAGGCATTGGCGTGTTGCTTGCGCGCCTCCTCGAGCTGCGTGTTCAACCGCTTGACGCGGTCCGCATCGAGACCGACGTGCAGGGTGGCGGCCTCGTCCTCGTCCGCGTGGAACAGAGACCCGTCACCGCATGTCTGCCACAGAAGCTGGCCGGCCTCATTCCGACCCATGAACGGGTGCAAATGAGGGCGTGCCAGCCCGATGCGCACGAGCGCTCGCGGGATGCGCATCATTTTATAGTCGCCCCTCTCGTTGTGGGGGTTGGTGTCCTTGTACGTGATCATGACGTGCAGCGGGAGCACCTTACGGACGATGGCGGGAAAGTATTGGTTGATTTTGAGCTGTGCGTCCATCTCCTCCGTCCCTTCCTTGTGCACTTGTGTCCAATACGGAACGTCGACATTGTCCCCCTCCGCAATGTGCGATGGCGGAGTGCACAGCGTGGCAATGTGTTCCTCGTCGTCTTGGAACTTGTCCCTGGTGGCAGACGCCTTGGAGGCAGCCTTCCGTGGGGCAATCTCGCCGGAAAAGCGCAGCACCGCGTGAGATTGTAGGTGCAGCCCCCCTTGCAGCGCCTGGGCCAGCTGGGGGTCGACCGGCGCCGAGGGCTCCGGGCTGGCGCGGGGGTCGCCGCTTCCGGTGGGAGAGCCTGGCGGAGAGGGGTCCATGAAACGTGGTGCACACTGCCACACCCCTGGGGCGGCTGCCCTCCACACGCAGGGGAGGCAGACGAGCGCGGCACCGGTCCCGGTCCGGTCCGCCCCCCGATCCGATGTTGACCCCACCGGAGGAGCCCGCGGAGGATCCGGCCACGCCGGAGCTGCCCCGCCAACCGGCACGCAAGCGCAAGCATGCTACCATTTACGGGCATGGCGAGCCGTGCCTCGTGTGGCAAGTGCAGGGCCGCCCCAAGGGGTGGACACGGGGCATGCCCGAGGGCGCCGGGGTGCTGACGCCGTTGGGCGTGCCCCTGTCGTTTCACAGCAAGGATGAGGCCGCGCGAACCCTCTCGCTCGACCGCGGCAACCTGTCCAAGGTCCTTCGCGGCCGCCAAACCAAGATTCAGAGCCCGGAGGGGACGTCGTTCACGGGCATCTACCTGGGGCGCGACGACGCGGACCAGTCCGGCGAGGAGTGGAAGGCCGTGTCGCCCTCGCTGTACGTGAGCTCGCACGGCCGCATCCAGACCAAGCACGCCGCGGGCTCGGGCTGGTCGCGCAAACGCCTGCCAAATCGGTGCCCGGACCACGCGCGGCGGGTGAAGCACCAACACATGATCCACGAGATGAAGTTTCTCGTGGGCGAGTTTTTCTTTGTGGGCCCGCACGCTCCCAGCGTGCGCTGGCGGTCGCTGGACGGCGACCCTGCAAATTGTACTGTGGCCAACCTCTGGCCGGAACCGGTACCGTAGCAACGCACCATAATTACAGCAAAGTGAATTGTCGAGTAGACACGGAGTTTGGATGTCGGCGCGCCCCGCGCGGGGGGGACCCCGGCTGGATCACGTGCTGCGCGTCGGCGCGCAGCGCGCGGCGCTGCGGACGGCGCCCACCGGCGCCTTTGGCGACACTCAGGTCGTGGAGCGCGCGCGCATGGAGCAGCTGACGCGGCTGCTCACCGATGCGGAGCTGTACGAACTTTTGCAGCGCATCCCGCGCGAGTCGTTTGCAACCTTGCTCGAGCGTCTGCCCCAAACATTTTCGCGCGAGGACGATCGCGTGGCGATGGCAAACTTGATGGGACGGCTGTACGAAGCCCGCCGCGACGTGCGCGGCCGCGAGGAGGGAGAAGAGGAGGAGGACGAGTCTCTGAACGAGTACATCTTGCGAACCTATTTGATTCCACCAGGCACCCACCCTCGCGTGGCGCAGTTTCTGGACGACGTGCGAAACTTTCGCGTCGAGAATGTGCGCCAAACTTTGATGCAGTCCCCAGACGCGCGGCGTTTCGCCATCACGTTGTTCGAAGACGGCACCAACGGGCTCATGTGCGCCATCGAGGGGCAGTCGCTCGAACTGACACAGCTGTTCATGTCGTACCTGTCGGCCGACGACCTGATGTACCGGGGCGGTCCCCGGGGCAAGACGGCGTTGATGTACGCCGCCGAGGAAGGCCTCGAGTATGTCGAGGCCCTGCTTCCCAAGGCCCTGCAGAGCCTGAATGTCGAGAGCCACCGTGGATTTACGGCACTGGACATGATTTACTTTGGGATCGACGAGACGGATCCCGAGTATGATCAGGTGTACAACCGGCTTCGGGCGCTGGGCGCGGTGCACGGCCCGGCCAACGCCGAGTACCTGGACACGATTCGCATTCCGCCGCGCCCGCGGAGGACGTGGGGGGAGTGGGTTCGCGGGGCGTAGACGGGAAAAAACCACGTGCATGGGGTAAGTGTTGTTTAAAACGAGACTTCTAAAACCCCCCCAGCGGTTCGGTCATCGCGAGCGCAAGCTCCATGGAAAACAGCTCCTGCATCTCCGTCTGCATCGTGGGGCACGTGACGCAGTGCGCCGCGGGCAGGTCGGGGTGGATTTGGAGCAGCGCCATGCGCTGGCGCGCGTCCATGCCATGGTTGTGAAAGAGCATGTAGGCGTAGGCGTTGCATTGAGCCGAATACTTGTAAAAGTCCGTCGCCTCAATCTCCTTGAACGGCCCCGTCTGCAAGCCGGTTTTGCCCCCAAACGACCGTTGCGTCGCCTGCAGCCGGTTGAGAAACACCCCGCCGCTCTTTTTGGGGTTGGTGCGCTTAAAGTCGATCAAGATGTACTCGTCAGAGTTCACGAGCTTGAGCAGCAGGTCGATTTGCCCGGCCACGAGCGGCAGACCGTCGACCATGTGCACGACGCAGAGCTCGGAGCGCCACACCACACACTGCTCGCGCTCGCAAAACTCCGCCAGCCAGTCGCGAAACATTTTGCACTCCAGCGTTTCCACCCAGGAAAAGGGCCACTCCTCGACAATGTACTGCAAGAGCTTGTGCATCTCCGTTCCCTTCTTGGCCGCGGCGTCGCGGTCGGCGTCCCAGAGCTCCGAAATGGCAACCTTGGCCATGGCGTCGTCGCCGCCCAGCACCCGCTGCACGTAGCGGATCAGGGCCGAATACTTGGACTGCTCGTTGCGCTTCCAGCTCTCAAAAAATTCCTCAATGGTCTCCGCACCCTGAAACGGCGGCCAGTGCGGCTTGAGCATCGAGGTCACCGACGTGCGGATGGGGTGGTTTTTGAAAAAGTAGAGATGCCCCGCGTCTTGGAAGGTGAGGATGGAGTCGGTGCTCACCGGATGCAGCGCGGCGAGGCGCGACGGCGGGTCGGGCGCGTCGCCCGGCTGGGGCTCGGGCGTCGGCGGCGGCGTCGGCCGGAGGATGACGCCCTCGCTCATCTGGCGCTCCATGGGGGGCGCGCCTCCGGTGCACCTCCGCTTGGCGTCGTCGCAGCTCATAACGCTCGTGCCGCCCGTGTCAAAGATAGCGACGCAGGGGAGGGCCTCCCCTCCACGATGGCCGACGCGTCGATTGCGATCAAGGCGCGCGCCTTCATCGAGAAGAGCAGATCTGGATTCAAATGCTCCTTTTGCCTCATTGGAAGCGCGGGGCTCTACGTGGTGCTCTCCGTCATCGCCCTGGGCTTGCTCCTGAGCATTGGCGACCAGGTCCGGAGCGACCTGGTGCTCCTGTCCGCCGACGAGCTGGCCGGCGAGACGCCGTCGCAGCGCCGGCCCTGCGGCATCGCCGTGCCCGACATGAACGATCTGAGCTACGGCGTGGGGCTCAAACCCTACCCCATTGTGACGGGCATCGAGGACCTGCCCGAGGTGTTTGTGCGCGAGGTGCGCTCGTCGTTTTGCGACGCCGACCATGTCTACGACGCGCTGTCGCGCGTCTACCGCGGCCTGCACGGGCCCGGAACCAACGTGTCCGCAGACAATGACCACGAAATGACCGCGCTGCTGTGCGAGCACAGCGCCCTCTACGGCGACAAGGCGTGGACCCTGTCGGGCGAGGCCTACACCGACCCGCGCGACCGGCTGCGCCGCGCCTACGTCCGGTCCAACCCGGCCTTTGTGCACTACTGGCCGCGGTCGCACATCAGCTTGCAACCCTGCCTGTTTGACAACCATCCGTTCCCACGCGTCGCCAGCGCGTGCCCGAGCCAGGCCCTGGTGCACGACGAGCTGCGCGCCGCCGCGCTCCTGGCCAATGGCGACTTCAACCTCTCGCCGCTCACGGGCGACACCGAGCTGCCCACCGAGGCCCAGATGCTCTTCCGTCTGCTGGCGCTCGCCGCCATTGCCTACGAGGACCGCACCGACAATGCCGGGCTCTGCTTTGGCAACACGGAAGACAAGACGCCCGTCCAGCTCTGCCAGGACATTTACGACGACGCCATCGTCCACGCGACGCTCTCGCCCTCGCCGCCCACCCCGGCAAGCCCGCCGGGCCTCGTCGCCTCGCCGCCGCCGTCGCCGCCCGGCGTGCCGCCCATTGCGTTTGCCGGCACGCCCGGCGAGTTTGGCTTCTACTACACGTCGCCCGACGAGGCCAAGTGCCCCGAGGCGGGCGACGACGACCCGTGGCGCCTCAAGACCCCGCCGCCCCCGCCTCCCACCCCGGGCACGCTGGCCCACGGTGTCTGGGAGGGCGGCACGGTGTACAACAACCACCTGCAGCACTGCATTCGCACCCACGAATTCTCAGCGAGCGACCTCGACCAGCTCTACGGCCTGCCCGATTTTCAAAATTCAGGCGCCATCTACATTCGGGGCGTCACGGGCGGCATTGTCGGCGACGCGGTGAACACCCTGCTCCGCGTCGTGGCGCTCCCGTGGTTTTACGACCAGCGCATCGACAGCGTGCTCTCCTCGCCCTACCGCGAGGCGATGCTCGCCAGCCTCTTCCGCGTCTCCATCAGCATGGTCTGGGTCATTGGCGTCCTGGCGTGCGCCGCCTACTGGCTCGGCCGCGGCGCCGTCGTGGGCGGCACCATCGTTTTGACGATTGTGACCAAACGCTTTTTGGGCGACGACGACGCCGAGTGGCGCAGCAGCCGCCCCTCCACCTCCATCGTGCACGGCCTGGCCATCGCGCTCACCCTGCTCATGACCATGTACGTGCGCTTCATCGATCCCTACGGCACCACGCTCTACGAGCGGCCCACCGAGTGCACGCAGTACCTCAACGCGCGCAACGGCGGCAGCGTGTTCGACACCAACCGCGAAATGCGCTACCAGGCCTACATTGGCATCATCGTCCTCGCCATCCTCGGCGGCTGGGCGATTCTGGACGCCACCATCCTGCGCATCTTCCAGGGCGCGCCCACGCAGCGCAAAAGCGCCGTGGCCAGCACCTTTGCGCCCATCGGCGCCGTGCTCGTCCTCGTCACCATCGCCACCTACGCCTGGGCCCTCATCCACTCGACCCAGCTCTGGCTCGGCGACATCCAGGACACCACGCTCAACAGCAACACGGGCGACAACCGGCTCAGCCTCAAGGGCAAGGCCATCACCGAACAGATCCAGGGCGTGATGATCATCACCGCCTTCTTGTCCTTCTCCACCGCCGTCCTGAGCACGCGCTGGATGGTCGAGGACAAGGCCGCGCTCACCCAGCTCTGCTGGCTCGGCATCGGCGCCGCGCCCGCCGCCTTGGCCTTTGTCACCGTGCTCGGCACCCAGTGGGACGCCGCCTTTGCGGCCGACGTCGACTGGGTCGACCCAGTGCGCCTCTCCGTCGTCGTCTCCCTCGTCGCCGACGCCTTCTTCGGCCTCGTCGTGCTCTACGCCTGGTACGACCTGCGCAACGTCGAATTCGACGAGGAGGTCAAGGAAATCGAAGAGGCGACCGGGCTCGACGAGGACGACGCCAAGGAGCTCCTCGCCGCCGGCGGGCTCGAGGCCATCGACGACGCGCAGAGCGACGAGGACAGCCAGTTCCTGTGGCGCGCACGGCCCTTGCGCCTGCGCCCGCAGGCCCGCCCCGGGCGCGCGCTGCGCCTTCCACAGCTCTATTTTAAATAACGTCCTACTCCCCTCCCCCGGAGACGAGGACCGCCACCGGAGGCATGTCCGTGCGGCCCTCCACGCCGCCGCACCTGCGCGACGGCCAGCGCATCGCGCTGCCGTCCTTTGCCCAGCTTCCCAACACGGACGCGCCGGCACCCAAGCCCCCCCCACGGTATCGTCCGCTGTCTGAGATTTACGACGACGAGGACCCCCTGCCCAATTTCGACGAGGACCTCCCGCCCTACCAACCCGGCCCGCGCTATGGCGAGGACGACGCGTGGACGCCCTACGAGCCCCCGCCGGACGCCCTCCAACCCCACCGCCAAAACGCCTCGGTGCGCCCCCTGGAAGAGGACGTCTTCCCCCGCAAGATTCTGGTGCTCAAAGGCATCGTGTTTGGCCTTCCCCCTGACAAGTACGCCGAGGCCTTTGCGGTGGCCAAGGCCCTGATCACGGCGCAGGGCATCACGACCGTCTGCTGGGACGGCGACAAGTACACCTACCCGGGTCCGGGCAATGCGCCGCCCGCCGCCTCCTTCACGCGCCTGCTCGTGGCGCTGCGGGAGGCCATGCCGCAACTTGAGTTTCTCTTCTTCAAGGAAGAGGGCAAGGCCGCGGGCCTTCTTCACGGCATCAAGGAGCCCAAGGCGGACAAGTTTGGCAACGTGCTCGGCCCGTTCCCCTTCCTGACCCGGGGGAACACCACGATTGTGTCCGAGGAGACGAGTGCCTTGCCCTACACGCCTGGCACCCACTACGGGGTCGAGTTTGCCGGCCCCATGGAGTGGCACCAGCTCGGCCTCAAGGGCCTCGTGTACATCAAGACGATGCTCCGCGTGCAGCACGTCACCTACATGGTCTTCGGCCTCGGAAACGCCGTAAAAAGGGAGCTCAAAGAGGTGGCCGAGGACCCGTTCACGTATCCGTCCGGCATCACAGACGGGCACACGGTCGTCGAGGTGGAACGGCCCGAGGAATCGTAGTTTTGTAACCATAACTTCTAAACGCTTTGCCCCAGGGGCAGAGCGGCGGCATGTCCGTCCGCCGCCCGGCCGCGGACGCGCCCGCGTCGCGCCTCCAGCATGTGCTGGAGGTGGGCGCGGCGCTGCGCGTGGAGCCGGATCCGACGGGCCTAGGGTTAGGGCTCAAGCGGAAGCCCAGCGCCGAAAAGAAGTCCGAGCCCAAGCCCGAGCCCAACGACAAGGAATTGGCCGTCGCCCGCTTTCTCGATTTTTTCGTTCAAAAGCAGGAAGCGGAGAAAAAGATGGCCTCGGTCGAGCGCATTGAAGACGAGATGCAGAAAACGTGGGAAAACGTGCAATTGAAAATCAAGCAGGCCAACAGTGATCGAGGCGAGAAGTCGCACCGCGTCACGCCAAACTACGATGAGGCGGTCTGGTTTGCCGAGTCCGTCACGGCAGGCGACGCAAGCTCGGGGGACGACCTCGACAACATCAAGCGCATCGGAATCAAGCTCTGGGCCGAGTTGAACACCCTCCCCGAAGTGGAGGGCAACGTGGTGCTCAGCCGCCTCATAGCGTGCAACTGGTGGTGGTACCGCTACGAGACCGACCCCAAAGTCCAGATGCCAGAGGAGTGGGCCGCGGCCAAGACGGACGAAGAAAAAGAGGCGCTGGTGAGCGAGCTCCAGCAAAGGGACGCGGCCACACCGTACGAGGCGCGGCTGGAAGAGCTCCACGCCATTGCAATCAAGGCCTTCCGCGGCCAGTACGAAGCACCACAGGGGTTCCGCATGAAGCCAAGGCCAAACGCGTGCGAAAACACCTACACAAAGTGCACGCACGTGGAGTTCACCCTTGCAGACATGATGAGGACCACCAAGGCCAGGCTCTTGATCACTAAATGGGGGGAGAAGGCGATGCACAAGGACAAGCAGCGCACGCCTCCTCCCGAAGCCTACGAGACGGCCCCAGGGCTGCTGAAGTTGTACTTGATCAAGGGCTAGTCCTCCGTCGAGCGGGCGGCGCCGCAGTGAGCGCTAAGCCTTCGGGTCTGCATCGTAAACACAAGTCAAGGTCCATGTCGTAAATACCCACACCCCCCCCATGTACCGGGAATTTTTTTGCGCGCCCTGCTCCCTCCGCACCGCCCCGCGCACGCTCTACGCCTGGCTCGGCCTCGCCGTCTTCCTCGGCCACCAGGCCTTCAAAGCCTACCTCAAGTACGCCCTCAACGAGTGGTACGGCGGCTTCTACGACCTCCTGCAGCAAACCGTCGAGTTTGGCTCGGGCGCCTTTGAGTGGCGCGCCGACATGCGCGCCCAGGTCACCGACCGCCTCGTCGACTTTTGCTGGATCGTCGCCCCGGCCGTCGTCGTCCACCCCATCGCCGGCCTGATCCGCAACTGGTGGGTCTTCAGCTGGCGCCGCTGCCTGATGCAAGCCTACGTGGCGCGCTGGAACACCAGCCTGCCCCCCATGGAGGGCGCCGCCCAGCGCGTGCACGAGGACACCCAGCGCTTTGCCGCCGGCATCCACGGCTGCGTCGCCACGCTCCTCGACGCGCTCCTCACCCTCGTCGTCTTCTGCCCCATCCTCTGGGCCCTCGACCCCATGCTCATGGGCGTCGCCATCGCCACCGCCGTCGGCGGCCTCGGCGTCTCCGCCCTCGTCGGCCACCGCCTCGTCGACCTCGAAGTCCAAAACCAAAAGGCCGAGGCCTACCTGCGCAAACAGCTCGTCCTCCTGGAGCACGACCCCGCCGGGTTGCTCGTCCAGTTTGACACCGCCCCCGCCCTCTTCGCCGCGCCCCTCACCGCGCTCACCATCAACTACCGCCGCCTCTACCTCAACTTTTCCAGCCTCCAGCTCTGGCTCAGCCTCTACGACCAAGTGGCCGTGCTCTTGCCCTACCTCTTGGTCGCGCCCCGCCTCTTTGCCGAGCGCGACGCCGACGTGCTCACGCTCGGCGCGCTCACCCAGACCGCCAACGCCTTTGGCAAGGTCTTTGACAGCCTCAGCGTCCTCTCCGAAAACTGGCTCGCCGTCAACGAGTGGCGCTCCACCCTCCGCCGCCTCCGCGAATTCGAGCGCGAGCTCTACAACGCCGCCCGCCCCGTCGCCCGCCTCGTCACCCAAACCGAGCTCAGCGACAGCCCCGCCCTCGCCGTCGGCTTTTAAACATCTCGAAATTCATAAGCGTCGTCCACAAAATCCTTAGATGAAAGCGTTGTGTGTCGTCGTCAAACCCGGCCCACCGCTAACCGCGCCTCGTCGCACTTCCTCGCTACCAACCAACCAACCTCCTTCGTTTCAATGCCGACGTCCGCCGAGCAGCAGATGGCCGCCTCCCTCCCGGCCCCCAAGACCTTTGCCCCCTCGCGGGAGGACGTTCTCTCGACGCTGGGCTTCTTCTTTGGAGTGCGCACGCAACGCTCCTGCAAATTCTGGAATTCGCCTTCCTTGCTCACACTTCACCTTGCCTTGACAGGACCCGGCCGTGCCCGAGAAGCTCAAGGACTACTCCGAGCACCATGCCATGTGCGCCGCTTGCCCATGGCTGCCCGACCGTCCGCCTCGGAGGCTCACCCAGGCCCCCGCTCGCTCCGCAGGACCTACCACTTCCCGGACGTACGTCGCAACTGCAACTTGGCCGCTCAACCATCTCACTGCAACTTTCCCTCTCACCGTGCCACACTTTCCTCCCGCAACAGGCCTTTTACGGCCAAAATACGAAGATACGCGAAACGCTCAACAACCTGAGTGCGCCGCTGCCGCTTGCCTGCGCGCGCGTCGTCTCTCCTGCGTCTCTCACGTCACTTACGCCCTCCTTTTGCGTGCAGTCCTCAAGTCGCCGCAGGACTGGCAGACGGGCGTGGCGCTGCCGTTCGGTATGCACTTTGCCCATTCACTTCAAACAATGAAACATGCAAACACCCATCTTGCCTGTTTTGTTACCCGCTGCGTTCCTGCGCGCAGTTCGCATCCAGGGCACTACCGTGGAGTGGGACGAGTGCGCCGCTCACGCCTGCACTTGAATCTGCGTTCGCGCACATCGCTCACCCGGACGTTTCCTCACAGGCTTCGCTTCGACGTCCGCCTGCTGCAGCGCGTGCCGTACGAGGGCGTGTCGCGGATGCGTGCGTTTGCGCCCCTCGATCTGCGATGGTGCCACGTCGGCCGCCG
>MDSV01141428.1_pt1 | contig 13407 bp, 11 predicted proteins | sample 810851 | NCBI WGS metagenome assembly MDSV01 (sample SAMN05326640, study PRJNA326480) | marine metagenome | isolation source: seawater | place: Atlantic Ocean: North East | collected 2012 | reverse complement strand
GGTTTTCTCCGCAAATATATCGTTGTGGCTTACAGCGCGTCGCTATCCAACTCACCAGTTCGAATACGAACGGCGTGTTCAAGGTCGTAAACAAACACCTTGCCGTCTCCAATTTTGCCTGTTTTGGCAGCGCCAACGATGGCTTCAACCAGGCGTTCTACTTGATCATCCTGAACAGCAATTTCCAGTTTGACTTTAGGTAGAAAATCCACCTGATACTCCGCTCCGCGGTATAGTTCAGTGTGTCCTTTTTGACGTCCAAAGCCTTTCACCTCAGTCACGGTCAAGCCGTCGATACCGATTTCTGAAATGGCTTCACGAACATCATCTAGCTTAAACGGCTTAATGATCGCTGTGACTAGTTTCATGTGTTGCTCCCAGTTCGTTTTTATTAATCTGTGATTTATGGTTGTGTTTCCAACTGTACAAAGACATACCAAGAGCCATGCCACAAATCTTTTTATATATATTTCAATGACATAAAACAAAAAGCATCATGTTAGACCAAAATTAACGCACAATTTTGGTGCATAGCTAAAGAAATGCCCTCGAATGAAGCGAAGATGTCCAACGTTGAGGTGAGGCGACCAATAAGTACGATGAAATTAGAAGGGAACTATTCGTTTGAGTGCATGGTCTGTTGTTTACTATGACGACTCTCACGCCAGCTTTTTTTGCGCCCGACAGGCTAAACGAGCACCATGCTTCTAAGAAAACCGCATGGCGCCCTCTAATCGTTTCAGCCTTGATTCACGTGCTCGGGGTAGCGTTAGTTATTGTTCTTTCTCAGCTAAATATTGATAATCAAAAGACGCGACATAAAGCCACTATACCAATGCCTGAAATTAGCGCGAGGCTATACTTCCCACCGATATCACAATCTCAAAAAGTAAAAGATGTTGTGCCCCCTGAAGCAACAGAAGCGACCAGCGACCTAGCTGATTCAGATAGCGCAGAAAAGCAGAAGACAACACCTGAATTACAGTATGAGCCCGATAATTCATTAACTAATAAAGCATCAGAGAACACAATAGACACACAACCTGAAAAGCAAACGCAGGACAAAAAGAACGCTGATGTTGAGCCGAAGACGGACGTAACTGAACCACCTAACGTCTTAACGTCTCCCACACTTTCGATAGATGCAAATAGACGAGCAGGCTCGCTCAACTTGTCGGTTAAAGACGGCGCTGCGCAATATTTTCGCGGCTATCACAACAACCAAATTTCAGAAGATGCCGAGCGTGCCGCTGCTGCCTTTCAGCGAAGTAAAAATAGCCCTGAATTGAAGGGCCCGAGCACGCTACAGCGCGAAGCTATTGAAAATAAACGCCCGTCCAAACGCGTTAACTGCAGCAGTACTGCGAACAAAACGCTGGCATTATTAAGCGGCTTCACAGGCGGCACCTTAGAATGCACCAAAATGGGCGATCACAATCGCTTTATTGACGCTAGGGTTAATAAACGCCCTGTCGAAGAGACGAACAATTAGGCGTTAGTTATCACGCATTGAGGCAAATGTAATTAAGTCGTGTTACTTGCTACACCAATCTTGTGATAAATCACTATGCCCATCAATGCGTAGCATCAACATATAATTAGCAAGAGCGTTGCACTTTGTCGTGCTTGCATAAAAATAAATAGAGAGTGTAAGAACTACCTTATACCAGTTCGCATAGATAATTATTGCGTCCCACACAGAAAGCCATCTTATTTTTATGTATCGTGAATTGATGGGTTGCCAAAAGTTAGATGCTGCACGTATTCTTTGCACATCGCGTTTGCTTTTTCATAGCGTTATAAATGTAGACAGCGCAGACGTTATAACTACATACAAATTAAAAGGAATATTACTGTGGCCGCTGCCAACTTACTTGCTCTATTAGACGACATTGCAACGTTAATGGATGACATCGCAACCATGTCAAAAGTCGCTGCACAAAAAACCGCCGGCGTACTAGGCGACGATCTCGCTGTAAATGCAGACCAGGTTCAAGGCGTTAAAGCAGACCGCGAGCTGCCTGTGGTATGGGCCGTTGCAAAAGGCTCACTTTTAAATAAGGCCATATTGGTTCCTGCAGCATTGGCCATAAGTGCATTTGTTCCTTCACTTATTACAGTGCTACTCGTGTTAGGCGGGCTTTACCTTTGTTTTGAAGGTGCAGAAAAATTATTGCACAAGTACCTTCCTCACGAAGATGAAGAAAAAACTCGAGAAGCAAGAATAGAGGCACTTTCCCACGAAGATGTGGACATGGTGGCTTTTGAGAAAGATAAAATTAAAGGTGCAATTCGTACTGACTTTATTCTGTCTGCTGAAATTATTGTAATTGCATTGGGCACAGTTACAGATGCAAGCCTTACCACCCAAATAGGTGTATTAGTGGCGTTGAGTCTGGCAATAACGCTTGGCGTATATGGCCTTGTAGCCGCACTTGTGAAAATGGATGATGTAGGGCTCTACATGCTACGAAAATCATTAACAGGGTCTATGAATACTCTGCAGCGGTTTATTGGAAGGGCATTGTTAGTAGCCGCACCCGCTTTGATGAAAACACTGGCGGTAGTAGGTACTGTGGCTATGTTTTTAGTGGGTGGTGGCATACTGACCCATAGCATAGGTTTCTTGCACGTTATCACCGACTGGTTTACCGACCTCATTCCCGATGCATCGTTAGTTATGTCTATACTGGCGGATGGCGCGGTAGGTATTGCTGCCGGCGTAATCATCGCTATTACTGTTACATTAGCCTCTCAACTGAAAAACAAGAAGCGCTAGGTACTGTACTCTTCACATACTGTTGCTCGCATTAAGCGCATAAACATGTTTTTTAGACCACTCGCGTAGTTGAACGTTCGACTACGCGACGTTTCACCCCCCATTAGTCATTTTGACCACTTAAATTTAAATCTCACCACTTTTTAGTATTTCATTAGTTCGTAATTTTAGCCGCATTCTTTTAGTTTAAATAAAAAGCCATATTTTTCATAAGCTTAACTCATATTACAAAACTGGCACATCCCTCGCTATAAACTAATTGTTAATTGATAACGACTTATTATCGAAACCTTTAGCAATATGATAGCTGCCACGCAGTATGTCCCAGTGCAGTGTCTAACATAACTTTTTAGGAGATTACTATGTTTATCGGTCGCAAAACTTTCACTGCACTTTCTTTCGTTGCTGGCGTGCTAAGTACACAAGCATTTGCTGATGACTCTCAAAACAACATTGCTTTGCATACTGACTTTATGGTTCAAAACGCCATGACAGAGGTAAAGCAGGAATTAGCGCTTAGCGTAACGTACGACGTGCTTACCGCTAGCCATACATTCGAGCCAGAGGTAGAGGAAGCCGAAACCTTGGTAGCGGAGATTACGATAACGCCGATAGAGCCGGTGAACTCAGACGATAACGACGCATAAGGAGATTGCACATGTTAACTGCCGCTACACTGTTTATGGTAGTACTCGGCCCTGTTATCGCGTTTTTAGTGAGTGCGCTAGTCTTTTCAACTGCGCGCACCTTTCTTCAAAAAAGCCACTGAAATCGCGATAAAAATAAATAGGTGCCTTGTTAACTCATTTATCTGATTTGCCTTCCCTGGGCCTTTGCTCCAGAGGGAGATAGAAAGCACAGAGTTTATGTTTAATGTAATTGTGTTTTCTATCTTCTTACTGGAGTTTTTTTATCCAAATATTTTTTCCCACCAGCTTTTTTCTTTCGTGTTGCCATCTTTATCGACCGGCCGGCCTGAGCAATCTTGTTGAGGCGGAGGGAGCACATCTAGAATAGCAGGCACACTCAAACTTCCTGCACACCCAGCAACAACAACTGCACCGGTTTTAGCATCAAAATGCGCTATGCCCAACCCTTTAGGAAAACGTCTAGATAGTGACTTGGGTGATTGAGATTTCATGTAGTTTACAAAGACAGGTAGTGCGCCTCCTGCACCCGTTAAGTTTACTGGTTTATTCTCATCATTGCCGACCCAAACTGTGACTACGTTATTTCTATCAAACCCACTGAACCAGCTATCTCGATAGTCGTCAGTAGTGCCGGTTTTACCCGCCATATTCACGTTTCCAAAGTTCCAGCCTATGCGTTTTGCCGTTCCTTCCGTAGTCACTTTATAAAGCGCATAGTTGAGCAAATAAGTTGCCGCCTCATCTGCACGCTGCGCATAGAACTCGGCTTTTTTCCAAAGCAATGCGTTATCATTTGTTACCACTGAAGTCACAGTATGAAGAGGAATATAGCGACCGTCGTTTGACAGCGTTTGGTACATTTGATTGGTGTTAAACGGTGTTAGCTCAAACGCGCCAAGAGTAAGCGATGGCACTTTATCAACTGGCGTGGTTACACCTAAGCGCGCAATCGTATCAGCCAAAGCATCAAGCCCTATCTGCATACCCAGGTTGACCGTGGGAACATTGAGAGACTCAACCAGACCTTGAAGCAAAGGTACTTGCCCTCTGAACTCCTTGTCGTAGTTTTGAGGCGACCACGTTGTCCCATTTTTACTCTCAAGGGTAATAGGCTCATCTTTAAGTGGCGTTGCCAGATTGAACTGCGTTGGATCTTCTAGTGCAGTCAAATACACCGCTGGTTTTATCAACGAGCCGATAGGACGTTTTGCATCAAGCGCGCGGTTAAAACCTTTAAACTCAAAGTCTTTTCCACCGACAATGGCGCGTACTTCACCACTTGCACTGTTTGTCACTACCATGGCACCTTGCAACGGTACTTTTCTGTCTTTTTGTAAACCGTCTAAGGTGGTCGACAGTGCTTTTTCAGCTCGTCGTTGCGCTACAATATCAAGTGTTGTAAACACTTTAACGCCAGAATCTCTTAAGCTTGGCTCTGCCAAGATTTCGTTTAACTCGCGGCGAACCTGCTCCATAAATGCAGGGTGTTTACCGCTTGCTAAGCTTGCGCCACTGGCTAATCCCAACGGCATATTGACATAGCGTTCGTATTCATCTCGATTAATTTCATTTTCGTCAAACAACATGCGCAATACGAGATCGCGACGTTCCTTGGTACGCTCAGGATATTTACGCGGATTGTAGTAAGACGGCCCCTTAATAATAGCTACCAGCGTTGCAATTTCTACCGTACTTAATTCATTTGCAGGTCGGTCAAAGTAAAAGTAACTGGCAAGTCCAAAGCCATGGACTGCCATATCGCCGTTTTGCCCTAGAAATACTTCATTCAAATACGCTTCAATAATTTCTGACTTGCTGTAACGCGCGTCAATAATGACCGCCATAATGGCTTCTTTTGCTTTGCGAACGATGGAACGTTCGCGGGTTAAAAACATATTTTTAACCAGCTGTTGCGTGAGCGTGCTGCCCCCCTGAACCGTTCTTCCTGCAGCAATATTCGCCATAAGAGCTCGCAAAATAGAAAGCGGTGCAACACCGTGATGATTGAAGAAGTTGCGGTCTTCAACCAAGGTTAAGGCTTTGGGCAGCATTTCAGGTATAGAATCTAACTTAACCAACATACGGTCTTCTTGCGATCCGCTTGTCATGCGCGTAACGAGCCAAGGCTCTAGCTTTACCGCGCCATAAGGGCGACCTTGAGTCTTGTCGTATATTTCACCAATACGAGGGCCTTCCCATGTTATGACTAGATGGCGTAACGGCTCAGCGCCCTCAGGAAATTGAAAGCCCCGGCGCTGCACATTGAGCACCTTATTTTGATAACTGTATTCACCACTGCTATCGGCAAAAGTCACCTTTCGGTAGCCAAGCAGATTTAGTTCATCAATAACTTCTTGCGGGGTAATTTCTTCGCCTTTGCTTATTTCTAGAGGGCGAGCAAATATCTGTGCCGGCACTTCCCACTTATTTCCTGAAAAGGCATGTTTAATTTGCGCGTCGAGATAAAAAGCATAAGCGCCAAGCACCACGAGCCCGATAAGACTCACACGCCAGAACAGGGTGAACATCCACGAACGTTTGGACGAGCTTTTACCCGTTGTGGATGTTTTCGATGCCTTGCTATTTGAAGATGTATTGTCTTTAGTCTGTCTTTTTGCCACGTGAAAACGCCATGAAGATCATTGAAATGACATCGCATTCTTTGCGATGTTGATTAACGCGCGCCTTTAAAAACGTCGTTTTTGATAGCATAAACATTACCACTGAGGCCGCTTCTCAACAACTGTTTCCATTTAGGCACACTGTAAACCATACTCCATTGAAAAAGCGTGCTGACCATAAAAGCCGTCTACTTGGAATGAATTTTACTCGCGTTGCGCGGTCACAATGCGATAGCATGCAGGGAAGTAACACAGGAACCGTACTATGCGCTTAGCTTCATTTCAGTCTTCTTTTTCATCAACATTCTCACTCAAAGGTGGCTTGTTGCGTACGTCATTTGCAATTCTTTTCTCAGGCGTCTTAGTAAGTAATGCTTTTGCAAATGAACAATTTGCTAGTTGTACCGCTGCGCTTGCCGACAAGGCTAAAAAAGAAGGCGTTAGTCAGCAGATTATTGACGATGTGTTTCCCCGCCTTATTCATCAAGACAGAGTTATAGAGCTGGACAGAAGCCAGCCCGAATTTGTTCAAACCTTTCCAGGGTATTTCAGTAAGCGAGTGACTGACTGGCGCACTGAGAAAGGCAAAGAGATGTACGCTAAACATGAGAAACTACTTCATGAACTAAGCGATAAATACGGCGTTCCACCCCACTACCTTCTTGCCTTTTGGGGCCTAGAAACCAACTTCGGGTCGTATAAAGGAAAGATGCCAGTACTTGATTCACTGGCTACACTTGCTTGCGACAAACGCAGAAGCAAATACTTTACCCAAGAATTCCTCGTTGCCGTCAAACTTATGGAAAGAGAGAAGCTACAAAAAGAAGATATGATTGGCTCTTGGGCGGGTGCTATGGGCCACACTCAATTTATGCCTTCAGCGTATACGCATTATGCCATTGATGGCGATGGTGACGGCCAGATAAACCTGTGGGCAAGCGAGGAAGATGCGCTGTCGTCGGCAGCTAATTTCTTAGCAAGCTTGGGTTGGGAGAGAAGCTTTCGCTGGGGCCGCGAAGTGCAATTGCCAGAAAACTTTGATTATCAGGAATCGGGTTATAAAAATAGAAAGCCTCTTAGTGAATGGAACGCCCAAGGCGTGAAAAAAGCTGATGGCAGCGAACTTGGTGAAGGCGATACTACAGCATACGTAATCGTTCCCGCGGGCCATAATGGTCCAGCATTTATTGCGTATCAGAATTTTCGAGTGATCATGCGCTGGAACAATTCTGAGTTTTATGCCATCGCTGTTGGCGTGCTTGCCGATCGTATATCTGGTGCTACTGGTATCAAAGCCACATTGCCTGACCTTCCGGCATATAACCGCAAAGATATTATTGCCCTGCAAAGCAAGCTCAATGACTTAGGTTTTGATGTGGGCAAACCCGATGGCATTATAGGCCCAGCCACACGTGAAGGCATTCGCAACTATCAAATTAGCAACAACATGATTGCTGACGGGTTTCCAGGGCTTGAAGTGATGGCTGCATTAGATATCTCGATTGAGAACGGCACAACATCGCAGTCCTAATTGAAGCATGCCGCCATTGAAGTGCATAACACTGGCGGCATTTACTGACAAAAACGCTGCATATGAGCGTGTCGGTTAAGGAAGATACTCGAACGTCAGGCTTGAAAAATACGTTTCAAAGTCTGCGGCTGAGTTGTTTGTTAACGGTACGCCCCACACGGTATTTAGCATCATCGGCCCTTTGGTATCGAGTTTAAACGTCGCCTTGCCGTCTTTATCAGTCGTTAAGGCTTGCGCCTGAGCGTTGTGATCTGCAAGTGATAATGCATCAATCAGTGCGTTCCTGAGTGGTTTCCCTTTAAATAATACTTGAACAGACAGCGTATTATCGTCCAGCTTATAAGGGTGATTCAGCGGTACTATTTCTAACGTATGGCCAATAGGCTTTAATACATTATCCGTAATGGTGTCACCCACCTGAACAATGGTTTTCGCTTTTCTAGAGTAGAGTTCCTCTCCCGCAATATCGTTTTGACCTCTAGACTCTCGATAGGCCAGTATTTCCGCTAAACCTTCGTCTTTTGCGTACTGGTTAAACTTCTTCGCGTCTAATACGCTCGTGGCATGATAACTTTCAAACCCAATAACGTAACTGCCAGGAGCTAGCTCAGTGGTTTTTGCCATACCAGGTAGTAGTGCTGTTCTAGGCACTACACTTGCCCCCATATCTGTAACACCGTCTGACGAGTAAGTTCGTAGTGCCACTATTTTATTCCAGGCAAGATTCCAATGAGAGGTGTCTTCCTTGTGACCTACTTTAAACTGCAGGGCAATTGAGCTGGGTGTGTTGGTGTGGTAATGGGTAGGCTCTAACCAGAAATCATGCGCTTGAGCGCTAAGCGATGTCATTAGAAAAAGAGCTGCAGTGCCTAGTCTGTTTGATTTCATAGCGTCACGTTACCTCATAGAGTTTTAACAATTCAATTACCAACTTAACGTAATTTTGCCAATCCGCATAGATAATTACCCACTCAGAAGGCGCTGGCAAGTTTCCTAGCGAAGCGCGGGGATTCAGAATGGCTGCTCCCTTTATAACTAATAGACACTATTCTCAGACTTCAACCTTGTTTTTAATCCGGTAAATCCCAGTTGTGCTTAGGATAGCGGCCTTTCATTTCCTTTTGAATTTCCTTGAAACTGCCTTGCCAAAACATGCCTAAGTTACTTGTGGTTTGCAAAGGTCTCCCTGCCGGTGACAGTAATTCACACACCACGGTTATACTGCCCGCTGCAAGTGTAATTGGCGCTTGCTGCGAATACATTTCCTGTAGCCTAACAGACAACACCACATCGCCGTTGTCGCGATAGTCCAGAGCAACCTTTTTTCCCGACGGAACGGTTAAATGCGTGGGCAACAGTGTTGCCAGCGCATCTTGTTGAGGCCACGACAAGCCATTATTTAACGCGGTTTTCCACGGTAACTGCTGCAGCGACTTAATATTCTTACAGTTTTTCAATGACGATTTTAAGCTGTCTCTCGCCTTATACACCAACTCACTGAGGGAAGATGGCCATGGTTCTGGATCGTTAAACGCTTTTTCCTGAGGCAAATTGAGCGTTGCGGCTAATTCCACCCTTCGCCACCACTGCCAATCGGACTGTGAGAGAGGCCAAGCTGAAAGCGGCAAGGTTTCAAGATAAGAAAACCACCCGTCAGTAAAGGCATCGTCCCAAAAGTCACTATCACGTGCTTTTTCTTGCCCAGATACAGGCAGGCTACTTAACGTTATCTCAAAGAAGCCGGTGATTCTCCGCGCTTCCATCTGGCCCGTGTCACCATTGAGCGTCACACTGCGCTTCTCACTGAACGCGTTAGAAAACGCTACACGCAACCAGTGTTCTGGTAACGGCTGCGCTAGGCGAATCGTTACCGTGCTTTTTATCAGTTGACCATCAAGTACTGCTAACCATGGCGTACTTTCACCCTCCTCTCCCCTAGCAAAATTCGCACTGTTCGACGCCGTAAGCTCTGCGCCTTTGCCACTTGCCAGTTTATATTCAAGCAAATCAGACGCGCGTTTACCTACCGTAGATGCCTTGCCGATACCTGAGGCTTTTTTCGCGCTACCGTTATTCGACGGCAACGACGTTCGCAGATATCCCACCTGCATCGGGAATGCAATAGCAATACATAAACCTAGCGCGTGCTCATCCAGTAAATTCACGTCAGCATTGCGCACTTGAATATCAGTATCTTCATTGTATACATATCGCAAATAGCGAGAGGCCTGATGTAGCAATTGGCTTCGTGTATTGCCACTCGCATGAAGTAACGTGTCCATCACATCTGTCGAACCGCTTGTACTTATATTGCTTTCACTCAAAGCAACAACAAAAATGGCAGCCTGTTTTAGTGCATTATTCTCTTCATCTGAAAACGCATCAAAGCCGCTTTTCACTGTTAATAAAAGGTGTGCTAAGTGAGGCTGACACGGCAATTTGGCAAGCGAACGGCCATAGGCAGTAATATTGATATTTTCGGTCCCGCGATGGGCGTCGGGTTTAGTATCCTTTGCCCCATCGGTTTTACTTGTAATTGCATTTAAGCGGCTAAGTTTACTATGTGCTGTGCGCTGCTGCGCTGGGGAGGGCCTCGTTAATAATGCAAGCGTATTGGGCGTACTTCCCCACGCATAGGTGTCGAGTAGGAAGCCGCTCAAATCTTCTTTTTCTATCTGAGCAGCACTATGCTTTGCCAAACGCTCAAAACTGCTTTTACTGCATAAGCGATAGCAAGTTCCAGCCGCGACGCGCCCTGCTCGCCCGGCCCTCTGCACCGCAGAAGCCTGAGAAATACGCTGCTGCGTAAGCGCTGTAATATCGCTTGATGGGTGATACTGTGCACTATTTTCCCAAAGGCTATCAATGACGACAGTCACGCCCTCAATCGTCAAACTCGTCTCAGCAATATTGGTAGATAAAATAATTTTACGCCGACCGGTTGCGTCTTTAGAGATCGCCTCTTGCTGCGCAGATTTTCCCAGCGCGCCGTAAAGCGTATGAAGGGCGATATCAGCACTCTCAGCCAAAGGTTTTATGTCCCGCGCTACGGCGTTGATGCTCCCTCTTCCTGGCAGAAACACCAAAATATCACCTTGGTGTTCAGCGACAGCCTGCTTAATGACACTGCCAATTTTGGGAACGAGTTCATGAGCAGACACATCTTGCATATAGCGAATATCTACAGGAAACATACGCCCTTGCGTGTTCAGATTTACCACGGGCAATGCACTGTATTCGGACAGCAGTTTGTTAAGTGGCTCTATCTCTAAGGTTGCCGACATGATGATTAGCCGAAGGTCGTCGCGCAGCCCTGCCTGCACCTCCAGAGCTAACGCTAAACCAAAGTCACTGTGGATACTGCGTTCGTGAAATTCATCAAAAACAATTGCAGCTACGCCACTTAACTCTGGGTCTTGCTGAATCATTCTGCTCAGCACCCCTTCAGTGATAATCTCTAATTTTGTTGAAGGCGATGTTTTCGACTCGCCTTTGATACGATAACCAACCGTTTCTCCCACATGTTCCTTAAGCTGTCTGGCCAAATAATCGGCAAGACTTCTTACAACAACTCGGCGGGGCTGCATAAGCAATATTTTTCCTTCGAGGGAAGAATGCAGTAACGACAAGGGCAGCACGGTCGACTTACCTGCGCCAGGTGGTGCCCCGATAATGACATTGTTATCAACAATCGCATTTTGTAGCGGTGTTGCAAGTTCATAAGCGGGTAAATGAGAAAACGGCTGTAACATAAGGGGCAAAAAAATATTGTAAGCTAATGCCGTAAGTGTACCCGATAAGCCCTATCATGTGTGTCAGAACTCCATCATTGAGACATGATAAGTAAATGCTTACTAATATGTTTGCTTTGTTTATGCGTTTAGTGAAAACATATAGGCTATTGCTATAGAAAGGCTTCATACGAGCAACTGGTGTAAAAATGCAAATTAGGGAGTAAAGCTATGCGATGTTTTATTGGATTAGATCTTAGCACTTCAGAAAAGCTCGCCCTTGATAGCTGGCGTCAGCAAGCCTTACCTGAAGTCATGCCAAGGCAATGGACAAGAGCTGCCGCTCCGATATCCCGAAAATCTTCAAAGCATCAACAAATTCATCAAGGTTCTTCCCTGCCCTACGCAGTGCCAGCAGCAAATTTTCACATAACCCTGAGCTTTCTAGGCGAAATAAGCCATCGACAGCATGAAGCACTTATTTACGAACTCGACCACCTCGTGAGTGAGCCTTTTTCTCTAACGCTTGATACTACCGGGTTATGGAATGGCCCTAAAATTTTATTTGCTGCTCCCAACAATAAACCCAAGGCACTAATGGAACTCGCTAAACTATCTCGTAAAGCGGCGCGAAAAGCAGCAATTGAGGTAGAAGGAAAAGAATACAAACCTCACGTTACAATTGTTAGAAAAGCCACGTCAATGTTGCCCCTGCCACTTTACAGCCCGAGTGTAGATATGCATGTATCTGCCTTTCACTTATTCGAATCAGTCTCCACGCCACAGGGAGTGACTTATCCAATTCGCCAGTCGTGGTCTTTAAAACATAACATGTCTGTTAGGGAGAAATTGCGCAGAGGGATAACTGATGAATGAGCAAAAACATCTGCACCACAGTTAGTAATTATGACTTATGCCAATTTAAGCTGGGTTAAAGAGGCCTATCACCTTTACAACGTGCTGCGGCACGGGTAAAAAGAGGACCTGTTTTTTAATTCATTCTGCCTTCATGCAACAAACATTTAGATTAGTTATAGACTGCCCCGACCAAATTGGGTTGGTTGCCAGCGTTTCGCAATTTTTAGCAGACCACAATGCCACCATTGTCGAAGCGAACCATCACACCGATTTACAGACAGGTCGCTTTTTCATGCGTCATGAAATTAGTACCGACTCGCTAAAATTAGACCATAAAAGCTTTGTGGAAGAGTTCACTCCCCTTGCCAATGAATATCAAATGAATTGGAAACTGAGTGATTCAAACAAAAAGCAACGCGTGGCTCTTTTAGCCAGCCTTGAGTCTCACTGTTTAGTTGACCTGCTGCACCGCTGGCATACAGGCGAACTACACTGTGATATTCCCGTAATTATTGGTAACCACCCGCAAATGAAGCAATTTGCAGACTGGTACAAGGTGCCTTTTCACTGGGTAGACTTTAAAGCGCTCGGCAAAGAAGCTGCATTTGCGCAAATCACGACCTTACTTCAAGAATACAAGATTGATTTGACCGTGCTTGCCCGCTTCATGCAGATTTTACCTGATACGCTTTGCCAAGAGCTGCAAGGTAAAGCCATTAACATTCATCACAGCTTCTTGCCCAGCTTTGCCGGTGCTAAGCCATACCAGCAAGCCTATGATCGCGGCGTAAAGTTAATTGGCGCAACCTGTCACTACGTTACTAAAGACTTAGATGAAGGCCCTATTATTGAGCAAAGCGTTAAACGTATTAGTCACAGTGACAGTGCAGCTGACATGGTGCGTAAGGGTAAAGATTGTGAAGTAACGGCATTAGCTCATGGCGTGCGCTACCACTTAGAAGACCGCGTGATTATTCACAGAAATAAGACCGTGGTGTTTGCGTAAGTCTTCACACTGATAAATTAAAAAAGCCCGCTAGTAAGCATTACTTTCGGGCTTCTCCTTTTACTGTTTTCGTTCTACACTTTTTTCGCTCTACACTTTTTTCGCTCTATACTCTTTTCGCTTTATTTAGACATTCTTTTTTACGTTGTTAAACCCATCATCACCAAGCACCTCTTGAAGTCTCGCTTTTATTACGGCTTCCTTATGAGGATAGTGAAAGTCAAACCCTTT
>MDSV01246183.1_pt1 | contig 13408 bp, 23 predicted proteins | sample 810851 | NCBI WGS metagenome assembly MDSV01 (sample SAMN05326640, study PRJNA326480) | marine metagenome | isolation source: seawater | place: Atlantic Ocean: North East | collected 2012 | reverse complement strand
CTATAATTCAAGCTGGTGAAATAATTGAAGAAAAACATCTTGAAGAAATTAAAACATCAGGATTAAGATCAATGAAAATTAGATCAGTTCTTACTTGTGATACAGAAAATGGAATATGTGTTAAATGTTATGGAAGAGATTTAGCAAGAGGAACTGAGGTAAATGTTGGTGAAGCTGTAGGTATAATAGCAGCACAATCTATTGGTGAACCAGGTACTCAATTAACAATGAGAACGTTTCACATTGGTGGGGCAGCTAGTTCTTCTGTTGAACAATCGAATGCTATAGCCCCAATAGAAGGTACAGTTAAGTTTGAGAACATAAGATTGATTAAGGATAAAACAAATAATAAAATTATTTTAAGTAGAAATGCAAAAATAAAAATTATACTAGAAAAAGACGAAAAGTTTTCATTTAATATCCCTTTTGGTTCAAAATTATTTGTTGAAGATAATCAAAAAGTCAAAATTAATGACCTCCTTGCAGAATGGGATCCTTACACACTTCCAATAATTGCTGAAAAAGATGGTATTATTAAATATATCGATCTGCAACAAGGTATATCATTCAGAGAGTCAATTGATGACACAACAGGAATTTCTAGTAAAATTGTGATAGATTGGAGTCAGAATCCAAAATCAAAAAATTTCAAACCAGCTATAAATATAGTGGATGAACTAGATAGTAATGAAAATAATGACGAAGACATAATCAATTATCCAATGTCTATTGACTCAATACTTAGTGTTGAGGATGGCCAACAAGTATATGCAGGTCAGGTTCTCGCAAGAATTCCTAAAGAGTCATCAAAAACTAAAGATATTACAGGTGGTCTTCCAAGAGTTGCTGAATTATTTGAAGCTAGAAAACCAAAAGATCCAGCTATTATGTGTGAAATCGAGGGAAAAATATCATTTGGTAAAGATTATAAAAATAAAAGACGATTAGTAATTACCAGCCTTAATGAAGAAGACACATTTGAAATATTAATACCAAGATCTAAATATTTAAATGTTCAAGAAGGAGATTTTGTTAAGAAAGGAGATGTGCTTGTTGAAGGCACTCCAGTACCTCATGATATCTTGAGAATATTAGGTGTTGAAGAGTTAGCTAGATATCTAGTTAAAGAAGTTCAAGCTGTTTACAAATTACAGGGTGTTTATATTAACGACAAACATATAGAAACTATTGCAAGACAAATGTTACAAAAGGTGTTGATTAAAGATCCTGGTGATTCAACTCTTATATCGGGTGAACAAATTCAAAAGAGGGATGTTTTAAAAATAAATAAATTATTAGAGTCTAAAGGAAAAAAATTAGTAAATTATGAGCCGGTTCTTTTAGGAATCACTAAAGCTAGTTTGCAAACATCATCATTTATATCTGCAGCTTCTTTTCAAGAAACAACAAAAGTTCTAACCGATGCTGCAACAGTAGGTAAAGTTGACACTTTAGCGGGGTTGAAGGAAAATGTTATAGTAGGTCGTTTGATACCTGCTGGAACAGGTAAAATGACTTCAGAATATGAAAAAATTGCAAAAGTTAGAGATGAAGAGATAATAGCTCAAAAAAATAGTATGAAAGAAAATAATGAAATTTCGTCTTAAATTGCATATATTTCTTGACTTTCTAGCTATCAGTTAATAAAGACCTGCTACTTTTTGTTGATGGTAGTGGAAAATTCATTCCAAACACTTAACAGGGAAAAATATGCCAACTATAAACCAGTTAGTTAGAAAAGGTAGAACTGCTCAGAAAAAAAGGAACAAAGTTCCTGCCTTAGGAGCATGTCCTCAAAAAAGAGGGGTCTGCACAAGAGTTTATACCACTACTCCAAAAAAACCTAATTCTGCACTACGTAAGGTTGCAAGAGTAAAGCTGACAAATGGACAAGAAGTTTCTGCTTACATACCTGGCGAAGGTCATAATCTCCAGGAACATTCCGTTGTATTACTCAGAGGTGGTAGAGTCAAAGATTTACCAGGAGTAAGATATCATATTTTAAGAGGTACTTTAGACACACAAGGTGTTAGTGCTAGAAAACAAAGACGCTCTCTTTATGGAGCTAAAAAGCCAAAATAAAAAATAATGTCTAGAAGAAGAGCTGCAGAAAAAAGAGTTGTAATACCAGATCACAAGTTCAAAGATGTAATATTAACTAAATTTATGAATAGAATAATGCTTGATGGTAAAAAGTCTGTCTCAGAAAAGATTGTTTATGGGGCATTTGATATTTTGTCAAAAAAAACTGACAAAAGTCCTATCGATTTCTTTCATGAAGCGCTCAATAATGTTAAGCCAAGTCTTGAAGTAAGATCTAGAAGAGTTGGAGGTGCTACATATCAAGTACCAATGGAAGTTAGACCAAGAAGAGCACAAACATTAGCTATGAAATGGATAGTAGACTCAGCTACAAAAAGAAATGAAAAAACTATGAGAGAAAGAGTCGCCAATGAAATCTTTGATGCATTTAATAATAAAGGTAATTCTGTAAAAAAAAGAGAAGAAACTCATAAAATGGCTGAAGCCAATAGAGCATTTTCTCATTTTAGATGGTAATAATATATGTCCAGATCTCATAGCTTAGAAAAATATAGAAATATAGGTATAATGGCTCATATCGATGCTGGTAAGACAACTACTACTGAAAGAATTTTATATTATACTGGTAAATCTCATAAAATAGGAGAAGTTCATGATGGTGCAGCAACTATGGACTGGATGGAACAAGAACAAGAAAGAGGTATAACAATAACATCAGCTGCAACTACTTGTTTTTGGAATGATCACAGAGTAAATATAATTGATACGCCAGGGCACGTTGATTTTACAATAGAAGTAGAGCGATCTCTTAAAGTTCTTGATGGTGCCGTTGCTGTGTTTGATGGTGTAGCAGGAGTTGAACCTCAGTCTGAAACTGTATGGCGTCAGGCCGACAAATATAATGTACCTAGAATGTGTTTTATTAATAAATTAGATAGAACAGGAGCTAATTTTTTTATGTGTGTTGATATGATACCTGAAAGATTAGGTTCATATCCTCTAGTTTTACAATTACCTATCGGCATTGAAAGTGACTTAAAAGGTGTGGTTGATTTAGTATCAAATAACGCCATTGTTTGGCAAGATGAAAGCCTCGGTGCAAAATTTGACATTGTAGATATACCTGAAGATTTGAAAGATCAGGCTAACAAATACAGAGAAAAGTTAATTGAAAAAGCTGTAGAAGAGGATGATACTATAATGGAGTCATATCTAGATGGAAAAGAGCCTTCTACGGAAGAATTAAAAAAATGTATTCGTAAAGGTACGATTAATGGTTCTTTTGTTCCAGTATTAACCGGTTCTGCTTTCAAAAATAAGGGTGTTCAACCTCTTCTTGATGCAGTCATAGATTATATGCCCTCTCCTAAGGACGTAGCAAGTGTTCGAGGAGTAGACGTAGATGATGATAAGAAAGAGCTTGAAAGAAAATGTGATGATAACGAACCTTTTAGTGCCTTAGCTTTTAAAATTATGACAGACCCTTTTGTTGGAAGTTTAACATTTACTAGAATATATTCTGGAACTATAAATACAAAAGATACTGTTTTAAATTCCAATTCTGGTAAAAAAGAAAATATTGGAAGAATGCTTCTAATGCATGCAAATAATAGGGAAGAAATTAAAACTGCTAACGCAGGAGATATCGTTGCTCTTGTTGGGTTAAAAGATGTAACTACAGGGGAAACACTCTGTTCTGTAAATAATCCCATAGTTCTTGAAAGAATGGATTTTCCTGATCCTGTTATCGAAGTTGCTGTTGAGCCAAAAACAAAAGCTGACCATGAAAAAATGGGTACTGCTTTAGGAAGACTTGCTCAAGAGGATCCAAGCTTTAGAGTAACAACCGATCATGAAAGTGGCCAAACAATCATAAAAGGTATGGGTGAACTTCATCTAGAAATCTTAGTTGATAGAATGAAAAGAGAATTTAAAGTAGAGGCTAATGTTGGGGCGCCACAGGTTGCTTACAGAGAAACAATTTCTAAATCATTTGATGTTGACTATACTCACAAGAAACAATCTGGAGGAGCTGGACAATTTGCAAGAGTAAAAATTACATTTGATCCGGGTGAAGCTGGAAGTGGATACGAGTTTATTAATAAAATTAAAGGTGGAAACATACCAACTGAATTAATTCCTGGAGTAGAAAAAGGTTTGATTGCTCAGCAACAAACTGGAGTAATGGCTGGTTTTCCGTGTATAGATTTTAAAGCAACATTAACTGATGGTGCTTACCATGATGTAGATTCAAGTGTTCTTGCTTTTGAAATAGCAGCAAGAGCTGCTTTTAGAGAAGGAATAGCAAAAGCTAACCCTGTTCTTTTAGAACCAATGATGAAAGTTGAAGTTGTAACGCCTGAAGAATACATGGGTGATGTTATTGGAGATTTGAACAGTAGACGTGGTCAGGTTCAAGAAATGTCTACAAGAGGAAATGCAAATGTTGTTGATGCAATGGTGCCTCTAGCAAATATGTTTGGTTATGTTAATAATCTTAGATCTTTAACACAAGGTAGAGCAAACTACTCTATGCAGTTTGATCACTACGAGCAAGTTCCATCTAACGTAGCAGACGAAGTAAAGGCAAAGTTAGCATAATGGATTCTCAAAATATTAGAATTAGACTTAGGGCTTTTGATAATAAGCTTTTAGACAATAGCACAGGAGAGATAATAAACACTGCAAAAAGAACTGGTGCAAAAGTTAAAGGTCCAATCCCACTTCCTACAAGATTTGAAAAATTTACAGTTAATAAATCTCCTCATATTGACAAAAAGAGTAGAGATCAATTTGAAATTAGAACACACAATAGACTGATAGACATTATAGATCCTACTCCACAAACTGTAGATGCACTTATGAAACTTGATTTATCCGCAGGGGTAGAAGTAGATATTAAAATTTAGTTATGAAAAAAAGAACCGGGTTAATAGCAACAAAAATTGGAAATAGTTCTTATTTTAGTGAGAATGGAAATATCATTCCAGTAACATTACTGAAAGTTGAAGACTGTGTTGTTTCTAATGTTAAAACTATCGATAAGGATGGGTATTCTTCACTACAACTCGCATCAATAGATGGTAAATCTGAAATAAAAAAAGTTAAAAAACCTCAACAAAAATTATTTGCAAACATAAATTCCAATCCAAAAAAGGTGATTAAAGAATTTAGAATTGACCCAGAAAATAAACTAGAAATAGGAACTAAATTAAATGTATCTCATTTTAAAAAAGATCAATTTGTTGATGTTACTTCAAAATCAATTGGAAAAGGCTTTGCTGGAGCAATGAAGAGACATAACTTCGGTGGTTTAAGAGCTTCACATGGTGTTTCAATATCACACAGGTCTCATGGTTCTACAGGTCAAAATCAAGATCCAGGTAGAGTTTTTAAGGGTAAGAAAATGGCAGGCCATATGGGTGCAAAAAAAGTAACAAAACAAAATTTAAAAGTTATTGATGTTGATGAAACTAATAAAATACTTGTTATTAATGGTTCTGTCCCTGGTAAAAAAAATTCTGTTGTTTTTATAAACGACTCAGTAAAGAAAAGTTAAAAATGAAAAAAGAAATTGTCAATTTAGAAAATAAAAAAATTAAAGACTTAGAAATCGATAATGATGTATTTAGTGTAAAACTTTTACCAGATATAATTCATCAATACATAAGATATCAAAATGCTAAAGCAAGACAGGGTACTCATAAAACTAAATCCAGATCAGAAGTAAACGGCAGAGCAAAAAAACCTTTTTCTCAAAAAGGAACAGGCAACGCTAGACAAGGGAGTAGTAAGCCACCACACTTTAGAGGCGGTGCAGTAGCTATGGGCCCAGTTCCAAGAGATCATTCTTTTTCACTTAATAAAAAAGAAAAAAAACTTGCTTTAAAATCTGCCTTATCATCAAAGTTAGTTAACGATAATATTATTTTTTTAGACAACCTTGAAATTAACACACATAAAACTAAAGATCTTATAACTAAGCTTAAAAATTTTGAATTTAATTCTGCACTCTTTGTTTATGGAGATGATAAAATTAATGACAATTTTAAAAAAGCATCTTCAAATATACCTCATGTCTCACTTCTTAGTTGCAGTGGTATTAATGTAAAGGACTTAATTTCTAATCATATGATTTTTATTGATGAAAAATCCATTAATCAAATTACAAAAAGATTATCATGAAAATAAATAAATTAATATCTGATGAAAAAGCACTTAGTATTATTCATAGACCAATGATGACTGAAAAATCTACTAATCTAAACCAATTCAATCAATATACTTTTGTAGTCGATAAAAAAGCCAATTCTAATGACATTCGTATGGCAATCGAAAAAGTTTTTAAAGTAAAAGTAATTAAAGTTAATACTGCCATTATAAGCGGTAAGCTTAAATCTTTTAAAGGTAACTTAGGGTATAAAAAAGATATTAAAAAAGCAATCGTTACACTTGCTGATGGAAATTCAATCGACTCTTCTTTGGAGATTAAATAATGTTAATAAAATTAAAACCCAATACACCAGGTCAAAGAGGAACAGTCTTAGTATCAAAAAAACATTTATCTAAAGAAAAACCATTCAAAACATTAACCAAAGCTCAAAAATCTTCAGGAGGAAGAAATAATCAAGGTAGAATTACTTCAAGAAGAATGGGCGGTGGAGTTAAAAGAAGATATAGAATTATTGATTTTAAAAGAAATAAATTTGATGTTAATGCTGAAGTCATTAGAAATGAGTATGATCCAAACAGATCTTCATTTATTTCTCTAATTAAATATGATGACGGTGAGTTTAGGTATATTCTTTCACCAAAAAATATCTCCGTAGGTGATAAAATTTCATCAGGAATAAATGTTGAGATTAAAGATGGAAATTGTCTTCCACTTAAAAACATACCCATTGGAACATATGTCCACAATATTGAGCTAAAGCCAGGTGCAGGAGGACAACTAGTAAGATCTGCTGGAACTTCCGCACAGATTGTTTCAAAAGAAGATTTGTATGTTCAAATAAAATTAGTTTCAGGAGAAATTAGACTCATAAATAAAAATTCTATGGCTACAATAGGAGTTTTATCTAACGCAGACAATAAAAATACAAAATTAGGTAAGGCTGGTAGAAAAAGATATTTAGGTTTCCGCCCAAAAGTTAGAGGCGTAGTAATGAATCCTGTTGATCACCCTCATGGTGGCGGAGAAGGCAGAACTTCAGGAGGAAGACATCCAGTAACACCTTGGGGAGTTTCAACAAAGGGCAAGAAAACTAGAAGTAATAAAAAAACTAATACATTTATAATCAGAAGAAGGAAAAAATAATGGCTAGATCAGTTTGGAAAGGACCTTTTGTAGATATAAATTTGCTTAAAAAAGCAGAAAAGGTATCAGACTCAGGAAGAAAAGAAGTTATTAAGACTTGGTCTAGAAGATCTACAATCCTTCCACAGTTTGTTGGATTAACTTTTGGTGTTTACAATGGACAAAAATTTGTTCCAGTTAGTGTTACGGAACATATGGTTGGACATAAGTTTGGAGAATTCTCTCCAACAAGAAATTTCAAAGGGCATACTGCTGCAGATAAGAAAGCTGGTAAATAGTTTATGACATTAGAAAATACATCAATAGCAAGAGATAATACCATAAGGGTAAGTCCTTTAAAGCTTGCTAATATAGCTAGATTAATAGTTAATCAAAAAGCAAATAAAGCAGTAGAACAATTAAAATTTTCAAATAAAAGAGTATCACAAAATGTTTTAAAGGTATTAAATTCAGCAATTGCAAATGCTGAAAATAATAAGCAATTAGATATTGATAATCTATATATAAAGGAAGCTTATGTTGGTAAAAGTTTAAGCATGAAAAGGTTTAGACCAAGAGCAAAAGGTAGAGCATCTTCAATTGTTAAACCATTTAGTAAATTGACAATAATTTTAGAAGAAAGAACAACTATTAAACAGGAAAAAAAATAGCATGGGACAAAAAGTAAATCCAAATGGAATAAGATTAGGAATTAATAGAACTTGGTCGTCAAGATGGTTCTCTAGTTCTGAATATTCAAAACTCCTTCATCAGGACTTAGAAATTAAAAAGTTTGTCGAAAAAAAATTAAAAAATGCAAGTGTATCAAAAGTTAATATCGAAAGAGCTGCCAAAAAATTAAGAATTTCAATATATAGCTCCAGACCAGGAATTATTATAGGAAAAAAAGGTGCTGATATTGAAGCCTTAAAAAATAAATTATCATCATTATCAAATTTAGAAGTCTTTCTTGATATTAAAGAAGTTAGAAAGCCAGAAGTTGAGGCCAAACTAGTTGCTGAAAATATAGCATCTCAATTAGAAAGACGTATTTCATTTAGAAGAGCTATGAAGAAAGCTGTTCAATCTTCAATGAGATTAGGAGCTAAGGGAGTTAAAGTTGTATGTAGTGGAAGATTAGGTGGTGCAGAAATTGCCAGAACAGAAAAATACCATGAGGGTAGTGTACCTCTTCATACTTTAAGAAGTGATATAGATTATGCTCAAGCTGAAGCTGAAACAACATATGGTATTTGTGGAATAAAAGTTTGGATAAACAAAGGCGATATCCTTGCTAAAGATCCTTATGCAAGTGAAAAAAAACAAATTGAAATGGGGAGTGTTAGATAATGAATATGCTTTCTCCTAAGAAGACTAAGTTTAGAAAACAATTTAAAGGAAGAATTCATGGCAATGCTAAAGGTAATTACGCACTTAATTATGGGAGTTTTGGCTTAAAGGCGTTACAACCAGAAAGAATTACTTCAAGACAGATTGAGTCAGCTCGAAAAGCAATTACTAGACATCTAAAAAGAGCTGGAAAGATGTGGATTAGAATATTTCCCGATGTTCCAGTTTCAAAAAAACCTGCTGAAGTAAGAATGGGCAAAGGTAAAGGTTCCAATGAATATTGGGCTTGCAGGGTTAAACCAGGAAGAATTATGTTTGAGATAGATGGAGTTAATGCTGATGATGCAAAAAAAGCTATGTCTCTAGCAGCAGCTAAACTTCCTATAAAATGTAAATTTGTTGAGAGAAATATATAATGAATAATAAAGATGTAAAAAAAATCAGAGCAGAAGTTGTTGATCTTAAAAGATCTCTAATGAATTTAAAATTTCAAAAATCAACTGGTCAGTTAGAAAAAACTGCTGAGATTAAGAAAACAAGACTTAAAATAGCAAGACTTAAAACAAATATTAATAAAATGTTAGGAGAACAAAATGCCTAAAAGAGTTCTATCTGGCACTGTAATTTCATCAAATTCAAATAAAACTATAGTAGTGAAAGTTACTAGAAGGGTTAAGCACAAGCTATATAAAAAAATAATTAGTTTATCTAAAAACTATCATGTTCATGATGAGGATAACGCATTTAAAAATGGAGATATAGTTAATATAATTGAGTCTAAACCTATATCTAAACTTAAAAAGTGGATCGTTCTAAATAATGAGGAAAATCAATAATGATACAAATGCAATCTAATCTATTTGTTGCTGATAATTCTGGAGCTAGAAGGGTTCAGTGTATTAAAGTACTTGGTGGATCTAAAAGAAGATTTGCATCAATTGGAGATATAATAGTTGTATCCATTAAAGATGCTATTCCACGTGCAAAAGTTAAAAAAGGTGAAGTTTTTAAAGCTGTAATAGTAAGGACAGCAAAAGCTTTCGGTAGGTCAGATGGCTCTTCTATAAAATTTGATAAAAATGCTGCTGTCTTGTTAGATAAGCAAGAAGAACCTATAGCTACAAGAATTTTTGGTCCAGTTACAAGAGAGCTAAGAACTAAAAAATTTATGAAAATAATAAGTCTTGCTCCAGAGGTATTATAGATGAACATTAAATTTAAAATTAAAAAAGGAGATGAAGTAATTATACTTGCTGGAAAAGATAAAGGAAAAAAAGGAAAAATAATTAAGCTTCTACCTAAACTTAACAAAGCTATTGTATCAGATGTTAATAAAGTAAAAAAACATCAAAAACCCGGTAACAATGAACCTGGCGGAATAGTTGATAAAGAAATGCCGATTCATATTTCTAACTTAAGTTATTTTGATCCTAAATCCAATAAGGGTGTAAGAGTTGGGTTTAAGTTTAACAAAGATGGAAAAAAAATGAGAATAAATAAAAAAACAGGAACTGAGATATAAAATGAGCAGACTTTCAGAAGATTATAAAGTAAATATTATTCCAGATCTTAAAAATAGATTAAGCGTAAATAATATCCATCAGGTTCCTAAAATTACAAAAATTGTAATTAATATGGGCATAGGTGAGGCTAAAGATGACTCAAAGATAATAGATAAAGCTCAAGAAGAGCTATCATTAATATCCGGTCAAAAAGCTATTAAAACAAAAGCAAAGAAAGCAATAGCAGGTTTTAAAATTAGAGCGGGTATGCCTTTAGGAACTTCCGTTACTCTAAGAAATAAAAAAATGTATGAGTTTTTAGATAGGCTTGTCAATATAGCTATACCAAGAATAAGGGATTTTAGAGGTCTAAATCCAAAAAGTTTTGATGGTAGTGGAAATTACTCTATAGGAATTAAGGAACAAATTATCTTTCCTGAAATTAACTACGACAAAATAGATAAAGTTAGAGGCTTAAATATATCAATTTGCACAACTGCAAAGACTGATAATGAAGCCTTAGAGTTATTAAAATGTTTTAACATGCCTTTTTCAGGCGGAGAGGAAAATTAATTTAAATGGCAAAATTAAGTTCAGTCCAAAAAAATCTTAATAGATCAAGATTAATTGAAAAGTTTAGTAATAAAAGAAAAGCTCTTAAGAAAAAAATTATGGATAAAAATATTAGTATAGAAGAGAGATTAAAATTGCAAAATAAATTAAATGATCTCCCAAGAAATAGTTCAAATATTAGATATCGAAATAGATGTAAATTAACTGGAAGAACTAGAGGCGTATACAGAAAGTTTGGTCTTTCAAGAATAAAAATTAGGGAATTATCAATGTCTGGAGATTTGCCAGGAATGGTAAAATCCAGTTGGTAGGAGGAAAATATGGCTTTTAATGACTCTTTATCAGATATGTTAGCGAGAATAAAAAATGCTCATAAAGCAAGAAAATCTATAACTTCGTGTTACAAATCAAATTTAAACATGAATGTTTTATCTGTACTAAAAGATGAGGGATATATCAGAGATTTTAGAGATGTAGAAGTTAGAAAAGGTATTAACTCAATTCAAATTGATCTAAAGTATTACAATGGAACTCCTGTAATTAAAAATATAAGAAGAGTTTCAAAACCTGGAATTAGAGTTTATTCTAAAATTACTGATTTACCAAAGACCTATGGCGGATTAGGTATTTCAATTTTATCGACTTCTATGGGTGTAATGTCTGACAATAAAGCCAGACAAAAAAACGTCGGTGGTGAAGTTTTATGCGAGGTATTTTAAAATGTCAAGAATAGCTAAAAATAGCATTAATATTTCAGATACTGTAACTTGTAAATTCGAGAATGGAAGTTTTACTGCTAAAGGTAAGCTAGGTGAAATGAGTCTAAATGTAAATGATTTATTTAAAGTTGAAATTAAAGAAAAAGAAATTTTTGTGTTACCTAAAGATGATAAAGATAAAATAAATCCAAACTGGGGAACTACTAGATCTCTTATATCAAATATTGTTCAGGGAGTTGACCAGGGTTTTTCGAAAACTTTGGAATTAAATGGGACTGGTTATAGAGCAAGTGTTTCAGGTTCTAAATTGAAACTACAATTAGGTTTTAGTCATGATATTGACTATGAAGTTCCAAATGAAGTAAAGGTTGAGTGTCCGAAGCAAAACATTATTAAGTTATCTAGTTTTAATAAAGAAATTCTTGGAGCTACGGCAGCAAAAATTCGTTCTTATAGAAAGCCTGAGCCATTCAAAGGTAAAGGTATAAAATATGAAAATGAGTTTATTTTTAGAAAAGAAGGTAAGAAAAAATAAGTTGGTAAAATTATGAGTGATAAAAGAACAAAAAGAGTAAGATTTAAATTAAAAAAAGTTTCTAATAGAAAGAGACTAACGGTATTTAGATCTAACAAGCATCTATATGCTCAAGTAATTGATGATAGTGTCGGCAAAACTGTTGCTAGTGCATCAACAAAAGAAAAAAATCTAGATATTGATAATAAAGATAGAAAATCTCTAGCTGAGATTATTGGTAAAAATATTGCTAAAAGAACACTTGAAAAAGGTGTTAAGGAAGTTGCTTTTGATAAAGGTAAATATAAATATCATGGTTTAATAAAAATATTAGCTGACTCTGCAAGAACTGAAGGATTAATTTTTTAAGGATAAAATATGTTTGAAAATGATAATAAAGATTTTAGTGAACATTTAGTAACAATAAATAGAGTTGCCAAGGTAGTAAAAGGTGGTAGACGTTTTGGTTTTGCAGCAATCATGATTGTTGGAGATAATAAAGGTAGAGTTGGTTATGGAACTGGCAAAGCTAAAGAAGTTCCTGAGGCTGTAAGAAAAGCATCTGAAAATGCTAAAAATAAAATGGTTAGAGTTTCTTTAAAAGATAACAGAACACTACATCACGATGTAGTGGGAAGATATGGTGCGGGAAAAGTTATTTTAAGATCTGCTGCTCCAGGAACAGGGATAATAGCTGGAGGAGCTATGAGAGCTCTTTTTGAGTCTTTGGGAATTAAAGATGTAGTTGCTAAATCTACTGGAACATCTAATCCACATAATATGTTGAAAGCAACTTTTGATGCATTTAAGAAATCAGAATCACCTAAATCAGTAGCTGCAAAAAGATCAAAAAAAGTAACAGATATAATTAAAAATAAGCAGCCTAAGGAAGTATAATTTATGAAAATAAACGAAATACCATCTACTTTAACCTCAGGCACTAAAAGAAAAAGAAGAGGAAGAGGTGCCGGTTCTGGTTTAGGCAAAACAGCTGGAAGAGGAGTCAAAGGTCAAAAATCTCGTTCTGGTGTCTCTATCAATGGTTTTGAGGGAGGCCAAATGCCTCTTTATAGACGTTTGCCTAAAAGAGGTTTCAAAAATAAATTTAAGAAAAAAATTCAGACAATTAATTTTAGTACCTTAAATTCTTTGATATCAAAATACGGTTTAGACTCTTCTAATATTAAAGAAAACGAATTATTTGAAAAAAAAATTTTAAGTAAATCTAAAGGAAGTCTGAAACTTTTAAACTTTGGGGATTTAAAGAATGTAATTAATATTGAGATTTCTTTTGCTTCAAAAAAAGCAATTGAAAAAATTGAAAAATTAGGTGGAAAAATAATAGTTAACAAAAATTAATCATGGTAACAGCAGCAGAAAAACTTGCAGGAAATTTAAATTTTGGAGCTTT
>MDSV01028406.1_pt1 | contig 13408 bp, 5 predicted proteins | sample 810851 | NCBI WGS metagenome assembly MDSV01 (sample SAMN05326640, study PRJNA326480) | marine metagenome | isolation source: seawater | place: Atlantic Ocean: North East | collected 2012 | reverse complement strand
GCTCCAACAGAACCTATTTCTGCGCAAACGGGAGTTATTCCTGCATTAAGGCACTGGATTAATTTCTCAGTTATTTCACTTCTTCCGCCACTATTACCATTGCAATGAACATTTATTCTACCACACATAGCTGCACGGACAACTTCTTCATCAAGAGGCCCTCCAATACCAGCTGCATGTGAATATATCAAAAATTTTTGAAAATCTTCTAATTGTTCAGCATCTAAAACTACTTCACTAAATTCTCCGATTCCTGTTGTCACTCCATACATTATCTCATGTGAATCTATTTTTACTTGAATCATTTCTCTACATTTATTGATTCTATCCCATGATTCTTCAGAAATTCCAATATCTTTGTGATTCCTTGCAACATCTACAACATCTTCAATAGAAAGGCTAGACCCATCTAAAACTACCGTCATAGTGGTTGCTTTATGAATAAAGCATATAACGATATCATCTAATTACGCTGTTTAAATGGCAAAGGTGTAGATAACCCCTTAGATTTAGCAACAATATCTGCCTCTTTGTAACCAGCATCTAAATGCCGATATACTCCAGTCAATGGATCTGTTGTAAGTACTCTTTCAATTCTTTTAGCTGCTTCTGGAGTTCCATCTGCAACAATTACCATTCCTGAATGTTGTGAATAGCCAATTCCAACACCTCCTCCGTGGTGCATAGATACCCATGTTGCACCACCACAAATATTTGCCATCCCATTTAATAATGGCCAGTCGGCGACGGCATCAGTACCATCAAGCATTTTTTCTGTCTCTCTATAAGGTGATGAAACAGAACCACAATCTAAATGATCTCTGCCGATTACAATAGGTGCACTAATAGTGCCATCAGCAACTAATTGATTTAAAGCAAGACCAAATTTTGCTCTATCTCCTAAACCAAGCCAACAAATTCTACTAGGAAGTCCTTGAAAAGAAACCTTATTTTGTGCCATATCTATCCAATTTTCTAATGCCCTATCATCCGGAAACAATTCTTTGACAAGTTTATCACTTTTGTAAATATCTTCGGGATCTCCAGATAAAGCAACCCATCTAAATGGCCCTTTACCTTCACAAAATAATGGCCTGATATAGGCTGGAACAAACCCAGGAAATTGGTATGCTCGCTCTCTATCTAATCCACCCAATACTGCCTGCTCACGAATGTTATTCCCGTAATCAAAAACTATTGAACCTGCATCTTGAAAACCGCACATTGCATCTACATGTGTTGCCATAGATTTTTGAGAATTTTCGATATATTCCTCCCTTATTGAATGCCTATCGGATTTAGATAAATCATCATATTTTACTGGAATATAGCCGTCTAAGGGATCATGTGCGCTGGTCTGATCACTAACTAAATCTGGGCTAAACCCCATACTCAATAGTTTAGGGAATATTTCTGCAGCATTTCCGACCAAACCAACAGATAAAGCCTTTGATTCTGATTTAGCATTGAGGCACAACTCCAAGGCCTCTTCAATAGATTCTGTTTTTACATCCAGATATTTTGTTCTTAATCTGAAATCTAACCTTCCTGAATCAATATCAATGATGAGACAAACTCCACCTAACATAGTACAAGCTAATGGTTGTGCACCTCCCATCCCCCCACATCCTGCCGTAAGGAAAATTTTTCCAGATAGATTTGAAGCATTGAAGTGTTGCTTTGCTGCTGCTGCCAAGGTCTCATAAGTACCTTGTAAAATACCTTGAGTTCCAATATAAATCCATGAGCCTGCAGTCATTTGCCCATACATCATTAACCCCTCCGCTTCTAACTCATCGAAATGATCTTTTGTGGCCCAATTCCCAACTAAATTTGAATTGGCAATCAATACACGTGGTGCATCTGGATGACTAGGAACTACACCAACAGGTTTACCAGACTGAACTAATAGGGTTTGATCGTCATTTAAAACCAACAATTGGTCTCTAATTGCTTTCCAGGACTCCCAATCTCTTGCACATTTACCAGTCCCACCATAAACAACTAATTGTTCTGGAATTTCAGCAACATCTGGATGTAAATTATGATGCAACATCCTGTAAGCAGCTTCAGTAGCCCATGATTTACAATTTAATTTGGTACCCATTGGAATCTCCAAGGGATGTAAACTTTTAGATTGAAAATCCTCTCTTTGTGAACCTTCCATGTAACTCCGATAAAAGACGAGCAGATAGAAATTGCTATCTTCAGCATTCATTCTAATTTATGCATTTTAGTTAATGCGCCATCTAATAATTCTAATTCCTCAGGAATCTTAATATTTGAGATTGGAGAGTTTAATGAGGTTCCTGAATCCTTTTTTGTCTTCCAAACATCACCATTAAATGAAACTAATGAATGTGTCATTTTACGTAACACATCGCCTCTATCCGTATCTCCTAATTCTAGTACAGGAATCTCTGGAAAACTTCTTACATCAACAGCAGAATTATTGTATAATGTTGTCGAAAGATAATCTGTGAAAAATGGACATATTGGGCTAAACATAGTTAGTAAATCTCTTACAATTCTATGCAAAACCCATGCCGCATTTAAATCGCCATCATATAATCTAGTTTTGGCCATTTCAAGCCAATGGCTTGGGAAAATTCCTGTTGAGAAGTTCTTTATTGACTGAGCAGCAGAATAAATATCTATACGCTCCCATGATTTTTTAACGGATTTATTAATCTCTGTAAATTCTGCCAAAATCCATGCGTCCGCATTACAAAGATCATTTGGTGGTTTTTCTAAATTAGAAGGGACTTCAAACTGACTGGCAAATCTAGCAACATTAAATATTTTAGTTAAAACGCCAAAATATTTCTTTTCGATTTCTTCTGGATTAATATGAAAATCATCACCTACTTGTGCATCACAAGCCTTCCATAATCTGAAACATTCACTCCCTATTTTATTGGCTTTTAATTGAACTGATTTTTCTGGTCCTTTTATTTTCCATGACCCAGTTCTTCCACCTGCACCACATTCTAGTACTGAATCGGCATCTATTCCATTTCCTAATGATTTAGACATTTTTCGACCCCATGGATCCATTCCTAATCCATCAATCCAAACATTTTCAAAACCTGGCTTATCGAACAATAATGCACTTTTAAGAAGAGTATAATATAACCATGTACGAACAATTTCTTTACCTTGAGGACGTATCCCTGTGGGGAATGATCTTTCAAACATTTCTGGGTTAGAAAGGTAGCCAGAAACAAATAAGTTTGAATTTGATGAATCCATCCATGTATCAAATACTTTTTCTTCACCGGACAAAGTACCTAATTCTTCTTTTAATTCTACATATGTTCCTAAAAACTCTCGAGATTCTCTATCTAATACATCACTACCTTCTGGAGGACACTCGTTCCAAGGTTGCACATAAACTCCATTTGGTGGAACTACTACCCTTTTTTCATCTTCTGAATACCATATCGGTATCTCGGTATGGTACCACCTACGCCTACTAATTGGCCAATCAATACTAATATTTTCCATCCAATCTAACAAATATTGTTTATTTCTTTGAGGTACAAAATTAATCTCATTTGACAATTCTGAAATTCGTTCTTGCATCTCCGTTTGCCTAACATACCATTCCTTTAGCAAGATTATTTCTACAGGGTTTTTCCCTCTTTCTGATACGGGTACTTCTTGCTCACGTACTTCGACTGATTCAATCAACTCTTTTTCTTGAAGTATATTTATTGCCAATTCTCTTGCTTCAAAAACAGAATGGCCGCTTAAGGGTCCAGAAATTTCAGTCATTTTGCCTGATAAATCTATAGCCTGAAAAGGCTTAATCCCCATCTCCCTAAATACAGAAACGTCATTCTGATCACCAAATGAACAAACCATGAGCACACCAGAACCAAATTCACTTTTCACAGAGGAATGTGTTTTAATCTCTACAAACTTTTCTCTTCCTTCTGTTTCCAAAGGCAAAATTAATTTTTTCCCTACTAAATCTGTATATCTTTCATCATCTGGATGAACAACTACAACACCACAAGCACAAATCAATTCAGGCCTAGTAGTAGATATTACAACTTTTTCACCTGATTCTGTAGCCCAAATAACATCCACTAACTTTGTTTTGCGTGATAATCTTTCTACCTCTGCATCTGCAATAGTAGTTCCCTCAATAGGATCATAGATATTTGGACGCAAATCTTCAATAATGTCCCCTTTTTTGAATAAATTAACAAATATTGATTGTGTTACTGCCCTATAATTGGGTGCATCAGTCAAATATTCATTTTTAAAATCACAAGAGAGCCCAACTCTTCTTGCTGTTTTTCTCATTGCTACTGTATACTCTTCTATTGTTTCCTTACATAATCCTAAAAATTGCGCTCTGTCGTATGTTTTCATTTTTTTACCCGTTTTCTTTTCAACAGTAAATTCAATATTTATTCCATTACGATCAACACCCCATGGGAAATATACTTCTTTACCCATTAATCTTTGAGATCTAGCAATCACATCAATCATAGAATATTGTGCTACAGCACCAATATGCCAAGTTCCACTTGGATAAGGAGGTGGCGTATCTATAACAAATAATTCCTTTTCACTTTCAGGGTTGAAACCATACCTAGAATTATATTTTTCTTCGTCTGCATAATGGGCTTCTTGAATACGTTTTTCAAGGTCTATTGACCATCTTTTATCAGTAATCTTTGCTTCTCCCATCTTTAAAGACACTCCTTATTGATTTATCCTAAAGGAATGAATATTTGACGCTTGCCTTATTTCTAAATTACTAATTTTAAACGAAAGTTATCAGTTGGTTTAATGGCTAATTTCTCCGACGGCATACACGAGGATACGTGACCGAAGCCGAGAATCAGCCAGAAACAGGTGCCATGGATGATGGCAATTACAGTGTTTCTGAAGTAATTTCGAACCAAGCAAATTTAGGTTGGTTAAAAATAAATAGATACGGCAGAATCGTAAGGCGCAAGGCAGTTTCTAGCATCAAAAACTTCGACATAGGGGCTGCAGCTTCAGGTGTTGCAAATTTACCTAAAAATATCAAAAGAGACATTGATAGAATCGGGGCAATTGGGATGTTAACAAGATTTCCAATCGCCACAGTCACATTATTTATTCTAATCACGGCATACTTGAGTTTGTATAGTGGGTTTGTAGACATCAATGAAGATTCACCAATGCCGTGGCAATATAAAACCGAACCATCATTAAATGTTAATGGTGATTTAGAAGTATATTTACCAGATGACGAGGACCCTAATAGTGTAAAAAATCAAATTGCAGAAATTAAAAAAGATTGGTCTACTAATGTAATGATTATTTTTGTGGAACTTGGGCAAGGAAGAAATATTACTGATGAAGAGATTTTACACCAATTTGACAAAGTTGAAAAAACTCTTAATCCCCAATTATCAGATCCTTCGGACAACTACATCTATGCTCTTTCACTTTCCACTGTAATTAAGGAAGTAAATTCTAGTGCTCCTCGTGTCACTAAAGCAATCTCAACTGAATTAGGAGCATTATTCCCTGGTGATTTAGGCAATGATGCTGCAGAGCAATTTAATGAGTTGATAGATGACGTTGAAATCCTTGGAGAGTATTCAATTCCAAGTCAAGCCACCATCGATCAAATAGTAGGACAATTATATGAAAAAGAAGATTGTACTGACGAGGATGAAGATTGTAATGAAACAAAAGAAGTCCCATCACCAGCACTAGACAAACTGGCAAGAGATACTGACAATCCTCCAGATGGAAATTTAGATACTGCTGTAATTATTGTAGCAGTCGATGAAGAAAAAGACGCAAAAGAGATAATTAGAAGTGCTGAAGAAAATTTAACTAATCTTTCTGAAGAAAACGATTGGGAAACATTAGGTCTGGAAATGACTTTGACTGGCCCTGTCCCAATTACTAATGCAGTCACAGAATATTCATTTGTACTTTTTTGGCAGGTTTTTCCATTGGGAATTATTTATGTAATAATAGCTCTATTTTTCTTCCATTCTGACATATTACAAACCTTCACAGTAAGACCAATTCAAGGAATAAAAGTCGTCATAATTGCAGGATTACCCACACTTTGCTCAGTTTTCTGGACATTAGGCCTTATTGGACTAACTGGATATGAAGTTACTATGACTGTAATCATTGTAGGACCAATATTACTTGCACTTGGTGTATCTTATGGACTTCACATCACCAATAGATATGCTGAAGAAGAAGGGACGCCTGATGAAAAAATGAAAAAAGCATTACAATCTACAGGTAAAGCCGTACTGCTTTCCGCAATAACTACAGTAATCGGATTTATATCATTAGCATTCACTCCCATGGCACCAATAAAAACAGTGGGTTACGCACTTGCTGGAGGAATTATAATTGTATACATCTTAACAATGGCCATGGTTCCAAATCTAACTATGATTTTAGATTTGAAAAAACCAAAACATCCCCCTCTTAAGGTGTTTGAAAAATTAGTTGATGTTCCTGTCAAAAGAAATTATGGGGTACTAATTATATTCGCTTTACTGTTACTAAGTTCATTTACTGTAGGAAGGGAAAATGTTGAAGAAGATATCGATTTATTAGGTATGGCTCCAGTAGAAGAAGAACCTGTTATAAAAATGAAAGAGTACAGTTCAAAATTCAATGCTGGCCAAGTAGGGATGTTAATGGTAGATGGTGCAATTAAAGGAGATAGAACTGATGATGAAATCAGAAATGATCGGCCCGTACAAAACCTTCAATCTATTGAAGCGTTAACAAATGATGTTAATAGACTAGAAAATACAACTGCTGTATCAATTGTGTTCCTTATGAAATCAGTAGGTGTATCTCCAACAGTAGGGGGGAACAGTATATGGGAGCAAATAGAAGATGCAGAATGGATGCCTGAGCCTGTTAGGGATGTTGCTGAAGAAATATTAAAACAAGAAGTTGATGGAAGGGTTACTTTTTGGGACATACTTATTGCGCTAGATACTCAGCCTGATGCACAAATTTTCTTATTAAATGTCTTTTATTCCAGCATTACTGACGAAACTAGACACTTATTTACATCTAGTGATTATGAAAGAAGTCTAATTTATGTAGATATGCCATTTATTCCAATGAAAGAAACAGCAAAAACTGTTTCAGACATCAATGAATTCTCTAAAGAAGCACCTGGCGATATTAAATCAACTAATTTAATTGGAGTAGCAGCAGTATCAATTGCTGTGAATGAATTAATTGTTGAATCACAATGGGGAAGTCTTGGAGGTGCAATTGGATTAACAGTGTTAACACTCGCACTAGTATTTAGAGATCTTAGATATGCCATATGGACAACAATTCCTGTTATGGCTACCGTGTTTTTACAATGGTTAGTAATGTGGCAAATGGAGGTTTCTTTATCTCTAGTAACTGTAATGGTCGGTTCAATTTTAGTAGGTGTCGGTGTTGACTTCTCAATCCACATAGCTAATAGAATTAAAGAAATGGGAGGAGGTATTGAAGCAATTAAGGCTTCTTGTATTTCTACAGGTATGTCTTTATTCGAAGCTGCAGTGGTCACGACAGCAGGTTTAGCAGCAGCATATAAAATACCAATTCCAGAATTAATTCCTTTCGTTAAAGTTGTCATAATATTACTTTGGATTGCTGCTGCAAGTGCATTGATATTACTTCCTGCAATTTTTGTCACATTGGAAAAAACAGGAATTGGTACACACGGTGGTTCTAGTGCATTGGCTCGAAAGATAGGATTAGGCTCTAAAAAAGAAGAAATGCTAGATGCAGAATTAATCATAAAAAATAAAACAAAGCAAGATGCGTGGTAATCTCATGAAAGAAGTAGATATTCTTGTTGTTGGTGCGGGACCAATAGGAGGATATTTTTCTAAAAAGATGTCAGAATTAGGATGTAATGTATTAATGTTAGAAGAACACCTAGAAGTTGGAAAACCATTTCAATGTGCAGGCTTAATCAATCCGTCTTCTATGGAAAAAGTAGGTCTTTATGATACCGTATTGAGTGAAATAGATGGTGCAATAATGCATAGCCCATTTGGAACTACTATAGAAATTGGCAAACCAAACAAAATAAGAACATATGCAGTCTGTAGAAAGAAATTCGATCAGGCAATAGTCCAACAAGCAATGATAGAAGGTTCAGATTTATGGCTAAATAGTAAACCAATAGAAACAGAATATACTGAAGATTCTATCATTGTTAAAGTTTCAAAAGACAATTCAATTATTGACGTAAAGGCAAAATTATTGGTTGGAGCTGATGGAGCACATAGCTGGGTTAGAAGGCATCACAGAATGGGATATCCGAAAGAATTCATGATTGGTTATCAAATAGAAGTAACTGGATTTGAAACAAAAAATAGAATGTTGGAAATGTTTACTGGCGAAGACATTGCACCAGGATTTTTTGCTTGGGCAATACCAAATGGAGATACATATAGAATTGGAATGTGGGGGCGACCTGAAGATTTAGATGGTAGAAGTTGCGAGGAATTATTAAACAATTTAATGACTAAATCAAGATGGGCTTCAAAGTTCGAAAAATGTAAAGAAGTTGGGAAGTTTTGTGGACCTATCCCTGCAGGAGTTGTACCTAGACCTGTAAAAGAAAGAATCTTGCTTATTGGGGATGCTGCAGGACTTGCCAAACCTACAACGGGAGGGGGAATTGGACCAGGAATGGCTCAAGTTGATCATCTAACCAGCGATTTGAATAAAGCCATTGTAGCAAACACACTATCGAAAAAGAAATTAGTTAAGATTACAAAAAGTTATTCAAAAGCAAAAAAAGAGTTTGAAAGAATACGTTCTTTACGTGATTTTTTTGTTTCTTCCAGAACAGATGAAGAACTAGAAGAAGTATTCAAAATATTCTCAAAACCAGAAGTAATTAAATTAATTAATGAAAAAGGAGATATTGAAAAGCCATTGGCACTTGGCATTTCAATGTTGAAAAATGTTCCAGAATTTCGCAAAATGGCAATAAAGGCGGGATTCATAGTAATGTTTACATGATAAACAATATTATCTATCGTAAAGTTTTACGTTGTTTATGGGATTAAAGCAACATGTTTTAGTATTGTTTATCGCGACTAGTATTTTTCTTTCTGGATGTACATTTCCAGTACAAGAAGATAATGAAGAAACTCAAGAGATAGTAGAACAAAATGATACCGAGGTATTAGATTTATTTCCAGAATTATTTGTAGAAGACACACAAGTAGGGTATAGTGAATTTGCAAGATTAAATGGTACAATTATAGATGAGTACCCTGGTAAAGTAACAATATACATCACCTTAATGCCCCTAGAGGGAGTTAATAATGAACTTGAAGCAATACCTCCATTCAATGCTAAAGATGATGGAACTTGGACGAGAGCACTACCAATATATGATCCTGGAGCATGGACAATAGGAGTATATGCTACAGATATTAATCAGCAATCCACAGATACTGAATACATTACCCTTGAAATGCTGAAACCAAATGAAGGGGCTCCAATTGTGAATATAGAGAAAATTGGACCATATGAAAAAAATGAAGTGGGATTCTTGGAAGGTACAATTGAACATATGTTCCCTAATACTTGCCTAGTAAGATTAATTTTAGAAAATGGAAATGAGCAAATTGTAGATACTAGTGAAAATGGAAATTTTGAAATTGAAGTAGGTATATTAGAAGACAACACCTCTGCAACCGTAGAGGCATATTGTGGAAAATGGAGTGATTCAAGTACCTCTTTGGAATTAACATTTGTATTAATTGGTGCAGATGATTTTGATGGCGATGGCATTAATGATGATTTTGATTCATGCCCTGAAGGAAGTACTATATGGATTTCCAATACTGCATTAGATTTCGATTTGGACGGATGTAGAGATATTGATGAAGATTTAGATGATGACAATGATGGGATTCTTGATGCTGTAGATTTTTGCTCAAAAGGTGCAATGGGATGGACATCTACATTAGAAACAGACTATGATACAGATGGATGCAGAGATTCTGATGAAGATGATGATGATGATGGAGATGGGTCAATGGATGCTTTTGATCAGTGCCCGAAAGGAGAAAAAAAGTGGGATTCTGCAATTTCAGACCATGATGCTGATGGTTGTAAAGACGAATCAGATGAAGATTTAGATGACGATAATGATTCGGTCCCAGATTTAGATGATTCTTGTATGAGAGGAATGATTGGATGGACATCTAATTCCGATACAGATTGGGATGGAGATGGATGTAGAGATAGTGATGAGGACACAGATATTGATGCTGATGGAGTTATTAATTCCAATGACGAATGCCCTTGGTCAACTGATTACACTTCTGTTGACATTTATGGTTGTGATGACTATCAAAGGGACTCAGACAAAGACGGAGTCATAGATCTTTCAGATGAATGCCCTGGTACGCCAATAGGCCTTTTTGTTAAAGAAAATGGTTGTGGAGACAGAGACAGCGATGGAATAACATTTGATTTAGACGTATGTCCAAACACACCTCCAAACTTGGTTGATGAAGTTAACGAATTTGGATGTGCAGATCGAGACTTTGATGGTATTTCAGAAGACATTGATCAATGTCCAAATAGCCCAACTGAAAAATGGACTATTGATCAAAATGGTTGTTCTGTAAATCAGTTACCTGTCGCATGGAATTCTGGACCCTACGGAACAAATCCTATGGATTACGTCAAAAATTTTAATTTCGAAACATTAAGTGGAAATAATTGGGATTTCCAAAATGAATGGACTGGACACGACAATTACTTGTTTTTTGCAAAATATGCAGCAAATAGTTACAATACCGATTTATGGAATCAAAATGTAGGAGACTTAATTGAAAAATTGCCAAATGATGGAACTCATTTCTTTTTTGCCTCTTTCGACACAACATATCATTCTGATGTATATTCTAAAAAATCTAATGTTGATTCATACCTATCTGGATTAACTCCCGAAGAAGAATCATACTGGATGGAGCACATACACTATATTGATGAACGATTTTTCAACATGAATGGGGGTTTAGGAGAGGTAATTAGTGACTGGTCAACATTTTACTATGGAATAGATAACTTCCAAAGATGGAGAGAAGTTGGAAGTCTATATGATTGGAATTCGGGATATAAACTCGATTATTTAGCTCATGAATCACAAATGTATTCTCATGAATTCGACGTAGAAATACGGCAACAAGATCCTGGAATTACTACAGTGACAATTTTTGACCAGTGGCATAATGGAGGATGGGGTTCAGGATACAATAGTTATTCTAATGCCACATTTCCTAATTCAAGTGTAATGTCTACATTTAACACATTGGAGCTTTATTTTTACCATTCTTGTGACGAACATAAAACAAGATATGATTCAGATGGAGATGGCACTAATGATGCGGGATGTCATGAATGGGATTATCTAGAATATCTGAAAATTTGTGATGAAGTTGATAATCATTCCACATGCGGAACTGAATTTTCAAGATATATTACGACATATGGAAGAGAAGGGCAATGGGTTACAGATGTTTCACCATTTCTTTTTATGATAAAAGAAGGTGGAGTTCATGAATTTAAATTTTCAGGAGCAAACAAAGGTGGTTTGAAACTAATTGCATTACTTTCCAATTGGAATGATGACGGTTTAAGACCTGTTTCAGGAGAATACCTCTTTGGAGGAGGTGCATTTAGAGGAGATTATAATAATGAGCAAATCTACAAAAGACAGCATAACTTAACAATACCTCAAGGAATTGCAAAATCTGAGATTGTTGCATTGATAACAGGACATGGTTTCAATGATGATAACGCAAATTGTGCAGAATTTTGTAATAGTGAACATAGATTCTTAATGAATGGTTTCGATACTCAACAAGATTTCCCTAATGCTGGAAATGCTTCGAGAACTTCGGATGGTGAAGGTTGCATGAAACAGGTAACTGAGGGCACTGTATCTAATCAACTAGGTTCATGGCCATATGCAAGAGCTGGATGGTGCCCAGGAATGGATGTAAAACAATGGAGGTATGACATGACTTCTTGGATAGATACATCTGGTGGAACAAATAACATTCAATATCAAGGACTATACAATGGTGTAGATTACCAACCTGTAAATGATGATGGAGGAGGAAGCCAACGGATAGAAGTGGCTTCTTGGATAGTATATTACGTAAATAATAGCGGAGGTGCCACAATTAGTTCACTAGATGTTGGAAAACCAATCTGTGATTACAAAAATATTCTTTCTATTATTGAATTAGAAATTAAGAACTACCAATCAAACTTTCAATCTCATCCAAATTCTTTGGACATCTTGAAGATAGAACGTCAGGGCCGTTTTCAGTAATTAATACATCATCCTCAATTCTGATTCCAATACCTGCCCATTGTGGATCTAAATCGTTTAAATCAGGTCTCCAATCTCCAAAATATAATCCTGGCTCTATTGTTATGACCATTCCAGACTCAAACTTTCGAGGCTTCCCCTCAGGTTTGTAAATTCCAACATCATGAACATCTAGGCCAATCCAATGCCCTGTACCATGCATGAAATATTTTTTTAATTCACCATTTTCCAATGCTTCTTCTGGACTACATGTAATTATTCCTAAATCAACTAGTCCTTCTGCTAATACTTTACTTGCAGCCCTATGAATCTCAATATATTCATTTCCAACTACGCAAGCATCAATTGCTGCTAATTGAGATTTCAATACTAAATTGTAAATTTTCTTTTGCGATTCTGTAAATTTCCCATTTACTGGCCATGAACGAGTGATATCTGCAGCATATCCTTCGTATTCGGAACCCGCATCAATCAATACTACATCACCATCCTTACATTCCTGATTATTAGCATGATAATGTAGGATTGTTGCATTTTCACCACAACCTACGATACTTGGATATGCCCAATTACTTGCTCCTAAATACCTAAAACATCCTTCAATAATTCCTTGAATCTGCCATTCACCAATACCTGCATATCCATTCTTCATAGCCTCAATATGTGCTAAAGAAGATATCTCTGCAGAATATCTCATTAATTCAATCTCAGCTTCTGATTTAATTAATCTTAATTCTGCAATTAATCCAGAAGGATCTATTCTTTGGGTAGGTCCTTCACCTATTTGCTGCCTTGCTCTTGTTTTCGAATTGATTGCTTTTTCAACTGCAGAATCAACAATTGAATTAAATCCTACTGAATGATAAACAACTTCTGTATTTTCTAATTCCTTAATCAATACACCCTCAACCTCTTCAATTGAGGATGCAGTATCAATAGCCCATCCTTCTAATGCACCTTCAACACCTGGACGTCTACCTTCCCAAATCTCTAATTCTGTATTTCTTGGTTGAAGAAACAAATGACTAT
>MDSV01050730.1_pt1 | contig 13409 bp, 12 predicted proteins | sample 810851 | NCBI WGS metagenome assembly MDSV01 (sample SAMN05326640, study PRJNA326480) | marine metagenome | isolation source: seawater | place: Atlantic Ocean: North East | collected 2012 | reverse complement strand
ATCCTTCATCAGGCAACTCCTTTTTCAGGAAATAGAATAATGCATAGAATTACGGTTCAATAAAAATGATAGAAGAAACTAAATCAGGATTTGCAAAACTTATTGGTGGTGTCACCGTAAAAAAAATCAGTGATACTAAATATGAGTTTTACACAGAAGTTAAAGATATAAATTTGAATACAGCTAAAATGGCACATGGTGGGTTTCTATGTTCGGTAGCTGACACTGGTATGGGAAATGCTGCACACAGATCAACAGATAATAAGAGATGCGTAACTATTTCACTGGAAATGAAATTTATCTCAGCAGCTACTTTAGGAGAAAAACTAATAGGTAGAGTTAAAATCCAAAAAAAAACTAAAACTCTTGTATTTGTAACTTGTGAAATAAGTAACGAGAAAAATATAGTAGCAACTTCATCGGGTGTTTGGAAGATTTTAAAGGCTTAAGCTGGTTTTCTTCTATAATTTAAATAACCAAATATAAATAAAATTAATAGTGCAAATGGATAGACTATTGCTTTATTGGGTCTATCAATATTTTCTACTTTAAATTCTGTTATTACATCCCCACTAGTCATACCATCTTTTTTAGCAAGCCCCTTCCAAGACGTCTTATAAACAGTTTGTTTCCCGTCACTTGGGTCAATTCTTATACCGTATTCCTCCAAGTTATATTCTTTATCAAAAGTACCTTTTGGTATAACAAACAATCTATATCTTTCACCATAAGGTGTGTATCTTGTGACTTTAAGCTGAACCTCTTTAGCTGGATTTAGATTAATTTTATCAATCGCCTCCAATTTTTGATAATTGTACTTTGGGCTAAATCTATTAAGAGCAAAATCTGGACTTAAAAGTGAAATAGATACAATTAAAAAAATTAAAATTTCATAAATTTTTAGTTTATTAAAAAACCATCCCTGAGTTGCTGAAGTAAAAACTAATATACCTATTAAAGATGTTGCTATAACCACTAAACCATGCCAAATATTTTCTATACCAATGAGTAATAGTTCATGATTAAAAATAAAAACTATGGGTAAGACTCCTGTTCTTAAACTATACCAAAATGCTTGGACACCAGTTTTTAAAGGATCTCCTCCAGAAATAGCAGCGGCTGCATAGGATGCTAAGCCTACTGGTGGAGTTACATCTGCCATTAAACCAAAATAAAATACAAATAAATGCACAGCAATTAATGGAAAAATAAATCCAGATGCATTGCCAACATTAACCAAAACACCTGCCATTAAGGAAGCAACTACAACATAATTTGCAGTGGTTGGTAAACCCATACCCAGAACTAAGCAAAGAAGAATTGTTAGTGCTATTAATATTGCAACATTATCTTTAGCAATTGTTTCTACAATCAAAATTAGATTAGTACCAAGCCCAGTTGAAGCAACTGCACCCACAATTATTCCGGCAGTTGCAATCGCTACTCCGACTCCAACCATGTTTAGAGCTCCTTTTTCAAAGCCAGTAATTGTTTCATTGTACCAAATCTTAAGAGAATTATTCACCTCTCCTATTTTATATCCATCAAAAAATTTCTTTAAAAGATTAACTATTAATAATGCTACAATAGTATAAAAAATTGAGTAAGAGGCAGTAAACCTCACCACAACTAATAGATAAATAAGAACAAAAATGGGTATTAAAAAATGTAAACCTGATAAAAAAGTTTTTCCTAATTTTGGAACATCTTTTTCATCCATACCTTTGAGATTTAGTTTCAATGCTTCAAGATGAGAAATGTAAAATAAGGCTATATAAGAAATAATTGCTGGCAGGAAGGCATGCTTTACTACTTCAAAATAAGTTACGCCTATAAAACTTGCGATTATAAAGGCAGCAGCCCCCATGACCGGTGGCATAATTTGACCATTGACTGAAGCAGATACTTCAATAGCACCTGCCTTTTCTTTAGAAAAACCAGTTTTTTTCATTATGGGTATAGTAAAAGTTCCTGTAGTCACAGTATTTGCAATTGAAGAACCAGAAATTAAGCCTGTCATTCCAGATCCAAGTATAGCTGCTTTAGCCGGGCCACCTCTCATTTTTCCAACCATGGCAAAAGCTAAATCTAAAAAATATTTTCCCCCACCTGCAGTATCAAGAAGAGCTCCAAATAAAACAAACAAAAATATAAAACTGACTGAAACACTAATTGGAATTCCAAAAATTGCTTCTTGATCAAACCAATGATAACCAACTAATCTATTTAGAGAGAGTCCTGCATGTGAAACGATATCTGGAAAATACCTTCCAAAATATGAAAAAATTAAAAATGAAACTGCTACTATAACTAGAGGTATACCTATTACTCTCCTTGTGGCCTCTAAAAGAGCAAGCATGCCAAATATACCTATTATCATTTCAATTGGTAATTTAAATTCTTTGCTCCCAAAATCTAAATTTAACTCCAATAATATTCCAGCTCTTAAGACTAAATCATCGTAGAAAATAAGAATATAGAAACAACAAAAAAAAGACAAAATTGCAATTAAGATGTTTAATAACGATACCTTTCCCCCTCTTCTGAATGGAAAAATTAGAAAAGCTAAAACTAATGCAAAACCGAGATGAAGAGCTCTGGCGGGTAAGCCCTTAATAACTCCAAAATCAAAAATAAATGGGAAAGGAGATGCATACCAAAGCTGAAATAGAGACCATAGAATAGCTATTGTGGCAACAATTTTTAGATGTAATCCTTTTAAATTTTTTGTAGGTGATATGTCTTCTTGGATTTTTTTTTCTATAAAATCTTTTTTATTTTCAGACATAACTAAACTAAATATATCATGTTAAAAAAAAGGCCCAATATTAAATTGGGCCTTTTTTGTCATAATTTGATTATTTTTACATCAACCCTTTTTCTTTGTAATACTTAACTGCTCCGGGATGTAAAGGTGCTGATAAACCATTTTTGATCATATTTTTTGGATCTAAGAATTTAAAAGCATCGTGCTGATCTTTAAATCCATAACGACCTTCTAGGTTTTCAAAAACAGCTTTTGTAACAGTATAAACCATTTCATCAGAAACGCTTGCACTTGTTACTACAGTAGCCATAACACCAAAAGTTGTTACATCTTTTTTAAGTCCAGTGTAAGTACCTTTAGGTATAACTGCCTTAGCATAAAAGCCATTATCATCAATTAATTTTTGAACCTCTGGCCCAGTTAAATTAATCGGCGCTGCTTTAGCTGCACATACAGCTGCTTCTTCCATTGCTCCATTAGGAAAACCAACAGAGTAACCAAAAGCATCTATTGCGCCATCACATAAAGCTTTTACTTGCTGAGATGAAGTAAGTTCTTGGGTGCTTTTGAAGTAACCAGTGTCAACTCCTTTTGCCTCCATTAAAACTTCCATCGTACCTCTTTGACCAGAACCTGGATTACCTATGTTAACTACTTTACCTTTCAAACCTTTAAAGTCTTTAACTCTAGCTTTTTTTCTTGCCCAGATTTGAAAAGGCTCTGGATGCACAGAAAATACTGCTCTAAGACCATTAAAAGGTTTTACTTTTTCAGGTTTAGATCCATTGTAAGCATGATACTGCCAGTCAGACTGGGCAACACCAAATTGAAACTCACCTTGCATAATTTTACCTATGTTGTAAGTGGATCCGCCTGTAGACGGTGCAGTACATCTATATGGTTTTGATGTACCTTTTTTTCTTCCGTGTTCTGCGCTAGTAGCAGCTTTGTGTACCATTTGACAGATAGCGTTTCCAGTCTGGAAATAAACTCCAGTTGGACCTCCTGTTCCTATGGTAAAAAACTCAGTTGCTTTTGCTACTGAAGCAAAAGTAAACATTACTAAAATCGCAGAGATTGTTGATATTATTTTTCTCATCATATCCCCCTTTATTTTTTCTATGATTTAACTATTTTGTCGGCTTAAGGTCAAAGCAAATTTTTACAAATTTTTTGACCATTCTGATAGTTTATTTGTTCCCTCTACTATATTTGGAGCATATTTTTCTATAACATCATCTCCTAGTCTCTCATAAGTAGAAACATTTTCTAAAAATTCCTTTCCATCAAAATCTGTATAACTCAATCTTGCTAACATTTTATTTTTTTTAAATCCAAAAGCTGACCCTGGAAGTAAAGCTACTCCTGTTTCGTTTAAAATTGTATCGCAAAGTTCTGTTGATGTTTTAAATTTCGAGTTTATAAACTCTGGCATTAAATAAAATGCTCCCTTTGGAGGTTCAATTAAAATATTGTTCGATTTTAAATTATTATAAACATAGTGACCAACAGATTTAAGGATGTTTCTAGTTTTCATTATGTAATCAGAATAATCTCCAGTATATGCTTCTATCGCCGCATATTGTATTGGACTACTTACTGAGGAAAAAGTTTCACTACCAACTGCTTTTACTCTTTGTAAAAAATCTCCAAGATTTTTTGGTACCGCCAAATAACCTAGCCTCCAACCTCCGGCACCAAAGCATTTGCTAAGTGACGAACTTATAATAGTTCCTTCTGGATAGTAAGAAGATATAGAATCATATTTATTATCAAATTTTAATTGGCCATATATTTCATCTGAATGAATTAAAATTTTATATTTTCTTGCAACTTCAGCTATTTCTTTTAAATTTCTGCACTCAGCACCAGAAGGGTTATTTGGAGAATTTATAATAAATAAAATATTTTTTTTTCCTAAAGATTTTATTTTTTTCTCCAGGTCTTTTGCAGTGGGAAACCAATTATTTTCTCTTGATGTGCTTATCCAGTTTACTTTATTATTGGCAATGCTAGCCTGAGGGGCATAAGATACCCAACTCGATGAAGGTAAAATAACTTCTCCTTTAAAAGCAACATGCATGATGTACATAGCTTCCTTAGAGCCTGGTGTTATTAAAATTTCATTTTTTGAATAATTATTTTTAGTTAAAGTGCTCAAATGTTGCGCTATAGCTTCTCTTAATTCTGGCAATCCTTGCATTGGAAGATAATCTTTTTTTCTTGCATTTTCTTTTAATGCTGAAACTATTTTTTCAGGAACGGGGAAAGGAGACTGTCCAAAACCAAATTTGTAAATTTTTTTTCCTGTTGCTGCTAGTTCTTTGCTCTTTTCATTTATTGCTAGTGTAGCGGAAGGTGTCAGCTCGAGTATATTTTTCTTAACTAAATTTTTCATACTAACTTTTGATAAAGTTATTATCTTTTATACGGGGACTGTGGGTTTTCAGTCAATTCAAATTTAACTAAAAATTAAAACTAGAACATTTGACAAATTGATTCGGTCATGGTTTAATCCTATTTTGTTCTCGAGACATGTCTATATATAGTATTAAAAAAAATATCTAACACAAAAATGGAAAAAAAATCTAAAAAGATTGTCGCTCTTTTGGGCCCAACTAATACTGGGAAGACTCATATGGCTATTGAAAAAATGCTCGAATACGAATCGGGCATCTTTGGATTGCCATTAAGACTGCTCGCAAGAGAGGTTTACGACAAATGTGTAAAAAAAATAGGAGCTGAAAAGGTGGCATTGATTACTGGTGAAGAAAAAATAATTCCAAGTAGTGCTGATTTTTTTATTTGTACAGTTGAGTCGATGCCAAAGGATAAAGCTGTAGAGTTTGTTGCTATAGATGAAATTCAGATGTGTGCTGATAAAGAACGTGGACATATTTTTACAGATAGACTTCTCTATTTTAGAGGAGAAAAAATAACCATGTTTTTAGGTTCTCAAGTGATGAAAAATATTATTGGAAATCTTGTTGAAAATGTAGAATTCATCAGGAAAGAACGTTTTTCAAAACTTACTTATTCTGGCTACAAAAAAATTTCTCGTTTAGATAATAAAGTTGCAATAATAGCTTTTTCAATAGAAGAGGTTTATGCAATAGCAGAACTAATTAGGCGTCAAAAAGGAGGGGCAGCTGTAGTGATGGGGTCCTTAAGTCCAAAAACCAGAAATTCACAAGTTCAACTCTATCAATCAGGAGATGTAGGATATCTTGTAGCGACTGATGCAATTGGTATGGGTTTAAATATGGATATTGATCAAATTTATTTTTCAAATTTAAAAAAATTTGACGGAAAAAAAACTAGAAGATTAGACCTAATTGAAATTTCTCAAATAGCTGGGCGAGCTGGAAGATATAAAAATGATGGAAGTTTTGGAACAACGGGTGACTGTGACAGCTTAAATTCAGATGAAATAGAAAGAATTGAAAAGCATGATCTGCCTGATACAAAACTTATTTATTGGCGAAATTCAAACTTAGATTTTGAAAATCCTGAAAAATTAATAGCTTCTTTAGAATTAAAACCGAAAAATAAAAATCTCATTAGAATCAATGAATCAATTGATGAAAGTGTTTTAAGATACCTGCTAAAAAAGGATCCGCAGAATACTCTTTACAGTAAAAATTTAAATTTGTTATGGGAATGTTGTCAAATACCAGATTTTGAAAAAAAGGCCTACGGTCAGCATACTAATGTGGTGGGTACAGTTTTTAATTTTTTATCTATTAAAAAAAAAAGAATTCCTAACGACTATATGAAAGAACAGCTTAAAGGTCTTGATAAAAAACTTGGAAATATAGATGTAATAGCAAATAGAATATCAAATGTTAGGACGTGGTCTTATGTGGCTAATAAAAAAAATTGGGTAGAAAATTCAGACTACTGGATTCATTTAACTAAAAGTATTGAAGATAATTTATCTGATAGACTGCACGAAGAACTTACAAAAAGTTTTATAGATAAAAAAATAAGCATCTTATCAAGAGGTCTTAAACAAGACGTGGTTCTTAAAACTGAGGTAAGCGAGGACAATAAAGTTTTAATAGATGATCAGCTTATTGGTGAACTCAAAGGATTGAAATTTAATATAGAGTTAACCTCTAAAACCTTAGACACAGATATTAAATCAATAAAAAAAGCTGCAAGAAAAGGAATATTTGAGGAACTGCTAAAAAGAGTTGAAAAAATTATTAAGGAAAAAAATGTAAGTTTAGAAAAAGACAATAAAATCTATTGGTCAAAAAATCCAATAGCAAAAATTAAAAAGGGAATTAACTACTTAAATCCGGAAGTTGAGATTATTGCTGATGAAGTGCTGGAAAAAAATTCAAAGAAGGAGCTGGAATTATTTTTAAAGAACTGGCTATCTAATCATATTAATAGTGAGCTAGGCGATCTGTTAAATTTGACGAAAGTTCAAGAAGAAAACCAGTATCTCAGAGCTCTTATATTTCAAATATATGAAAACAATGGTGTCATAAAAAGGAATGAAGTTGAAAATATAATTAAATTAATAGCCAAAGAGGAACGAAAGAAACTTTGGAAAATGGGAATTAAATTAGGAAGATATCACATCTACCTTCCTCGAATGTTGAAACCTAAAGCTGTTACATTAAGAATTAACCTATGGAAGTTGTTTTATGATATTTCACCCAAAACTACCATTCCAAAGTCTGGATTAAACTTTATAGTAGGTAAAAATTTTAATAAAAAGTTTCTTTTAATATGTGGTTTTGAAAACTTTAAAGATTTTTTTATTAGAGTAGATATATTAGAAAAATTATTTATTAGTATTTTAGAAAAGACAGTGAATAGAAAGTTCAAGATTAACGCTGAAATGATGAACTTATTGGGTTGTTCAAAGGACAATTTCTATAAACTTATGGGTTTAATGAGTTACAAAAAAGACAAAGAGGAAGATACTTACTTTTTTTCAGGGGATAAAAAAAATGTCAAAAAATTTTTTAAAACTAAAAGAGAAGCAAGTCCATTTGACAAACTTTTGTCATTGAATATAAAGCGATAAAGCTAAAAATATGAGCAATAATAAAGAATTAGATACAGAAAAACTTAAAGGAATATCCGCCTTGTTTGTGCATGCTGCAAAAATAGATGGAGAATATACTGATAGAGAGAGAACATTAATTTCTAATTTTCTCAAATCATTTATAAAAAAACCAGAAATCGTAGAAGAAATACTAAAAGAAGCTGAAAAATTAGAAAGTGATTCTAATCAATTGCTTAATTTTACAAATATTGTTAAAAAAAATTCTTTAGAATCAAAATCAATAGTTATAAAAGAACTTTGGAAAATTATAATGTCTGATAGTAGTGTTGATGAATATGAATCTGGATTGATGAGAAGAATTTGCGGACTGATTTATTTTCCAGACAAGCTTAGTGGAGAAATTAAATTAAAATTAATTGAGGAAAAAAATTAAGGATGACTTATATAGTAAAAGACGAATGTATAAAATGTAAACTTACCGATTGCGTAGAAGTATGTCCTGTAGATTGCTTTTATGAGGGAGAAAACATGCTGGTTATAAATCCCGACGAATGTATTGACTGTGGCGTTTGTGAACCTGAGTGTCCGATTAATGCTATTGTTGCAGATATTAACTATGAATCTGAGGATAAAGAAAAATGGCTGTTGCTAAATAAAAAGTTTTCTGCATTATGGCCTAATATTACAAAAAAGAAAGATCCAATGCCCGATCATGAAAAGTTTAGAGAAATGAAAGATAAACACGAAAAATACTTTTCAGAAAAGCCAGGTAAATAAAAATGCCAAAAAAAAAGAAAAAAAAAATTAAAACTCCAAAAAAAAAGCCAAAGCTTGTAGCCAAAAAAGTTAATAAAAAAGAAGATATTAAATTAAAAAAAACTTCTGCTTATTCAACAGAAGAAAAAATTGAAATAAAGAAAATAAAAAAGCAGCCAACTGAAAAAAGAGAATTTAATATTAAAGATTTTGTTGTCTATCCAAAACACGGGGTTGGAAAAATAATGGGTGTTGAAAAAGCTACTATTGGACAGATTGAAATACAGTTTTATAAAATTTTTATTGAAAAAGAAAGATTGACTTTAACCGTTCCCATAAATCAACAATCTAATCTAAGACCGATAGCAACAATAAACCAAATTAACAAATGCGTATCAATTTTAAAGAGTAAGCCAAAAATTAAAAGAAATATGTGGAGTAGAAGAGCCCAAGAATATGACCAGAAAATCAATTCTGGCAAAATATATGAGTTAGCAGAAGTAGTTAAAGACCTTAATAAAAATACAGATATTATTGCGGACCAATCTTATAGTGAAAGGCAGCTTTTTGAAAAGGCTTACGAAAGACTAAAATCAGAATTTGAAGCTGTTTTAAAAATAAGCTCTGAAGATGTTCAAAAAAAAATGGATAAGGCTTTAGGAAGAACTCAAAATTTATTAAAACCTCAATAAAAAAACGCCCTTTTTAAAAAAATAAAAAAGGGCGTTTATTAAAAAAAAAACTATCTTCTTCTTCTTCTTCTTTTTTTAGTTTTCTTTTTTGCTTTCTTTTTAGCTTTTTTTCTTCTTTTAGCCATCTTTATCTCCCTTTATTTTAAACAAATCATTATGATTCGCTTATTTAATTAAGTTTTATTTTTTTTTAAGTCTATGTCAAACATAAAGTAACTTGATATTTTTTAAAAAAATTAAAAATTTCTAATAATTTTTCTTAAATTAAATTAATTTTAAATAAGTTAGTAATACCAATGTTTTTTTAACGAAATAAATTATTATTTTAATTTACTTTTGATAAAGATTTTCTAATTTTTGTTTATAATTTTTAATTATTTCTTTTCTTTTTAACTTTAAAGTGGGTGTTAGCATACTATTCTCAATTGTAAATTCTTTGTCAATTATTAAAAATTTTTTAACTTTTTCAATTAAAGTCAGTTGTTTATTTAAATTATCAATAAAATTTTTGATATCATCTTCTTTCTTTTCTTTTTCTGAAACAATTAAAGCAACTAGATAATTTTTTTTATCTCCATAGACAAAAGATTGTTTAATATTCTCATTTAAACATAAAAGATTTTCAATTTTAGTTGGGGATATATTGTCTCCACCTAAATTTACTATTAACTCTTTTTTTCTATCTGTAATTTGTAAATAACCATTAGAGTCAAATTTTCCTATGTCACCGGTATATAACCAACCATCTTTAATAACTTCATTTGTTTCTTTTTTTTTATTTAAATATCCAATCATAACATTTTCGCCTTTCACTAAAATTTCACCATCATCGGCTATTTTCACTTGATTAGTTTTAAACGGTGGTCCTACTGTTTGTACTCGAATATTTCCTGGCAAATTACAACTCACTACTGGCGACGCTTCGGTTAGTCCATATCCTTGAAGAGTAGGTAGTCCAATTGAATTTAAAAATTCACCTATTTTTCCATCTAATGCCCCGCCGCCAGATACGAATGCTTGTAGCCTGCCCCCAAATTGTTTTTTGATTTTTTTTCTCACTAAAATTTCACATATAAAATTAATAATTTTTTCATTAAAATTTAATCTCTCTTTTTGAAGATTTTTAAGTCCAAGTTTTAAGGTTTTTTCTATTAATTTCTTTTTTATGCCAGTTTGTTTATTAAAATTTGAATTTATCTTATTAAATAGATTTTGATAAAATCTTGGAACTGCTGTCATGATGGTTGGTCTAGCCTCGGACATATTACTTAATAATTTTTCTAAACTTTCTGCATAATAAACTTTTGCTCCTAAGAGAATTTGAATAAATTGAACCGCATGTTCATAAGAATGAGATAGAGGTAACCACGTTAAAAAAACAGGTTTAGAATTTTTAATTAAAGGTTGAAGCAATTCCATAGCACCTTCGCAATTTGACAGGATTCCTCCATGACTTAAAATTACACCTTTTGGATTACCTGAAGTTCCAGAGGTATAAATTATACATGCTGGCATATTTCTTTTTATATTATTATTAATTATTTTCTCGTTTATATTTTCATCTAAAATATCTTTTATTAGTAAGCTCTCATAATCTATTTTTTCAAAGGATATGATTTTTTTTACATCTTTGTTTATAAATTTTTTAATCTTATTAAACTGTTCATTGTTTGAAACGAAAATTAAAGAAGGATTACAATCATTTATAATATGCTCATAATCATTTGCTGAGTAAGTTGTAAAAATAGGAACCGAAATACCTCCGGCGTTCATTATAGAAATATCAGCCATTAGCCAATAAGGTCTGTTTTCGGATAAAATTAAACATCTATCACCTTCGTTGATTAATGATTTAATTTTAGCGGTAAGTTTAAAAATTCTCCCAGTTATATCTTCCCAGTTATAAGTTGGTTTGTGTGGTTTTAACCATTTCAAAAATGGTTTTTTACCATCAACTTCCTCTGTTTTTTTAAAATAAAGATCAACTAGACTGTTTAATTTACTTATATCCATAGTTTGGTGGGCGAAGAGAGACTCGAACTCTCAAGGTATTGCTACCACCGGATTTTGAGTCCGGCGCGTCTACCAGTTCCACCATTCGCCCTAAATTAATTAGTATAAAAAAAAAATTTATCATTTATAAATAGTAAAATGTTTAAAAATTTATATGACAGATGCTTAGAATTGGCTAGACATAAATTTTCTAAGCCTTTTCTTGCTTTTGTTTCTTTTATTGAAAGCTCATTCTTTCCAATTCCACCAGATGTAATGATAATTCCAATGGTAATAGGAAAAAAAGAGGACTACTTAAAAATATTTTTAATTGCTACGATATTTTCTGTATTGGGCGGTCTTTTGGGTTATCTTTTTGGCTCTGTTTTTTTAGAATTAGCAATGTCAGTAATTGAATTTTATAACTATGAAGAAAAGGTTTATGAACTTCAAGAAAAACTATCCAAAAGAACAGGAGTTTTATTTTGGTTGGGGACCTTGTTCTTAGCAGGGTTTACTCCTTTACCGTATAAAGTTTTTACAATAACAAGTGGAATAATAGGTTTTAATTTAATCCTTTTTATTATCATTAGTTTAATATCAAGAGGGCTTAGATTTTTCATCGTTTCATATCTTTCAATGAAATTCGGTGAAAAATTTACTCAACAACTTGAAAAAGATGGTGCTAGATGGTTTACAGTAGTTGGAGTTATTATTGTAATTATAGCCACAGTTATATATTTATTATTTAAATAAATTTAATAAAATGAATAAAAGAATTATACTCAATGTAATAGTCTTAATAAGTTTCTTCTCTTTGTCTTTTGCTTATTTTGTTGAATTTGTTCTTAATCACCAACCATGTAACTTATGTAAAATTGAGCGAGTACCATATATGGGTGGATTAGTCTTAATTCCATTATTTCTTATTATAAAAAAATGGGAAAAAGTAATTTTATCTATAGTTGCTATTTTGTTTATATTTGGAACGATAGTTTCTTTTTACCATTTTGGTATTGAGCAAGGTTTTTTTGAAGAGTCTTTAGTATGTGAATTGGGAAATGTGAAAAATTTTACTAGTACAAGCGAATTACTTAAAGATCTAGAAAAAACTAAGGTAAGCTGCAAGGATGTTACCTTTAGATTGTTAGGATTTTCACTTGCTACAATTAATACAGTTTTATCTTTAATTTTAAGTATTACAATGATCAGACTAATTATAAAAAATGAAAAAAACAAATAAAAAAACCTTGGAAGAAATTATAAGAGTAGATCATGCTGGAGAGCGTGGTGCTATTAAAATTTACGAAGGTCAACTCTTAGCTTTAAAGACTTTTAAGCAAGATGAGTCTTTAAGAAGAAAAATTGAGGAAATGAAAGAACATGAGTCTGAGCATTATGAGTTTTTTGATAAAGAAATTAGAAAAAGAAATATTAAACCAACAAAACTTTTACCGTTATGGGATTTATTAGGAGTTACTTTAGGATTTGGTACCGCAATTTTAGGTAAGAAAGCTGCAATGCTTTGTACAGCTTCAGTTGAAGAGGTTATAGATGAACATTATAAAAATCAAACTTATAAAATTGAGGAAGATGAAAAAGTTTTAAAGGAAAAAATTATAAAATTTAGAAATGACGAACTTGAACATAAAGAAATAGCTTACGATAGCGGTGCTACAAAAAAAGGTTTGTACGGCTTATTGGATAAAGTAATAAAAACTTCTTCTAGAATAGCAATAACAATTTCTGAAAAAATATAATTTTAAGGCTCTAGCTCTATATCCCAGTATAAATAGTCCATCCAACTTTCGTGAAGGAAATTTGGGGGAAAATTTTTTCCATTTTTGTGAAGATCATCAAGTGTAGGTCTATGAGGAATAGTGGACAATCTTAAATCACATTCTCGGTAAAGTTTTCCTCCTTTTTTTACATTACAAGTTGAACAAGCAGTGACAACATTTTCCCAGTCAGTAACTCCGCCTTTTGATTTTGGTAAAAGATGATCAAAAGTTAAATCTTTTTTGTTACCACAGTATTGGCATGTAAATTTATCTCTTAAGAAAACATTGAACCTGGTGAAGTTAGGGTTTTCAGAAGGTTTTATAAAATTTTTTAAAGCTATAACACTTGGTAAATTCATCTCAAAGGAAGGGCTTCTTATTTTTCTTTTATAATT
>MDSV01018857.1_pt1 | contig 13409 bp, 11 predicted proteins | sample 810851 | NCBI WGS metagenome assembly MDSV01 (sample SAMN05326640, study PRJNA326480) | marine metagenome | isolation source: seawater | place: Atlantic Ocean: North East | collected 2012 | reverse complement strand
TGCGTAAAAATAAAAATTTAGCAGCAATAGAATCTGATTATTCAAAAAATAAACCTGAAATAAAATTAATAATAAATAGGAAAAAAGCTCAAGACTTAGGCGTATCTATTGAATCGATTGGTAAAACAATTGAAACATTGTTTTCAGGTAAAATAGTAACAAATTTTAATCAACTTGGTAAAGAATATCCAATTATTTTACAATCTGAAGTGAAAAATAGAAAAAAGAGTGAAAGTTTAAGTAAAATTTTTGTACGTTCGGATACTTCAGGAAAATTAATATCCCTGGCTAATCTTGTCGAATTCGAAGAAGTTGGTTCAGCTAAAATATTAGCAAGATATGATAGACAACGAGCTATTACAATAAGCGCAAGATTGATTGGAGACTACTCTTTATCTGAAGCTTTAAGTTTTTTTGAAAAAACCGTAAATGAAAATATCCCAGAAGCTAGAATTGAATGGAAAGGAAAATCTGAAGAGTTGAAAGAAACCAGCAACGAATTATTTATTATCTTTGGATTAGCATTGTTAACTGCATTTTTAGTTATGGCTGCAAATTTTAATAGTTTTATTCATCCAGCAATAATTATGTTAACTGTGCCGCTTAGCATCTTTGGGGGAATTGTGTTTATTTTATTATTTAATTCTAGTATAAATATATTTTCACAAATCGCGCTGATAATCTTAATAGGAATTTCTACTAAAAATTCAATATTAATTGTAGACTGGGCAAACCAGCTAAGAAGATCAGGGAAAAATATTCAAACTGCTGTCCAAGAAGCTTGCAAAAGAAGATTTCGTGCAATTATAATGACTTCTCTTTCAACAATGATTGCAATGGTTCCTTTATTAATTGGTAATATAGGTCCTGGGGCTGGTGAAGGAAGCAGATTAGCCGTTGGATCTACAATATTTGGTGGAATGTTAATTAGCACATTTTTTACTTTATATGTAACACCTACTATGTATCTTTTTTTAACAAAAAATACTCAACGAATTGATGCAATCGATATTCAATTAAGTAAAGAACTTAAAAAATAATATATTTTTTTTTATCTAAATTTGATTGACATTCCCTTAGCTGACTTCGATAAATTCTTGATTGTTTTTCTACACTTTTAGCGAAAAGAATAGAATTTTTATCAGTTTTATATTTTTTTTTACTATACGCGCCCCATCCCAAATAATAATTTAAATACTGGCGATAAGAATCATTAAATGGAATTTTATTTATTTTATTAGTCTTATTTATATACCAACCAATAAACATAACCGAATCTTTAAATCGGGTTCTTAAAGCCAAAGGATTATTAGTTTCAGTTTTATAAAGCTCCCATGTTTTATTCACTGCTTGTGAATATCCAAATGAACTTGAGGGTCTTTTATATGGTACAATTTTGAATAATTTAGTCCTTTTTGGTTTTGCCCACCTATTAAAACCTGATTCTTTATTTATAAACGCCAATATCATATATACTGGAGCATCATATTTTTCTGAACTTTTTTTTATTGCTTTATACCAAAGATAATTTTCACCAAATATTTTACAAGCATTCTGGGGATATTTTGGTACAGAACTACAAGCAGATATAAAAAAAATAAAATAAAATAAATTAATTTTTTATTTAAAATCTTCTTTTGCACGCAATAATGCCTTTTCTATTTGATTTCGAATCTCTGAATCTTCAATACTTATAGATGCTAATTTAAAATCTTTTTTTATTTTTCTAAAAACATCTTCACTACCAGCTTCTTCCATGTCAGCTTTAATAATTTCTTGAACATAAGCTTGTTTTTCCTGATCAGATTTACCAAGCATTTTACACACAAATTCAGCTAAATATTTATTGCTTCTAGCTGTAATTTTAAATTGCAACTCTTCATCTATCTGAAATTTCTTTTCAAAACTTTTTTCTCTTTCGTCAAATTTATTCATGTTTTAAATAATAAGTAAGTCTTTATAACAAAATAAGCAACTATTACACCTAAAATATTGAAAAATAAATCACTGATCTGAAAAGAACGATTTGGTACTATTAAATGTAATACTTCTAGAATTATAGATAAAAAAAGTAAATTAAAAAGTATGCTTTTTAAACTATCGGTATTTAAATAAACAAAAAATCCTAATAAAGAAATATATAAGTAATAAATAAAATGATTTAAATTTTCACCAAAAGGATTATCAATTAAATTAGGCTGTTTATTAAAATCATTATAAAAAAAATATCCCAACAAACTACCTGGATAAAGTGAAATTATTATTAAAAATATAAGAGATGTATAAAAAATATATTTTAATAGAATCATCTTTTATTAATATACATTAGTTATAATGTGAGTATTATATTTTTTAAAAAATGAGTAATTTAATATTAGTAAGGCATGGACAAAGCCTATGGAATAAAGAACGAAGATTTACTGGATTTGTTGATATCGAGTTAACAAATAAAGGTAAGTCTGAAGCCGAATATGCTGGTAAATTAATTAAAGATTTAAATATTGAGTTTGAATCTTATTTTACTTCTAAACTTAAAAGGGCAACTAATACGTTAGATATAATTTTAAAAATATTAAATAAATCTAATGTTGAAATAAATAAAGCATGGGAGTTAAATGAGAGGCACTATGGTGCTTTAACTGGGTTAAACAAAGATGATACTATAAAAAAATTTGGACATGAGCAGGTAAAAATTTGGAGAAGAAGTTATAACACTCAACCTCCGCCCATGAATGATGATCACCCTTATAGAAACAAGATAAATACCAATATAAGAAGTGAGTCACTTGAGGATACTATAAATAGGGTAATCCCCTATTTTGAAAAAAAAATTAAACCTTTAATGGTATCAAAAAAAAATATTTTAGTGGTATTTCATGGAAATAGTTGCAGGGCACTTCTTATGAAAATTCTAAATATATCCATAAAAAAAATTGTTGAACTCGAAATACCTACCGGCAACCCACTTTTACTAAAATTTAAAGATAATTTAAAATTAAAAAGTTATGAATATCTTGATAATAAAAGATCTAAAAAAATTTTATCAAACAACTAATTTCTTAATTAAATTTTTATAAATACTTAATGTACTTACATGTAAGAAATCAATTTTACTTTCAAACGCATGTAATTCTTTTTGTAAAATTAATTTGTCCCAAATTTTATTTAAAGAAAAAATCCGGTCTGAAATATTTGAAAAAATATTTGGTTGAACTATTTGTAACCCTGTATATGTATATTTTAATTTTTCATTTTTTTCTTTTGTAATTAAATTTTTATTTAAATTAAAATCTCCTTTAAAAGATTTATCAAAACTTTTTTCATTTTTTACAACTAGAATCAAACACTTATTTTGATCTTTCAAAAATATTTTTTCCATTTCATTGAGCTCTTCTAAATACTTTACATTCCAAATTGTATCTGGATTTATAATTATAAAGGGTTCATTTGAAAAATGATCAATAACATTTAACACGCCCCCACCAGTATCTAAGATTTTTTCTTTTTCTTCTTCTATATGTATATTTAAATTAAATTTATTTTTATTTATATACTTAATAATTTCTTCCCCTAAATAATGAACATTAATAATAACTTCTTTAATTCCATAATTTTGTAAGAAATTTAAAGTATTAGATAATAAGGTTTGATCACCGAGTTTTAATAGAGGTTTTGGTTTTTCGCTAGTCAATGGCAAAACACGCTTTCCAAAACCAGCTGCAAGTATCATTGCTTTTTTTATCATATTTTTTAACTTTAAATTAAAAGTGGATTGGTCTTTTATCAACTGCCATAGCTGCTTCTTTAACTGCTTCGCTATGTGTTGGATGAGCATGACAAGTGCGCGCAATATCTTCTGCGCTAGCACCAAATTCCATTGCTAAAGCTAATTCTGCAATCATAGTACCTGCCATTGAACTAATCATAGACACTCCTAAAACTTTGTCAGTTTTTTCATCAGCTAAGATTTTTACAAAACCCTCTGTTTCATTATTCACCTTCGCCCTAGAATTTGCGAGAAATGGAAATTTTCCTACTGTATAATTAATATTTTCTTTTTTAAGCTCATTTTCAGTTTTACCAACCATGGCCACTTCAGGTGAAGTGTATATAACAGCTGGGATAACGTTATAGTTAACATGTCCTGCTTGGCCAGCAATTATTTCTGCTACTGCTATTCCTTCATCTTCAGCTTTATGGGCTAACATTGGTCCTTTATTAATTATATCCCCAATTGCAAAAATATTTGATACTGATGTTTGAAATTTTTCATTAACTGAAATTTTTTCTTGTTTATCTAATTTAATATCTAGATCTAATATGTCCTTACCAATATTAGGTTTTCTCCCTACTGCGACCAATACCTTATCACATTCAATTCTTTCCCTTTTTGCATTTTTATTATTTGTTGTATCTACTACTGCTTTACCTTTTGCAAGACTTACACCCGTAACTTTCGTGTCTAAAAAAAATTTAATTCCTTGTTTGTTTAAAATCTTTAAAAACTCACTTGAGATATCATTATCCATTCCTGGAATAATATGATCTAAAAACTCAATAACAGTAACATCTGATCCAAATCTTTTCCAAACACTTGAGAGTTCTAGGCCTATATATCCACCTCCTATTACAATTAGTTTTTTTGGCACCTCATCAAAAGAAATAGCACCTGTCGATGATACTATATTTTTTTCATCTATATTAATGCCAGGCAAAGAAGTTGGCACAGATCCTGTAGCCACAACAATATTTTTCGTTTTATATTCAGTTTCATTTGCTGAAAAATCAACAACCTTTACTATATTTTTATCTAAAATCATCCCTTTTCCTTTTAAATGAGTGACTTTATTTTTTTTAAATAAATATTCTATTCCTTTAGTAAGGTTAAAAACTGATTTTTTTTTTCTCTCCATGGCTTTTTGTAAATTTAGTTTTAATTTACTAAATTCAATTCCAATTCCGTTAAATTCTGTTTGCGCTTTGTGAAATAATTCGGAAGAGTTAAGTAAGCTCTTAGATGGTATACATCCCACATTTAAACATGTGCCACCTAAAGTTTTTGATTCTTCAACACATGCAGTTTTAAGACCTAATTGTGCAGCTCTAATAGCACAAACATATCCTCCAGGACCTGACCCGATTACAATTAAATCAAAATTATTATCCATTATTTTAAAGATCTAGGAATAATCTACGAGGCTCCTCCAAACATTCTTTAATAGTTTTCAAAAAAGAGACTGCTTCTTTACCATCTATTATTCTATGGTCATAGGATAAAGCTAAGTACATAATAGGCCTAACTACAATCTTACCTTCTTCAACAACTGGTCTTTCGACAATATTGTGCATACCTAAAATTCCAGTTTGTGGTGGATTTAAAATAGGCGTGCTTAACATACTTCCATAAATTCCACCGTTTGAAATAGTAAATGTTCCTCCTTGAAGGTCATTAATAGTAATTTTTCCTTGTCTAGCTTTTTCAGAAAGCAAGAAAATATTTCTTTCAATATCCGCAAAAGATAATTCATCAGCTTTTTTAAGAACTGGGACGACTAACCCCTTATCTGTTCCAATAGCAATTGAAATATTATAATAATTTTTATAAATGATATGATCATCCTCTATTTCTGCATTCACTGCTGGAAAGTTTTTTAGGGCAACTACCGAAGCTTTTACAAAAAAAGACATAAATCCTAATTTAGTTGAATATTTTTTTTGAAAATCTTCTTGGTAATCTTGTCTCATTTGCATAATATTCTGCATATCTACTTCATTAAATGTTGTTAGCATTGCAGCACTATCTTGTGCCTCTTTTAATCTTTTGGCTATTGTAGCTCTTAATCTTGTCATTTTAACGCGCTCTTCCTCTCCATGAGTAATTTTTCTTTTTGATACTTCGGGCATATTGCCCATTAAATTAATTAAATCTCCTTTAAGAATTCTACCTTCTTTACCCGATCCTTTGACGTCAGAAATATCAATATTTTTTTCTTTAATTACTTTTCTTACTGATGGTGATAAATGATCTCTAGTCTTGGGAGGAACATATTTTTTTTCTTCTTGGTTAATATTTTCTTCAGCTAAAGTATCTAAAACAAGAGTATCATTATTTTTCTTTTCATCCGATAAATTGACTAAAGTTAATGGTTCAGATTTTTTAGATGTTGTTTTTTTTAAATTTGTTTTAACCAACTTTTTTTTATTAATATTTTTTGGCGGTTTGTAAGATTGAATATTTTTCTTTGAATTATCAATTTTTTCATTCTCATCTAAATTAGATTTACTTTCATTCACTAAGCCTAATAGGGTGCCGACTTCTACAGTGTCTCCCTCTTTTACTTCTATTGATGATAAAGTTCCTGTTAATGGTGAAGGAACCTCAACATTAACTTTATCGGTTTCTAATTCTACTAATGCTTCATCTGATTTAACTTCTTCTCCTACCTGTTTAAGCCATCTAGATACAGTTGCTTCCGTTACGGATTCTCCTAAAGAAGGTACTATAATTTGATTCGACATATCTAGCTAAATACCTTTTCTATTATTTCCTTTTGCTGTGCAAGATGTTTTTTTAAATAGCCTGTAGCAGGTGATGCTGCTGCTTTTCTTCCTATATAATCAACTTTTTTGTTTACTGCCTTTATATAATTTAAGCTCCACTCAATGTAGTTTCTAGCACTGTTCCAGGCTCCCATATTTTGCGGTTCTTCCTGACACCAATAAAATTTGGAATTTTTATTAAATCTTTTTAGTTCTTTAGCAAGTGTTTTTACAGGAAATGGATATAATTGTTCAATCCTAATTATAAAAACTGAGTCATTTTTTATTTTTTCTCTTGCCGCAATAAGATCAAAGTAAATTTTTCCTGAGCATAAAATGACTTTTTTTATTTTTTTATCTTCTTTAAGTTCAATTAATCCATATTTCTTCAAATCTGCATGATCGTTTAAAACTCTGTGAAATGAGTTTCCTTTAGTAAAATCCTCAATATTTGAAACACACCTTTTATTCCTCAGTAAAGATTTTGGTGTCATAATTACTAAAGGTTTTCTAAAAGCTCTATGTATTTGCCTTCGTAATACGTGAAAATAATTTGCTGGTGTAGTGCAATTTACAACTTGAATATTTTCCTGGGCACACAATTGCAGAAATCTTTCTAAACGGGCAGAAGAATGTTCTGGTCCTTGTCCTTCATAGCCATGGGGAAGCAACATTACTAAACCACTAGCTCTTGTCCATTTTCTTTCACCTGGTGTAATAAATTGATCAATTACAACTTGAGCACCATTTGCAAAATCACCAAATTGTGCCTCCCAAATAACTAGTGTTGTTGGTTCAGATAAAGAGTATCCATATTCAAAGCCAAGCACTGCCAATTCTGAAAGCAAACTATCAATTACCTCATATCTTTTTTGCTTCTTTGAAATATTATTTAGGGGAGTGTAGTAAGAACTATCATTTTGATCTCTAAGTACTGAATGGCGTTGACTAAAAGTGCCACGCCCAGAATCTTGACCAGAAAGTCTAACTGGAAACCCCTCATCTAATAAAGTGGCAAAAGCTAGCTGTTCAGCTGTTGCCCAATCAAAACCTTTACCAGTTTCAAACATTTTTTTCTTTTTTTCAAAAATTTTAATTATGGTTGGGTGCGCTTTGAAATTTTCAGGTATAAAAAATAATTTTTCTCCTATTTTTTTAATTTTATCCAAAGAAAGACCTGTTTTACCTCTTTTATCTTTTCCTTTTTCTGGTTTAAATCTTGACCATACACCTTCATACCATTCTAATTTAGGCTTATATTCTTTTGCAGTTTTAAATTGATTTTCTAAAAGATTTTTAAAGTCTAACTTCATTTTATTATATTCGTCTTCACTAATTGTTCCATTTTTAATTAATTTTTTTGCATAAACGTTTAAAGTCGTTGGATGTTTTTTAATCTTCTTGTACATAATAGGCTGAGTAAAAGATGGCTCATCACCTTCATTGTGACCAAATCTTCTATAACAAATCATATCAATTACAACATCCCTATTAAATTTTTGCCTAAAGTCCATAGCAATTCTTGCACAATGAACTACTGCCTCTGGATCATCACCATTTACATGTAGTATTGGAGCTTCAACCATTTTTGCCAAGTCTGAAGGATAAGGAGATGATCTTGCAAATTTAGGACTAGTAGTAAATCCAATTTGATTATTAACTATAATATGAATAGTGCCTCCAGTATTATGTCCTGGCAATCCGGACATAGCAAAACATTCGGCAACCACACCTTGTCCTGCAAAAGCTGCATCTCCATGAATTAAAATTGGAATAACTTGTTGCCTATTCTTGTCTTTATGAAAAAACTGCTTAGCTCTAGATTGGCCAAGTACAACTGGATTTACCGCTTCAAGATGTGAAGGGTTATCAGAGAGGGAAATGTGTACTAAATTATTATCAAACTCTCTATTTGATGATGCTCCCAGGTGATATTTTACATCTCCAGTTGAGTCTTTACTCGACAAAACAGTTTCTCCTGAAAATTCATTAAACATTCTTTTATAAGATTTTTGCAATACATTTGCTAAAACATTTAATCTACCCCTATGAGGCATGCCAATTTTTATTTCTTTAACTCCTAATTGCCCTCCACGCTTAATTAATTGCTCAAGGGCTGGAATTAAAGCTTCTCCACCGTCTATTCCAAATCTTTTAGTTCCTAAAAATTTTATTGCTAAAAATTTTTCAAATCCTTCTGCTTGAATTAATTTATTAAGAATTGCTTTTTTACCATTAGTTGTAAAATTTATTTGATTATCCTTTTTTTCCATCCTTTCTCTAAACCATTTTTTTTCATGTGGATCAGAAATATGCATATATTCAGCTCCAATTGTTGAACAATAGGTTTTCCTAAGAAATGAAAGCATTTCATTAACTGAAGCATAATTACGATCTAAATAACCATTTAAATAAATTTTCTTATCATAATCTTCTTTTTTAAAACCATGATCTTCTGGGTGTAGTTCATGAAGATAGTTACTCTCCATCATGCCTAGCGGATCTAGTTTTGCAATTAAATGGCCTCTTATTCTATATGCTCTAATAAATGCAATAGCTTTTACAGACTGTTCTTTTTCTTTCTCAGAGTCTTGTTCTAAAATAGTATGCGTGTTTGATAATATTTTTTCTTTTTCAGCAAAATCAAATTTAGATTTATTATTTTTAAAATTAACAATTTTTTTAGGTGACCAACTTGGCCCTAATATTTCTTTTTTTATCACTTCTTGATTTTCGTCAAGTCCATCAAAAAATTGCGTCCAACTTTGTGGAACAGATTTTGGATCATTAATATATTTTAAGTAAAGTTCTTTAATAAAAGGAGAATTGACGCCTTGTAAAAATGAAGTTTTCTCAAAAATATTGTTGTTTTTTTGTGATGTCATTAATAGTAAAAAATATAATTACCATTATAAAATTGATAAAACTAACTTGCAAGTTTCTCATGTAAAGTTTTACCAATTTCTGCTGGTGACTCCGCGATTAAAATGCCACATGATTTCATTTTTTCTATTTTATCCCCTGCGTTTCCCTTACCACCTGAAATAATTGCTCCAGCGTGTCCCATTCTTCTCCCGGGTGGGGCTGTTACACCAGCTATGAACCCTACGATAGGTTTTTTTATTTTTGATGACTTTATAAATTCTGCCGCTTCTTCCTCTGAAGAGCCTCCAATTTCACCGATCATTATTATTGATTTTGTATCTGGATCCTTTAAAAAAAGATCTAAGCAATCAATAAAATTTGTTCCAATAATAGGATCTCCTCCAATGCCTATAACTGTTGATTGGCCGAAATTTTTAAAACTTGTTTGAGCAACAGCTTCATAAGTAAGTGTACCAGAGCGAGATACAATTCCACACGAACCTTTTTGATGAATGTTTCCTGGCATAATACCAATTTTGCATTCGCCTGGAGTAATAACGCCTGGACAGTTTGGGCCTATTAAACGAGATTTTGATTTAGAAAGTTTTTCTTTTACCTCAATCATATCTAAGACGGGAATACCTTCCGTTATGCAAACGATTAAGGGAATTTCATTTTCTATTGCTTCAATTATTGCTAATTTTGCAAATTTTGCTGGCACATATATCATGGTTGCGTTGGCTTTAGTTTTTTTTACAGCTTCATCCACCGTATTAAATACTGGTTTTCCCAAATGAATTTGCCCACCTTTTTTTGGAGTTACTCCACCAACTAAATTTGTGCCATAAGCTATTGCCTGCTCAGAATGAAAAGTGCCATGCGCACCTGTAAAACCTTGGCAAATAACTCTTGTATTTTTATTAATTAAAATAGACATTATTATTTTATCGCCTCTACAATTTTTTTAGCTGCATCTGCTAAATTTTCCGCTGATATAATTTTTAAATTCGATTTATTTAAAATTTCTTTTCCTAATTCAACATTAGTACCAGCTAATCTAACTACTAATGGAATCGATAAATTAATTTCCTTAGCTGCATCAACTACACCTTGGGCTAAAACATCACATCTCATAATACCACCAAAAATATTAATTAAAATTCCTTTTACATTTTTATCTGACAATATTATTTTAAAGGCTTCGGAAACTTTTTCCTTGGACGCTCCTCCTCCTACATCTAGAAAATTTGCTGGTTCAGAACCATATAATTTAATAATATCCATTGTTGCCATTGCTAAGCCTGCACCATTAACCATACAACCAATTTTACCATTTAATTTTATGTATGATAAACCATACTTACTTGCTTCTGTTTCAATCGGATCTTCTTCATTAAGATCTTTTAAAATTTCAATATCAGGATTTCTGTACAAAGCGTTATCATCAAAATTCATTTTAGCATCTAGACACAATATTTTTTTTTCTTTAGTTAAAATTAATGGATTAATTTCAATAAGATTTGCATCTTTTTTTAATAAAATATTATAAAGTGATTGAACAAGATCAAAGGCAGGCTTTTGAGATTTTGAAGGTAAGTCAAAAGGACTTAAAATTTTTTTTACATTTTCATCACTAACTGATTTTAATAAATTCATTTTAATAGTAATAATTTTTTCTGGATTATTTTTTGCAACTTTTTCTATATCAACGCCTCCCTCTGCACTAGAAATAAAAGCAACTTTTGAACTTTCCCTATCAATTAGACAAGATAGATAAAACTCTTGTGCGATATTACAACTCTCTTCGATATATAGCTTTTTTATTATTTTACCCGATGGTCCAGTTTGATGAGTAATTAATTTTTTCCCATACATATTTTTAGCTTCATTTTTTAGCTCATCATAACTATTTACTATTTTAATTCCGCCAGCTTTTCCTCTGCCACCAGCATGAATTTGGGCTTTGAGTACAAGTTGTTTCGATTTTAATTTTTGAATTTCACTTTTTTTAATTTCTTTAATATCAGAAATTGCAATTCCATTTAAAACTGGGGCACCAAAATCTTTAAGTATTTTTTTTGCTTGATATTCGTGTATATTCATAGTGTTTTTTATACTTTTTTTCTAAATTCTATTTCATTCAAATTAAAATTCACATTTGCTTATATTATACTCTAAAAATAATTCATTAATTTTGCTTAGAACTATGCAATCATTTTTATTTATTAATTCTTGAAAAAAATACATTTCAATTTTATTTTTTCCTATAAAAAAAATACTTTTTATTCTATCTTTTTTTATTCTATCAAAAAAAAATTTTTTATAATCTTTATAATAAGTATTTTCTTTATCTGGTATGCTTAAATCGTCATACCATTTATTAGGAGATGCAAACTTATTATTTATTAAGCTATTAAAAAATTGATAATCCGTAATAATAATTTTTTCTTCGCTTTTGTTTAATAAAATGTTTTTAGTTTCTAATAAAAGATTAATTTCTTTTGAGGGCTCTTTGGGAAAGTGTGGTGTAATCCAATTCAAACCTTTTAATCTTTCGTCTAATAATTTAGCTTTTACTGATAACGAAAGATCTACATCTGCCAGTTCAATAAATTTTCTGTTTTCGTTAAACCTAATATGGTATTTTATAGTTGTAAAAACAAATATTGCTAAAATCATATATACTAGATATTTTTTATTAAAATATTTTAAAACATAACAATGAGAATAAGCTGCGGTAACAGGAATGAGAAAATAAATTAATATTTGATTTTTTGTTAATAATTGACAGTAAATAAGTATAATTATTGAAAAAAGAAAAAGTATCGAAATGATAAGTTCATTTTTTAAATTATTGTTTTTTTTCTTACTTTTTACCAGAAAATAAGTACTTATAATTAAAGGAATTGCAGCAAGATAAATAAACTTAAATTGACCAATAAGATTTTTATAATCAACATCCAGTTTATTAATTCTTTCGTTTCCTAAACTAAGTGGATAATAAATATATTGAACTAAAAAATTTTTCAAAGGTATTTCATTAACGAAAAAAAAACTGGAAACTAAAAATAAAGAAAAAAAAATTCCAATAAACAAACTAATTATAATATTTTTATCTACTTTTTTTTCTATGAAAAAAAAAATAATAATAAAAATAGCAAATAATACTGAAAAATAAGGTGACGGTATTTGTTTTGAAAAAAAAGATAAAGTTAGTAAAACTGGTATTAAAAACCAAAAGAAATTTTTTTTTGATAAAATTGCCATTGACATTGAGAAAACAGCTAAAATACAAAATATTACTGAATGGTGATCAATAAATGGAGTGCCTATTGATGGATAGGCTAATATTGCTATACCTAAAGAATATAAAAAAGATAAATTTTTTTTTAAACCAATACTTATAAAAAAATAGTAAGAAAATATGGTTAATATCATATTTATTGTAGAAGCGTGAAAAACATAGCTTTGCCAACTCACTCCAAATGCCATAAAGAAAAACGATTGAAGGTAATCTAAAAATGGTCCAGTAATTAACCAATAGTCTTTAAATGGATGATTTCCATAAATTATATTAAATGCTGCATCAAATATTAAAAAACTATCAATAGGAAAAGCTCCTTTATTGGCAATATACTGATTAAAAAAAATTGAAAATATTACAAGAATTGTGACGTGAATTTGAATTTTTTTTCTAAAAAAAATATTATAAATAAAATTTTTTTTCATTTTGCTTTTAAAGTAAACTTTTATAATTATAATGATTAAGGATCAATGATTAAAATTCTTAAAAAAAAATATAATACAATATTAGTTTTTATTTTACCATTAATTTTGTTTTTTATAGGTTTTTTAATTTATAAAGATTATGGAATTTCTCTTGATGAAGAGATAACCAGAAATAACGGTCTTGTTTCAATTAAATATATTGTTGATCTTTTTTTTCCACAGTATGCTTATAATTTTGAATTAATTCAAAATGTACCTGATCTTAAAGATTATAG